>OGRJ01002019.1_pt1 | contig 15532 bp, 14 predicted proteins | sample 1553411 | NCBI WGS metagenome assembly OGRJ01 (sample SAMEA2580084, study PRJEB22360) | human gut metagenome | biome: human gut; feature: human-associated habitat; material: faeces | place: Denmark | collected 2008/2010
TTATGAAATTAGCAGGATAATTTTGTGCATTTTTTCAAATTTGCTCATTTATAGTTATATTCTTTTTTTGCATTTCTTGGCGGATGATAGTATGATAAAGTTTTCGAATCTCTTTTTTCTTAGAGAAAGTTTTATTGCTTTCATTTATCATTACTTGCAAGACATCGGTAACCACTCTTTGATATGAATACGGTAACTTTCGATATTGTTCAAGAAGTTCTTCCCAATTTCCTTTAGGACCTCTTTTTTTTCCAATTTTTTTTTCTTCCATTGTATTCCTCCAATACCCTGACAATTTTTTTCAGGTTTTTCTAAAAAAATGATCCATGTTATTCTAATTATGTCGATGAGAGATAGAACTAATAAATACTAGAAAAATTATTTCTTCTATTTTAAATGAACATTTTTCAAAAATCAACCCAAAGTTGCTTTTAAGTGAAACCATTAATAATTAAGTATGACAGGAGGTATTACAAATGTTTTAAAGGACGGGAGATCGCGCTCAACGCATTTTCATTGTCGGGGTTGAAGCGTATTGCAAGTTTGACTCTTACATTATATTCCACTACCCTGACGATTTTTTTCAGGTTTTTTTCAGAAAAAAAATCATGATATGATAAAGATATAAATAAGATTTGAGCAAAAAACATTAAGAAATGTTTCTTTCAATCTTAAACATTAATTTTTCAAAGGTCAAGAAAAGGATTTTTGAAATGTAACTATTAATAGCTAGTCATAACAGGAGGTGGTATTATGACTATTCTAAAAGGGCGGGAGATCGCGCTCAGCGCAATCTTTCCAAACTCGAAGTTTTTCATTGTTGGGGTGGAACCGTACTACAAATATGATTCAGCTACAAACAAACGAACCGACCTCATTGAGGGGTATCGCTACGAGTTGATCGAGTCAACCAAATTCACGCACATTCCTTTGAAAGTGCCGAATATGGCGGCAGTGATCACTGCTGATGAACTGGACAAGCGTATTGAGGCCGGTGAGCAGGTATTCGTAACGCTGAAAGGTGCATATTTGAAAATGTACTACAGCCCGAAAACAAAAAACTTTGAAGACTCAGTTTTTGCATCTAGCCTTCATCTGTGTGATGATGCAGAGATCGAGCTGGATTAACAGAGGGAGGGCGTTTAGCCCTCCAACACAAAGAAAGGGGAAAACATATGTTGAGAGATTTAATATTAGCTTTTATCATTTTTTCTATCTTAGCGATTTTAATTTTGGTTGGGCTTGGCAGAAATCCTAATCAGGCTGTCAGACTTGTAGTAGTGTTTTGGAAAAAGATTTTCATTGATCTGATTGATGAACTTTTTGGAAAACATGTGAATCAAATTTTGTATCCATTCGTTTTCGGGATCGATGCAATGGGAAATGTAGATTTAAACGAAATAGATGCAAATTTTGAAGACCTTTATCGGGTTTTCGAACAGGGAAACATTTATTATGATTTTATGAAACTGTATCCAGAAAATGGAACTGTTCCTAAGGATATCATTTGCTATAATTTTTGTATTTGCGTTGAGGATAAGGAAAATTGGGAAAAAATGAAGAAAAAAATTCCAATACGCATCAACGGCATAGTAAACCGTAGGCTGAAAGAATACGGATATTATAATGTAGCGTCGTCTCCATTTTGGTGGTGTGGCTTTTATAGTAACGAAAATCCTACTTTTTTGAAAATCTATTTTGCCCTTACACCAAAGGGTGTTGAGGAGATAAAACAAAAAAAGCTGCAAGTGGCATACGAAAGGCAGAAAAAGAACCGAAAGTCATCTACGAATTTCAAAACAGATTGGAAATCTGGTGAGTCTAAGGATGGAAAACATTAAAACTATCTGGGGATTTGATGAGCCTACGCTTATAGAAGACGATATCCCTGATCCTATTTTATTAGGACTGGGGAGTCATCCCCATGCGTTGATTACAGGTAGTAGCGGTTCTGGAAAGAGTCAATCTTTACTATTTATCATTGGACGAACATTACAAATATTGCAGGAAAATAAAATTGATATTGATTTTAGAATCGGGGATTTTAAGTATTCAGAGGATTATCAGTTTCTGGAAGAAATTTCTTATCCTTACTATTTTAGAGGTTTTGACTGCTATGAGGGTATAATGAGCTATTACAAAGATTTTTCTGAAAATCGCATGAATAAAAACGCTAATAAAAATCAGCATCATTTTCTAATATTAGACGAATATCAGGCGACCATCAATTACTATACAATGTATGACAAACAGCACAAAACAAAATATTCATCAGAAATTTTGTCTGCAATTGCTGAAATTTTAATGTTGGGACGTAGCACTCAGGCAGGTGTATGGCATATCTGGGTAGTAACTCAGGTAGCGTCTGCTACTTTATTTGCAAACGGCACTCGCGAAAATTTTATGATTACACTTGCAATGGGAAATCTCAGCAAGGAGCAAAAGGGTATGATATTCCCGGGACAGACACTTCCTGATAAGCGATTTAAACCCGGAGAGGGAATGTTATTAGCTGACGGGATGGAGATAAAAGAGGTTATTTTCCCAGTAATTTCGGATGTTGCAGATTGGACGCTGCATATAGGTAATATTCTCATGCCTGACGGAACAGCGTTTACGCTGTGACGGAAGAGCATGAGCTTGGGAGGGGGGGTACTATTACCCCCTCCCAAGTAAACAGCGAACAAAATCTGCAACATCCCAGTATTTAAAAGGGTTTCCGGCGTTCACGTCTTAGCGAACGTATCGAACACTCAAAAATTTTAAACATAATATTATTTTCCGACGTCGGAAAAATCAGAAAGCAGGTGTACATTATGGCTCAAAAAAATGATATCCAAAGGAATAAATATTTCCTTACGATTAACTCTCCTGAAAAGTTTGGATATACCCACGAAGTAATTTATCAGGTAGCCAGTAATTTTAAGACTTTTCAATATGTAGCTGTTGTGGATGAACAAGGAAGTAATTTTCATACTCATGTTTTGTTGGTTTTTAAATCTCGTGTAAGATGGTCTACTGTTCAGGATAAATTCCCTCATGCTCACATTGAAGAGGGGAAAGGCGACATTAACCAGATATTACAGTATATGAGAAAAGAGGGTAAATGGTTACTGGATGAAAAAAAACAAGAACAGAAAATAGAGGGTTCTTTTGAAAGTTGGGGAGATCGTCCTGTAGATACCAAAGAAAAAGTTTCTGAATTTTCTGAGTTATATGATCTTGTTTATGACGAAGTGCCAACAGGTGAAATTATAAAATTTAATCCCAAATATATTCGATACATTGACAAAATCGCACCAATGCGAATTGAAATTATGAATGAAAAATATAGAGGAAAACGACGATTGGATTTAAAAGTAATTTATGTTTTCGGATTGTCTGGAACAGGTAAAACCCGAATGATTCTTGACCGTCACGGTGATGAAAATGTATTTCGTGTTACTGATTATTTTCATCCATTTGACAGCTACAATATGCAACAGGTTTTGTGTCTTGAAGAATTTAGGGATAGTTTAACTATCACGCAATGTCTAAATTTATTGGATATTTATACAGTAGAACTTCCTGCACGTTATGCCAACAAGTTGGGAATCTATAAGACTGTTTATATGGTATCCAATTGGGAAATAGGAAAACAGTTTAAATCTGTACAGCAGGAACATCCTGAAACATATCATGCATTCAGACGGCGTTTTCATTACCTTTTAGATTTCAGGGAAAAAAATGTTCATGCTTGGAACAGCAGGGATTTTGATATGGGATTTACAGCACGAGTCCAAACAATATTAGAATTTACTAAACGCGATATGGTAGAAGCTGACTGGCAAAAATTACTTGAATTAATGTCTGTTAATACTATGCAGAAAATCATAGATGGAGAAATTGATGAATCTGAGACTTTCAAAGAGATCGGGCAGATAATACAGAAAATGGAAAAACCAGATACTTTTGAAAGTGCTGTTGCAAAACGGAAAGAATGGATTTCGAAATGCAGGGAGAAAAAATTGGATATTAATAAAGATATCTTTCATGCACCTGTACCCAATAATATCCGAAATCTGTTTCCTATGAACACATCTGCAAATGGCATGAATAATATTTCCAATATGTAATAATTGGAATATTTATAAAAAAATTTAAGCGAGGTACAACATTATGGGTAGAAAAAAAATCTCAAGTGAAGTAAAAGAAACTGTAAATGAAGTGAAAGAAACTGCTAATGGAGTAAAAGAAACTGATATTTCAGAGGAATCTTCAAATGTAATCATTACAGAATCTGGACAGGAAATAATACCTGCTTCAAAAGAAAATAAACAACTTTTAGTAGATGTTTCTCCTAAAGATACTCCGAAAATGGTTACTGGCGGATTAATATCCTATGAGGATCAAATAAACCGCGGAATAGAACTTATGAAAAAGGGTATACAGGGACGGCTTTTAATAGGACAGGCACTTGTTAATATTAAGGCAAAAGAAGATTTAACAGAATTAGGGTATTCAAATATTTATGATTTTTGTGACCATAAGTTTAGAATGGGCAGGACAATTGCTGATAACTGTATGTTTTTGTATACGAAGCTGTCACATATTAATCCTAAAACTAATGAACCAGAGCTGGAAGAAGAATACAAAAAATTTAATCTTTCCCAATTATCAGAACTTCGTTCGGTAGATAAGGAGCAATTATGGCGTTTTACGCCTGACCAAACTGTAAGCCAGATGCGTACTCTCAAGCATCAGATAAAAAAGGAAAATTCAAAGAAAAATTCTACAAATGATGATTCTAATAAGCCCCCCAAAAAGAAAACTACTTTATTAAAATCAGTTTGTGAATTACCTGAAAAAGGAAATGTTACTGCTAAAATCAGAGATCAAATAGAAGAAACTCTTGAGGAAATAAGAAATAGTAAATCTGGTAAAGAGCAAAACTTGAAAATTATGATCTGTATTTGTGAGGAGAAAGAATAATGTTTTCTGTAAAGTTTCATAATCTTCCACCGTAGAAAGTATTAGCAAAATATTCATTGGACGAAAGAAAGGAGGGATTGTTATGTCTGATGAAAATGATGCATTCAATGAAGATGATGCATTCAATGAAGATGATTCATTTAATGAAGATGATGCATTCAATGAAGATGATTCATTTAATGAAAACGGTGAGCTGACTCTGACAAATGATGAATATTATCAGTATTTGTTAAATAACTGTCTGAGTTACTGCGGAGATTTTAATAAAATCAAACATGTTCCCAAAAGCAAAAAATCAAATGATCCTGAGATCGTGAAGGTTGGTGATTTGGAAATTGTTGTGAAAAATTATTCTCCTTCAAGAATTAAGCAGATATTTCGTGATTATTTTGGGGATCCCGATAAAGGCGGAATCCGTCTTGAAAAAATATGGATTTATAAATGGGGACGCTATCCCGGACAGTACACGCGATATAATCTTGTAGATTGTGCAACAAATAAGATTGTTGTGCATGATAAAACTTTACATGATATGAGAATATACTTATCTGGTATTGCAAAGCATGGTTTTCCTCTAAAAAAAGAATTTGACCAGATTTTTATGTTCCGCGTAATGTCCTGGCAGGAACACGGTTTTCCAGATTTTCCGGCATAATAAATAAATCTGAGATAAAATAGCGCAAATCTATACAGGAGGGATATTCAAGGCAAAACGCGCTTGCGAAGTAATGCTTTGTATAGAGAGTAAAGTTTTTGCTATATCCCTAAAAATTAAAAAAAATGCCTTGAGTTATAAATAAAAATGAGCAAGAACATTTGTTCAAAAGACTTGAAACTTATTTACGATGATGGTAAAATTGATATAGACATTGAAGACGTGCAGGAGCGGATGAAGGAGTTAGAAAAAATTATGGATACTCAGACATACCTCTCGCAGCACCCTTATAAAATCTGGCAGGGAAATACGGGGTTTTACTATACTTATTTACCAGATATCGTCAAAGGCAGAATTCTGTTGAAAAAGAAAACAGAATCTGATCTAATAAAAGCTATTGTTGAATTCTACAAGTGTCACAATACGGTTTGTATGTTATTTGAAGAATGGCTTGAATACAAAAAATTGTATCGCCTAATCAAAGAACCATCTGCTATAAGATATGAAACTGACTATAGACGTTTTATCTATGGCACTGATTTCGGAAATACAGAAGTTGCAGATGTAACAGAGGAAATGTTGGAAAAATTTATTATCTCTGCAATTTTTGATAATAATTTGACTGCCAAAGCTTTTTCTGGTTTACGGACTATCATTATTGGAATGTTTAAGTACGCAAAAAAGCGGAAATACACATCAATCAGTATAACTAGTTTTTTTGGTGATCTTGAACTTTCTCCGAATATGTTCCGACATGTAGTAAAAAATGATGAGGATGAAGTCTTCACGGATTTTGAGGTTCGACAGATTTCAAATTATGTTAAGGAACATCCAACTATCCGAAATCTGGGAGTGCTTCTTGCCTTCCACACAGGGCTTAGAGTTGGTGAATTAACAGTACTTACCCCAGACGATATTGACTGGAAAAATCATATCCTGCTGATTAATAAAACCGAAATCAAAATTAAGGACAAAACAACAGGTAAATATACCTATGCAGTTTCAGATCAGGGCAAGACAGAAAATAGCACAAGAAATGTTGTTTTTACGGATTCTGCGGAATGGGTTTTACATCAGATAATAAAAATCAATCCGCATGGGAAATACCTCTTTGAAAATCCTGAGGGCAAACGTATTCGTGGCACGACCATGAACAAGCGTTTACATGGCATTTGCAGGGCACTGGGAATTAAAGAAAGGTCTATCCACAAATCTCGTAAGAGCTACGCTACTCAGCTTCTGGATGCAGGAATAGGTGATGCTCTTATAATTTCTCAGTTGGGTCATAGTGATATTCTGACAACCAAAAAACATTATTACCGGAATAGCCACACACTGGCAGAAACCAGAGATAAACTGGAATCAGCTTTAGCATTAGGATAAATTACCTGTTATCAGTAATTGAATATTATAAACCAATGATTGATTACTTAAGTAATCAGAGTAATCATTGTAAAACCTATGAAACCCTTGTAAATATGGGCTTCTCAGGGGTTTGTTTCTGAGTTCGATTCTCTCATCCCCTGCTCGAAACCTTTGAAAATGAAGGCTTTTGCGCGTCTTCGTCTTCACGGGTAATCACAAGAGTAATCAAAGAAATATCATATGAGTCTATTAAACTAGATTCTATGATATTTTTTTATTTGCCAAAAACAGAGCTGTCAAGAATTTTAATCTTTATAAGAAGGAAGAAAATACTTGACAGCTCGTACACTGATTATTTCTCATAATAAATAGAAAGGGCTTGACGGATTAATCCATCAAGTCCTCTTGACTACTACTCATATTTTTTGATCTGAAAAACACATCTTATTTTTTCAAAATAATCTGAATTGGAACTATTTTATGAAAGCGCTATAAAATAGAAGTTGTATTAACTGCAATTAAGCCTTATACTAAAGCTATCTTCAGAATACAAAAGTGCAGAAGTAAGACACTGGCGTATATTATGCCGGACTCTTTTCTGCAAAATTAAAGGAGTAATCCTATGCAGACATCTAAAGATTTTTTACATATTTTTCTTGATATGGGTGACGCATTGTTAAACAGCGGTGCAGAGATTTTTCGGGTGGAGGATACGCTGAACCGAATGGGTTATGCCTGTGGTGCTGCGCAGATGAATGTTTTTGTGATCACATCCAGTATCGTTATTACCATGGAATTTCCGGGAGAAGGAGCGCGGACACAGACCCGACGGATCAGGGAGTGCGGAGGAAATGATTTTACCAAACTGGAGCAGTTGAATGATCTGAGCCGTCGTTTTTGTAATCATCCTGTTCCGGCAGCAGAGCTTCGGAAGGAATTTGATAAAATTAATATAAATAAAACAAAACCGCTATGGAAACTTCTTGGAAGCCTTCTGGCTGCATGCAGTTTTGCTTTTTTTTATGGTGGAAGTATTCCGGATGCTGTTGCAGCAGGGCTTGGGGCTGTTCTGATCTGGGGATTACAGCAATATCTTCGTCCGGTATGCATGAATGAAGTGACTTTTCAGTTTGTGGCGTCTTTTTTTACAGGCTGTGCAATCTGTGGATTAACCTTGCTGTGCCCATTCCTTCGCATGGATAAGATTATGATCGGTGACATTATGCTTTTGATTCCGGGGTTGATGTCGACAAATGCAATCAGGGATGTACTTATTGGTGATACACTCTCTGGAATCATCCGTCTGATTGCTGCTTTACTACTTGCTGCGGCACTGGCACTTGGATTTATGGGGGCAATTATTTTATTTGGGAGGTTTGGACTTTGACTGCAGCAATCATGATACAATTAATTACCGGAGCCATTGGCTCTGTAGGATTTGGAATTCTTTTTCATATAAAAAAGAAATATTTGCCTCTGGCAGCAGTTGGCGGCTTCCTTAGCTGGCTGGTGTTCCTTCTGGGAAAAGAATTCTGGGGAAATGTTTTTCTTCCGACTCTGATGGCTGGCTTTGTTACAGATGTGTATGCAGAAATTCTTGCAAGAATCTGTAAAGAAACATCTACATCTTTTTTTGTTACTTCCGTAATCCCTCTGATTCCCGGAAGTACTCTTTATTATTGTATGAACAGCATTGTGGAAGGAAATACTGTTCGAGCATTGGAATATGGACGGGATACGTTTCTTTTTGCTTTTGGAATTGCAGCAGGAATGAGTATTGCGTGGTCGATCTGTTATTTTCTGAGAACTGTAAGGAAAAAGTAGAACTGACCTGGCAAGAAAGAAATTCCCGATGAAATGACACACACCCGTTTTCGACAGTTGATGAAAAATAAAATGGCAGAATCTCTTGACTTTATTGGGGGGTCTGCCGTTTTTGTATGGTTAAAATGAAAAAGTACATTAATGATATTCGAAAGACATGCAAATCTGAATATGGAAACAGACATTTCTGGTGTCGTGGATATTATGTAGATACGGTATGGAAAAATGCAAAAAAAATACAGGAATAATGAGTCATTAGACTCCAATGCCGGTAATAGACCCTTATAGGGTCAAAGCAAACCACCGACTTAGCCGGTGGTCGTGATTACAGGGACTTTAAGATGTTTATAAGGCGGGAATTAGCTTCCGGCATCATAATGCAGAAGCGGACAAACTCACCCTCCAGACACTGAAAAGAGGAGCAGTCACGGATCATAAGCCCCTGACGGATACAGGCTTCAAATACATCGTAGGAGGTCAGTCCTTCTTTAAGGATCTTAAGAAGGATAAAGTTGGCGTATGCAGGATAGACCTTATAGGTGGAGATATCTTTCAGCTCATGGATCATGCGGTCGCGTTCGGACAGAATGAGCTCGCGTGTGCTGCGGATATAATCTTCATCCTGAAGCATGATCTCACCTGCAAAAGCACCGATACTGTTTAAGGACCATGGAGTCTGTTTCTCGCGCATTTTTGAGAGAAAATCCATGTTTCCAGTGATTCCGTAGCCCAGACGCATTCCTGGTGCCGCGAAAAATTTCGATACACCGCGGAGTACCATGAGGTTGGTGAATTCCCGGGTAAGTGGAACTGCTGTGATAGCGTTGATGTCCGGGGCAAATTCTACATAAGTCTCGTCGATCATTACGAAGATATTTTTTTCCGCACAGAAGCTGATCAGACTGCGGAGATCTTCCTGGAAAATGGCAGAGGAAGTCGGATTGTTCGGATTGCAGAGAATCAGAAAATCATAGCCCCGTTCAAGCTTTTTGCAGAGATCCGGAATATCCGGCTCGAAATCTGCACTTTCCTGAAGGTGGTAATATTCCTGGGTACTTCCGGAAAAAGAAAGCTCTCTGGAATATTCAGAGTAGGTAGGTCCGAGAATCAGGGTATGCTGCGGAGCTCTTTCCTGGATGAGGAGAGAGATCAGTTCACTGGAACCGTTTCCCGGAAGGATGAAATCTGCCGGAATATTGCAGTAGCGGGAAATGGTATTGCGAAGAGATGTATATTCTCTGTCAGGATAGGAAGAAAGAATATCAACGTGTTCAGCAATTGCCCTGCTGGCCTTCGGTGATAAGCCAAGCGGATTAACGTTGGCACCGAATTTGACGATGTCTTCTTTTTTCAGATTGTAATAGCTACATATTTTTTCTATATCACTTCCATGAAAAACTGGTTTTGTGTCCATTATCTGTCACCTCATTTATCTGCTTATTATTCGTAAAAATTAATTCCAGTATACACCAGAATCAGGGGTATTTCCAGAAATCTTTTGCCGGGCTGATTTTGGCGGACCGGTATGGAAATCTGCCGGGCTGTCTGATAAAATAAAAACAGGAATATCTGGCAGTGGCAGCCTGTGATCATATAAGGAAAAGAGGAAACGGCTATGAAGACAGAAGACAAAAAAATTGCAGTGATCGGAATTGGTGGTGTTGGTGGATATGTGGCAGGTATGCTGGCAAAGGCATATCCGCAAGTGACTATGGTAGCCCGTGGAGCGCGTGCAGAGAGCATTCGTGAAAAGGGACTTGTGCTGCACAGTGATTATAAGGGAGAAATCGTGGCGAAACCGGAGCGGGTGGTCCCAGTCCGGGAAATGGGACAGCAGGATTATATTTTTATCTGTGTAAAAAATTATTCGCTTGCAGAAGTATGTGAAAGTATCCGGGATATGGTTACAGAGGATACGGTGATCATTCCGGTAATGAACGGTGTGGATCCCGGGGAAAAGATCCGCGCACTTATTAAAAAAGGAACGGTTGTAGATTCGCTGATCTATACGGTGGCTTTTGCAAATTCGGACTTTTCGATTTCGCAGCAGGATACTTTTACCTGGCTCTGTATCGGCATCAAGGATGCGAATGAGAAACAGCAGGAGAAAGTCAGAGAGGTGGCCGAGATCCTGAAGGGTGCGGATATTGATTACAGGGATGAAGGGGATATCCAGGTAGAGATCTGGAGAAAGTATATCCTTAACTGTGCGTTTAATGTAATGACTGCTTTTTATGACAATACCATCGGAGAGCTTCGAAAAGATCCTGTGAAAGCGGAACAGTATGAGAGGCTTGTATGGGAGGCTGCCAGTGTTGGACGTGCCAAAGGTGTTGCTTTGACAGATGAACATATTAATGAAGTGATCCATAAATTCCGTCATGTGCATGCAGATAATGCGACAAGCTCGCTACAGAGGGATTTCCGCATCCGGAAAAAGGAGACGGAGCTTGAGACATTCAGTGGTTATATTGTACAGGAGGCGAAGCGTCTAGGGGTGGACATTCCTCTTTCTGAAAAAATGTATGAGGGTCTGAAGGAGATGGCGGAGAAATTCTGAGCATGTGATTAAAAGCTGCTCTTGACAAAAATTCTCACCTTTGTTACAATGACGAAAATCAATTCCGTGAGGGAGTAGTTCGCGTGTAAACGTGGTTTGTCAACATACTGGTGTCATCACCTGGCAAATCTTAAAGAATGAGACTCATGTATGCTTTATTTCGGTTACAGAAATAGAGCATACGTGAGTCTTTTTTTATGGCTCCGAACCGGCATATATGAAAAGGAGAAGAAGATATGTTGTTGTTTATGAAGGTACTTTTTACCCAGTTTATTGCGGAAATGGGCGACAAAACACAGCTGATGCTGGTGGCGATGACATCGAAATTCAAGCTGAAGGACATTCTGCTGGGAACCGGTGTTGCGATTCTGGTACTGAACGGACTGGCTGTTCTTGCCGGTGGTCTTGTCAGCACAGTGATCCCTACCTGGCTGATCCGTCTGATCGCAGGCGCAGCGTTCCTGTTTTTTGCTGCGACCACATTAAAAGGTGACGATGACGAGGAAGAAAATGTGAAGGATCGCAAGATCAAATTCGCACCGCTTTCTGTATTCTGTACATTTTTTGTTGCGGAGCTTGGAGATAAAACACAGCTTACAGCGATCACCTTCGGTGCAAATGAAGGTTTAAGTTCGGCAGTTGTTGTATGGCTTGCCTGTTCATTAGGCCTTTTTGCTGCAGATGTGATCGGACTTCTTATCGGCTATCTTCTGAAAAGCAAGGCTCCGGAAGGAATCCTTAATACGGTTGCATTTTTTATTTTCTCAATTTTCGGAATCATTACATTAAGGCAGGGATTCGGACTTCTGCTGGGAGCAGGATCTTCCATGGTACTCCCTTTGACTGTGGTGGTTACGGTTGTATTTGTGGTGGTCTGCCTGGTGTTGTATAGGAAAGGGAAGAAGAAAGCTGCTTAGATGATTAATCAATTATAACAATCCTGCATACACTGTAAAAAAGCGTCTTCGGGGGCTTGGCAGTGAAGGATTATATAGAGGAACGTGCAGTTGAAGTAGCGGGATATATCATTGAAACAAAGGCGACTGTGAGACAGGCGGCGAAAAAGTTTGGGATCAGTAAGAGTACGGTACATAAGGATTGCGTAGAACGCCTGAAGCTTATCAACCCGTCTCTTGCCGGGGAAGTGCGAAAGGTGTTGGATGTGAACAAGCAGGAGCGGCACATCCGTGGCGGACTTGCCACACGGGAAAAATATCTGCATGCACATATACGATGAGAAAAAACGAATAGAACCGATGTGGTAAAAAGCTTACTCAGTTGTTAAATATCCGGCAGATACAATATTAAGAAGTTCTATATTATAAAGATTAAATATTAATTTTACAAATGATTATGGTCATGCTATTATATGACCATAATAGTTCTTGACCTGTACCAGCCACCTACGGATATGTGAATATCCGAATATCATACAGGTGCGGAACTAAAAAACTCATCACATAAAATTAATAATTACACCCATGAAGGATTTTGTGGATCAGCGTACATGAGATCCTTCGGAAAGAAGCTGTTATGTCAGTGGAGTTTTCTGTGTCTCCGATGATGTAGCAGCTTTTTTCTTTGAGATAACAGTGGAGATTTAAGCTTTTTTCAGAAAAGAATTCGCAGTATTTTCACAAACACATGATACATTGTAGAAGGTGCTATAATCGACAGAAAAGTTTTTGACATAAGAGGAAATACAATGAGATCAATAAAGAAACGAAATATTGTAAACAACGATAAAAAAGGAAACCCGGGCTGGGTTTATATCCTTGCGTTCCTTTTTCCTGTAATCATATTTGTAACAGGTTTTGCACTGAAGGGAGTTTATCCATTTGGGGAAAATTCAGCACTTGTGGTGGACGGCGTTCATCAGTACACTGCCTTTTACAAAGAGCTTGCAAGCCAGTTGAAAAAAGGTCTGGACTGGACGTACTCCACACATGCGATGGGATACAATTTTTACGGTCTGTTCTGCTATTATCTGTGCAGTCCGTTCAGCCTTCTTGTGCTGCTGCTTATGAAATTTATGTATGTCAATGAGGCAGTGACCGTTACAATCCTGATCAAGGTGGGACTTTGCAGCGTGTCCATGGCATGGTATTCGGGGAAAAAATATCCAGGCAGAGGGGGCATGGCAGTTTCTCTTGGCTGTATGTATGGCCTGTCCAATTTTATGCTGGGATATTACAGCAATGTAATGTGGCTGGATTGTATTATGCTGCTCCCGGTCCTGGCGTATCTGATCGAACAGATGGTATGCACCGGAAAATGGAAATTCTATTGCATGATCCTGGGATACTGCATTCTGACAAGCTATTATATGGGATTCATGCTGTGTACATTTGCGGGACTTTATTACATAGCGAATCTTATCACAGCAGAACATCGTGCAGAAAAAATCCACTGCTCGCTGCTGAAATTCACAGGTGCCTCTGTGATGGGTGCAGGTCTTGCGGGGATCACATTGATTCCCGGAATTACTGCTGTTTCACGAACCGTGGCAGCAGCAGAAGCAGGAACCGGACTGAGCGGTGTGTACGGCAATATATGGAAGCAGTTAAGTGCTTTTATGGAAGATTCCATGTCCTTTGTGAAATCAGGAGAACAGGGGGATGTGAATCTTTACTGCGGATGTGCAGTGCTGCTCCTGGCAGGAATATATTTTTTTAACCGGGAAATCCGTGTTGTGGAAAAAATCGTTATGGGTATTTTGAGTGTGTTATATTTCGCGGGATTTCATGTGACAGTGCTGAACCTGCTTTTTCATGGACTGCATAAGCCGGTGGGAATTCCCAACCGTTTTGCGTTTATTCTGATATTTCTGATTCTTAGGATTGGATGCGATGCCTGGGGAAAAGCTGCCGATGCAAGTCGAAGGGGAATTCTGGCAGGTTTTGCGGCAGCGGAAATATTCTGCACAGTGATTGGCATTAAGTCCGGGAAGACCTGGGAAATTGTGATTACGGATGTAGTAATCGCGTTGCTGTTCTGTCCGGTGTGGATGGAGCACTGGATTTGTGGAAAAATGCTGAAAAAACGACTCGCGGGTGTGGAAAGCCGAAAGCTCGTGAGCCTGATGCTGATGATGCTGATTCTGGCAGAAACAGGAATTCACGGAATTGTAAGTATTACAGATAATGGAACTGCAAGCAGGGATATTTATGTGGAAAGCGAGCAGGAAACTAAAGAACTGCTGAGTTCAGCAGGGTCTGACCAGAATGAATATCGTGCAGTGATCGTGAATCCCCTTGTGCGAAATGAAGAGCTTTTGTATCAGCTGAATGGAGTTTCCATGTATTCCTCAACTAATACAGAAGAAATGTGGAATTTTGTAAACAATATGGGATTTGAAAATCTGGAAAATCGTTTTCAGTATGCTGGAGCTACAGAGGTTATGGATATGCTTCTTGGCGTGAAGTATCTGCTTTGCAGGAATACCCGGACGCTTAACACTTTCTATGAGAAAATTGGTGAAAGCCTGTCTTTTGATCTTTACGAGAATCCACGGGCTCTGCAAACAGGGTACATGGTCGATGCTTCTGCGATGGATTATGTGCTGGAAGGGAATATTTTGAACAATCCTATGGAGATGCAGAACCGGCTATTGCGGGGAATTGCAGGAACAAGGTTGTATAAGCTGAAAAATATAAGCTCAGAAACAACTCTGACAGGAATGTCAGCATTTAACATCCGGCTGAAAAAAGGCGAGCATGGTTATCTTTACATTCCGGGAACGGAACCGGATACTGTGACGATCAACGGGCAGGAACAGAAATCGGATTACTGGAATAATAATTTCCTGGATCTTGGGACATACGATACGGAAACGATCGTGCACGTAACGGCAGGATCCGGAGTACATGAAGCTGTTCTGGGAACATACCAGGAAACCGAGCTGGATAAGATCTACGAAAAACTTTCTGCAGAACAGGCAGATCTTACATCTGGAACAAGCAGTATATCTGTAAATCAGGATGGTATGTTTATGATCAGATGTTTTTATGATCCGGATGTGAGAATCTATGTGGATGGAAAAGAAGCCGTAACACAGAGTCTGCAGGGTTTGACCGAAGTAAAGCTTTCAGCGGGAACGCATACTGTAGAGATGAAATATGAGACGCCGGGACTTAAAGTGGGAGCAGTTCTTTCTA
>OGRJ01002035.1_pt1 | contig 15426 bp, 15 predicted proteins | sample 1553411 | NCBI WGS metagenome assembly OGRJ01 (sample SAMEA2580084, study PRJEB22360) | human gut metagenome | biome: human gut; feature: human-associated habitat; material: faeces | place: Denmark | collected 2008/2010
ATCCAGCGTCTTGACACCGTGGGCGTCCATCCACTGGCCGATCTCGTTCGTGATGCGGGTGCAGGCCTTCGGGTCCAGGAAGTTCGCGGTGCCGACCTGTACCGCCGCTGCACCGGCCATGATGAACTCCAGGGCGTCCTTACCCGTCAGAATGCCGCCCAGTCCCACGACGGGGATGCTGACGGCCCCCACGGCCTGCCAGACCATGCGCAGGGCGATGGGACGCACCGCCGGGCCGGACAGGCCCGCAAACGTGTTGTTGAACACGGGACGGCGCTTTTCCAGATCGATCGCGCACGCCTGGAAGGTGTTGCACAGGCTGATGGCGTCCGCGCCGGCAGCCTCAACGGCCTTGCACATCTCGGGGATGCTTTCGGCCTGCGGGCTCAATTTAACGATGAGCGGCACGGTGCAGACCTTGCGCACCGCGCTGACGACCTCGCCGGCGTCTGCCGCGCGGATGCCGAACGCGAGACCGCCCTGCTTGACGTTGGGGCAGCTGATGTTCAGCTCAATAAAATCCACGCCCGCGGCGCAGAGCATCTGCACGCCCTCGACGTTTTCTTCAATCGTGTGGCCGCCGAGGTTCGCCCAGACGGTGGTGCCGCACCGGCGCATGGCAGGCAGCTCGTGGTCGATAAAGTGCTGCACACCGGGGTTCTGCAGGCCGATGGAGTTCATCAGGCCGGAGGGAGTTTCCAGCAGGCGCTCGCCGTCGTTGCCGGGCTGACCGTTCAACGTCAGGCCTTTGCCGGAAATGCCGCCCAGCACGCGCAGGTCCTCAATGCCTGCATATTCCGGGCCGAAACCAAAGGTGCCGGAAGCGGCAATGACCGGGCCGGCCAGCTGCTTGCCAAACAGATTTACGCGAAGGTCTGCCATCAGTCAAACACCTCCTGTGCGTTAAAGACCGGGCCGTCCTTGCAGACGTACTTAGAACCGATGTTGCAGCGGCCGCACTTGCCGATGCCGCACTTCATGCGCAGCTCCAGCGTGGTGTAGACCTGTTCTTTCGAGAAGCCCATTTCAATCAGCGATGCTAAGCAGAATTTGATCATGATCGGAGGTCCGCAAAGCAACGCCGTTTTGTTTGTATCGAAGCCGAGCTCCTTGAGGTATGCCGGAACAAAACCGACGTGGCCGTCCCAGCCCTCCTGCTCGCGGTCGATCGTGAGATATACGTTCACGCCTTCCGTCTTCATCCATACGTCCTGAATTTCCTTCAGCTGTACAAGGTCGTCCTTGGAACGGGAACCGTACAGAATATCTACGGTGCCGTAATCACTGCGGTTGTCGAGCACGTAGTTGATGACAGAGCGCAACGGTGCAAGACCGATGCCGCCGGCGATAAAGAGCAGGTTCTTGCCCTTTAATTTGTCTTCTACCGGGAAGTGGTTGCCGTACGGGCCGCGCACGGTAATCTCATCGCCCACCTCAAGGCTGTGCAGGTAGTCTGTAAGCTGACCGCACTTCTTGATGCTGAATTCCTGGTATTCTTTGTTCGTCGGCGAAGAGGTGATGGAAAACATACCCTCGCTGACGCCCGGTGCGCACAGCATAGCGCACTGGCCGGGCATATGCTCGAAGAGCTTGCCGCCCTCCGGCGCATTGACGCGGAACGTCTTGACGTCCGGGGTCTCCTCACGGATGTCCGTGATGACGCCGACCTGCGGGATCAGAACGTCTTTTACATAGTTATCATGGCAATGACAGGTATCACTCATGGTTTGCAGCCTCCTTTTCAAACGCCTTGATGACCTTCACGATATTGAGCGAGGACGGGCACTTTTCCACGCAGCGGCCGCAGCCTACGCAGGAATACATGCCGTCGTTGTTCGCCGGGAAGTACACGAGCTTATGCATGAAGCGTTGACGGAAGCGCTGCATCTGGCTCGTTCTGTTGTTGCCGTGCGCCATCATCGTAAAGTCGGAGTACATGCAGGAGTCCCAGCAGCGGTAACGCTGAATGCCGTGGCCCGTGTCGTAGTCCTTGATATCATAGCACTGGCAGGTGGGGCACACAAAGGTGCAGGTACCGCACGCAAGGCACGGCTTATAAAGCTTCTCCCAAACGGGGGAGTTGAATTTTTCTTCGGTGACGTTGCCGTTCCAACCCTCGAGAGAGAGGTTCGTGTACGGCAGCTTCTCTACGATTGCGCGGATATTCTCCTGTTCGGTCTCCACGGCCTTTTCGTCCGCTGCGTCGGCATTTTCGAGCACGCCGGAGAGCGCTTCGGTAAGGGCGGTGCCCTTGTCCGTTACAGCTTTCCAGTAGAGCGTGTTGTTTGCGTTCCACATGACGACATCGGCGTCCGGCTCAGCGCAGTCAACGCCGAAAACCTTACAGAAGCAGGACTCCTCCGGCTCGTGGCAAGCAAGCGCCACGATGGTGCCGTGCTCGCGTCTTGCGCGGTAGAACGTATCGACCGGCTCAGCGAGGAAGACCTTATCGAGGACCTTAATGCCCTGAATGTCGCAGGCCTTCATGCCGAACGCGACGAAGTTCTGGTCTGCAAGCGCCTGCGGCTCAACGGAGAGCTTGTGCTGTTCTTTTTTGACCGTGTAAAGCGTCTCGCTCTGCGGGAAAAACATGTCCTTCGGAGATTTCACCGTCTTAAGTGTTTCAATGTCTGCATTGCAGCCTTCAAACCACGCGGCGAAGTTGACCTGACCGTTGTTGTTCACCGGCAGGAACAGCTCCTGCTGTGCCGCGATCGCTTTCAGCAGCTCGGGCAGCTTACTTTTTGCAATCTTGAACATGGCTTATCTCCTTCCCCCGGTAACGCCCGGCTCAACGTCGTTGAAGGTAAAGCTCGTCAGCGGGCTCTTTGCCTCCGGATCGACACCGGCCTGGAACTCACCGTAAAATTCGTCGATATCCTTGATGAACTTGCGGTTGAAGAGATGCAGCGGAATGCCCTGCGGACATACGCGGCTGCACTCGCCGCAGTCTGTGCAGCGGCCGGCAACGTGGAATGCACGGATGATGTGGAACATTCTCTCCTCAAAGGAGTCCACGTTCGCCTTCTGTGCGCTGTCGAACTTCGTGCTGTCGAAGACGCACTTGCGGCAGCTGCACGCCGGACACACATTGCGGCAGGCGTTGCAGCGGATGCAGCGGCTGAGCTCATTCTGGAAGAAAGCGAACTTTTCTTCCGGGCTCATGGCTTCGATCTTCTCGACCTCTGCAAAGCGGTCTGCGTCCTTTGTGTCGCGGCTCTCGCCGATGGTCTCGTCGAAAATCTGGTGCTCCTTGCCCTTGCAGACATGGCAGCGCTCCAGCATGCAATCCTTATAGGCGAGCGTCTTTTCACCGTAGAGCGTCTCCACGGTGATGTTCTCGTTTGCATCGTCGATCGTGATGTTCGTGATGCCCTTAACGCCCTGCTCCTTGATCTTCTCGAAGCTGAGCTTGCCCATGCAGCCGACACCGATAATGTAAGCCTTGTCACGGTCTACACGGTGCTCTGCTATGAGCTGGTTGAAGCTGTAAGAATCGCAGGGCTTCAGGAAGACAAGCGTCTTGCCCTCAAGCTTCGAGCCCTCGATCATATATTTACTGAGGTTCGCGCCGCAGAAGCCGTTGTAGACGAAGTTTGCGTCCAGATCCTCCGCCGTCTCAAAGTAAGACGGCTCCGGGTTATAGGACATATCGCCACGACGCCAGCCGAGCACACGGTTTACGGTGCCATCGCTGAGCAGCTCTTTTGCGCGGTTGATCATTTCCTGCATCTCAAATCCTCCAGTCTGACGTTCTTGCCGAGCGAAGTAATCTTCGCCACGAACTCATTCATGGTCTGGGAGAACTTTACGCCCTCTGCTGCGGAGACCCATTCCACACGGGTGCGTCCGTGCTCCACGCCGATGTAATCGAGCATAGAGAACAGAAGCGCCATTCTTCTTCTGGCATAGTAGTTGCCGGTGCTGTAATGGCAGTCGCCCGGGTGGCAGCCGCACAGGATAACGCCGTCTGCGCCCTTTTCAAAAGCATGCAGGATGAACATGGGGTTCACACGGCAGGAGCACGGCACGCGGATGATCTTAACGTCTGCCGGATAAACCAAGCGGCTGCTGCCTGCAAGGTCTGCGCCGGCGTAGCTGCACCAGTTGCAGCAGAACGCAACGATCTTCGGCTTGAACTCTTCGTTTGCTGTTATCGACATATTGCATCCACCTCCGCAAGAATCTGTCTGTTTGCAAAGCCCTGCAGATCCATTGCGCCGGACGGGCAGGTAACGGTGCAGGCACCGCAGCCCTGGCACAGCGCACTGTTGACAACGGCTACGCGGCGATCTTCACGGATGCCGTGGTCGTTGATGAGCTTTGTCTCATAGCTGATTGCGCCGTAGGGGCAGACGTTTGCGCACTGCGAGCAGCCGTTGCAGAGCAGCTCGTCGCTCTTAGCGGTGCACGGGTTCGTCATCAGCTTATCCTTCGCGAGCAGACCGATGGCCTTAACAGCCGCCGCGCCTGCCTGCGCGACCGTTTCCGGAATATCCTTCGGGCCCTGGCATACGCCGGAGAGGAATACGCCCGCCGTCGGGGACTCGACCGGGCGCAGCTTTGCGTGAGCCTCGGTGAGGAAGTTATTGGTATCGATGCTGGCGGTCAGCATGGTCGCAATGCGGCGCACGTCCGCGTTCGGCTCAATCGCCGTTGCGAGGACAACCATATCCGCTTCCATCAGGATCTGCTTGTTGTCGAGCAGGTCAACGCCCTGCACAAGCAGCTGGCCGTTCGGCTGCGGCATGACCTTGCCGACCTGACCCTTGATGTAGTTTACGCCGTAATCTTCCACGGCGCGGCGGTAGAACTCATCGAAGTTCTTACCGGGGGTACGCACGTCGATGTAGAACACTGTTACGTTGACGTCCGGGTATTTATCACGGATCAGCATGGCGTGCTTTGCCGTGTACATGCAGCAAATCTTGGAGCAGTAGCTCTTACCGCGCTTATCGGAGCAACGGCTGCCTACACACTGGATGAACACCATATTCTTCGGGTGCTTGCCGTCGGAAAGGCGCTCCAGATGACCCTTCGTGGGGCCTGCCGCGTTCATGATGCGCTCGAGCTCGAGGGACGTGATGACATCCTTGCTCTGGCTGTATGCGTACTCGTCGTACTTATCGAGCTTGATGGTATCGAAGCCGGTAGCGACGACGATAGCGCCGTACTTCTCGGTGACGATTTCATCCTTCTGCTCGTAGTCGATGGCGCCCGCCTGGCAGACCTTCTGGCACAGGCCGCACTTGCCGGTCTTGAACTTGATGCAAGCTTCACGGTCGATGACCGGGACGTTCGGGATTGCCTGTGCGAACGGGGTATAAATAGCGCTTCTCGTATTCAAGCCGCGGTTGAATTCGCTCGGGGTCTTTCTGGAAGGACATTTCTCCTGGCAGACGCCGCAGCCCGTACACTTGCTCATATCGACGCTGCGCGCCTTCTTGCGGATGTCCACGGTGAAATCGCCCACGAAGCCGGAGACCTTCTCCACTTCGCTGTATGTATACAGATGAATCTTCTCGTTTGCGGAAGCCTCCACCATTTTCGGGGTCAAAATACATGCGGAGCAGTCGAGCGTCGGGAACGTCTTATCGAGCTGGCTCATACGGCCGCCGATGCTGGGGGTCTTCTCAACGATATCGACTTCATAGCCTGCGTCTGCAATGTCGAGCGCAGTCTGAATGCCTGCAATACCGCCGCCGATGACGAGCGCGCGCTTTGTTACGCGGCTTTCGCCCGGGAACAGCGGCGCGTCAAGATTGACCTTTGCGATAGCCGCTCTGGCAAGGATGACGGCCTTTTCGGTCGCTTCTTCCATGTTCTTGTGGATCCAGGAGCAGTGCTCACGGATGTTTGCAATCTCGACCATGTACGGGTTGAGGCCGGCTCTTTCCGCCGTTTTGCGGAAAGTCGTCTCGTGCATACGCGGGGAGCAGGAACAAACCACAAGACCGGTCAGGTGTTTTTCGCGGATGGCTTCGATGATCTTCGCTTGGCCGACCTCGGAGCACATGTACTGATAATCTTCCGCGTGCACGACACCCGGTTCATGACTGACCATTTCTACGACTTTCTTTACATCTACCGTAGCTGCGATGTTGCTGCCGCAATGGCACACAAATACACCAATTCTCTGCACGCTATCACCTCCTGTATCTTCTGAACGCGCTCACAAGGAGCTGCTGGGGCAGATCCGGATCCAAAAGCTCCGGGATCTCGTCCGGCGTAAGATATGCTTCACCGCGCTGGCGCACGACAAGCTGTCTTGCCGCATCGATGAGCTTGCCGGGCTTAACGTCTCTCGGGCAGCGCTCAATGCAGGCAAAGCAGGAAAGGCACTTCCAAAGGGACTTGGAATTCACAAGGGACTCAATGTCGTCATTCAGCACATAGGAAACGAACTGGTGAGGCTTAATGTCCATTTCGTTGAACGACGGGCAGGATGCGGAACATTTGCCGCACTTCATGCACTTGTAGGGGTTGACGCCGCTGATCTCGCGGATCTGCTCCGCCTGTTTGCTGATGCTCACTTTAACGCCTCCTCTTTCACGCCAAGGGCCTCTGCGAGAAGCTCGGTGAAGTAATACACCGGGATCTTGCCGCTGCCGCTCTTGTTGAGATTATACATGCAGAGTGGACATGCCGTGATGAGCATTTCCGCGCCTGCACCGGCTGCGCTGTCTACGATATTGCAGCTCATACGGCCGCTCATTTCTTTTTCTTTAAGGGAGATATAGCCGCCGCAGCACTCGTTGCGGTACGGATATACGACCGGCTCTGCGCCGATGGCACGAATGAAGTCTTCAATGATCTGCGGGTTCTCCGGATCGTCAAAGGCCAGCACGGTGCTCGGTCTGAGCAGCAGGCAGCCGTAATATGCGCCGATCTTTCTGCCCTTTAACGGGTTGACGACCTTTTTCTTCAGTTCGTCAAAGCCTACGCGGTCGCGCAGAACTTCAAGGTAATGCAGCACATTCGTCTCGCCGGCATAGGGCTCGTCAAGCTGCATGTAGTTGTTGGCTCTCGTGCGGATGTCCTCCACGTTTCTCATGTCGTCGTTGACTCTTTTGATGACATGATGACATGCGGAGCAAAGCGTCACGAGGTCCTGGCCCTTTTCCTTCGCTTCGTTCAAAGCGCGGACGGAGGAAAGTTTTGTTGCGATCTCGTCGGACCCGAGCGGGTAGACACCGCCGCAGCACTGCCAGTTTTCGATTTCTTCCAATTCAAATCCGAGCGCCTTTGCGGAAGCTCTGGCATAGGCGTCAAGATCCTTTGCCTTCGTTCTCAAGGTACATCCCGGATAATAGCTGTACTTCATAGCTACTCCTGTCATCCTTTCTATAAATTGATTTTGGGTTATGCTTCAAAATAAATTTGACCGATGGTTTCTTTCAGCTTGTCTGCGGAAGCGTGGAGCTTTTGCATTTCGTCCTCCGTCAGCCTCACAGGCAGCTTGCCCTGCACGCCGTTCGGGCCTACAATGGCGAGTGTGCTGATGCACACGTCCTCTAACCCGTATTCACCGTGCATCATGGTGGAAACGGTCACGATGGAATTGTATGCGGAAAGCAGCATGCTGCACAATCTGCACACGGAAACCGTGACCGCGTAGAACGTGGCGCCCTTGTTCTTGATGATCTCGCCGCCGGATTTATGTACATACTCCGCCATGGCGTCCTTGTCCACGGGCAGGGCATGCATCAGCTCCACATAGTCGTCCAGTTTCGCGCCGGAAACCTCTGCGCACGACCACGGGATAAAGGAAGAATCACCGTGTTCACCGAAAACATAGGCATGAATGTTCTTCTGCGCAATGTTAAAGTGGCTGGCAAGTCCGAAACGCAGACGCGCGGTATCCAGCGCGGTACCGGAGCCGATGATCTGGTTTTCCGGGATGCCGGAGATTTTCATGAACACGTAGGTGATGATGTCCACCGGATTGCTGACGATGATGTACAGCGCGTTCGGTGCGGCCTTTGCGATGTTCGGTGCAATGCTTTTGATGATGTCGACATTCGTCTGCGTCAATTCAAGACGCGACTGACCGGGTTTTCTGGCCACGCCGGACGTAATGATGACGATGTTGGAGTCCTTTGCATCCTCGTAATCTCCCGATTTAATGGAAATCGGGTCGCGGAAGCAGGTACCCTGAATGATATCCATCACTTCGCCCTCTGCCTTTTGCTTGTTGATGTCGATCAGGACAATCTCCGTTGCGATGTCTTCGTTGGAAAGCGTATATGCAATGGTTGCGCCTACGCTACCGGCACCAATCACGGTGATTTTGCTTTTCATTGTCCCGGATCACTTCCCTTCCTGTGCTGTGCCCGATGGGGAGCACAATGTTCCTCCGCGGGCGGGATCTTCTGAGTTATATGAAAACAAAGGGGCGAAACACAGTTTTCCCCTTTCCCCACTCACGGGGTACATACTCAGCCTAATAAATTCTATCATATCGATATCTTTTTATCAAGCATTTTCGCGATTTTTCTATATGAAAATATCGGAATTTACGGCTTTTTCAGAAAGTAAAACAAAAGCCGCGCGGGCCTCTTTTGAGTTTGATACATCTTTCACAAACACGAATTCCGTGTTTCGTTCTCTGTGCGAAAAAAGCGCGCCCAAATCACCTTCGGGTACGCTTTTAGTTCGTTTACGCTTGCTGTTTTCAGTTTAATTTAGCCGACTGTGAACATCTTTCTGACGACGTTTCGTAACGCCGTTTGGGAAACCCATCGACCAGGTTTCCGCAGCCTTTTGAAAAAAGCCGGCGAAAACTTTATTCGCCCCGTTCCACGTCAGCTTTTTGTTCCGGTAATGTCGGCGGTTCCGGCAGAATCAAAGATTCCGTACGTAGCACCGGCAGTTCAAACCAGAATGTGCTGCCTTTACCCTCCACGCTCGCGACGCCGTACCGCCCGCCGTGCAGGTCCAGAATTTTCTTCACGATGGAAAGCCCCAATCCCGTGCCGACCTGTGCGCGTTTGTGCTCTTTATCGACCTTATAGTAGCGATCCCAGATGTACTGCAATTTATCCGCCGGTATACCCTCGCCCGTATCGCGAATAGATACGCGCACGGTGCTTTCCGTCACAGTCTGGTCGATATACACGGTCTTGTTCCCGCCCGAATAGTTAATGGCGTTGTTCACAAGGTTATACAGCACCTGCGAAATTTTCAGCTGATCGGCGCAGACATACACCGTGCGGTCATACGTGAACGGGAAGCTGAAATCCGCCAACTTGTCGTAGCGGTGCAGCGTATTGCGGATATCCTCTGTCAAATTGAATTCGGAAACCGTCAGCGTCAATGCGCCCGCCTGTAATTTAGAGAGATCTAAAAGGTCGTTGACGATGCCTGTCAGGCGGTTCGCTTCGTCGATGACGATCTGCACATTTTCCGGCGTGTTTTCGCCCGGAATGTCGCGCATCACCTCGGCATAGCCGGAGATCATCGTCAGCGGCGTGCGCAGATCGTGCGAAACATTGGCGATCAGCTCGCGGCGCAGATCTTCAACCTTGCTCAGCTCCGCCGCGGCATAGTTCAGTGTCGCGGCAAGCTCCGTCACCTCCCTTACGCCCTGTTCCGGGAAACGGATGTCATATTTTCCCTCGCCCAGCTGCTTTGCAGATTCGTTCATCTGTTCCAAGGGCTTTGAAAGACGCGAAGAGATAAACAGTGCCAGCCCGAACGAAAGCAGGATCATTACGCCCGTCAGACACCACAATTGTATTTTCAGCGTTTCCACCGTGGAATCAACCGGGATCACGTCGCAGGACAGCAGCACAAGATACTCGTTCCCGCTCGAAAGCGTGACGGTCTGCGCGTAAATGATCGTGCGATCCTGCCGTTCTATAGTGCTCGTCGGGTCTGTGATGTTGTCGTCCATCACGCTGCCGCCCGCCGCTTTCACCTCGGTGAAAAGCTGCTTGCAATCGAGGTAATCAAAGCGCTCCAGCACGCCGCCGCGCGCCGCCGGGGAAAACGACACATTTGAGCCGTCGCTGTTGGAAATGAGGATAGAAATATTCGTCGAACGCGTCACTTCAAAATAATCGTTCGCAGAAGCACTTTCGTCCAGCATCGCCACCACACGGTTCGCCACGCTGCGCACCTCATTGACCTTGATGGCTTTATAAAATGTGTTGAGCAGTGTGATTTGAAATGTCCACAACAGCGTCACAATAATCGCCGTAAACAGCACGAACCCCAGCATGACCTGCATGCGTATGCCCGGCTTGCGCCATTTTTTGAATTTATGCTTCTTTACTGTCTGTTCGCCCATAGTCCCGCCGTCCTTATGCGCCGTGCGTTTCAAAGCGATAACCCACACCGCGCAGCGTCACAATGAATTTACTGTACGGGCCGAGGCTGCGGCGCAGCAGCTTGATGTGCGTATCCAGCGTGCGGTCGTCACCGTAGAAATCATACCCCCAAACATTTGTGATAAGCATTTCGCGTGTGAGGGCGATGTTGCGGTTGTTGACCATGTAAAACAGCAGGTCATATTCCTTCGGGGACAAATCGGCACGCACGCCGTCCACCGTGACGATCCGTCCGGTAAAATCGATTGTCAGGCCCTCCGCCCGGAACAACTCGTGCTTCGGTATTGCGGTGCGCTGCACACGGCTCATCACAGCGGCAACGCGCATCATCAGCTCTTTCGGAGAGAACGGCTTCACGACATAATCGTCCACGCCGAGTTCAAAGCCATGGATTTTATCATACTCCTCGCCGCGTGCGGAAAGCATGATGACGGCCGGCGATGCAATCTTCTTAATCTCCGCCACGGCCGAAAAACCGTCAAGCTCCGGCATCATCACATCCATGATGACAATATCGAACGCATCGGGCGTTCTGCGGAACAGGCGCACCGCCTCCATGCCGTTTTCCGCTTCCGTCACCTCGTGCCCCTCAAACTCCGCGTATTTGCGGATGAGCAGGCGAATTTTCGCTTCATCGTCCACGACTAAAATTCTGTACATGACAAGGCCTCCTTTTAACTGTTCCGCTCCGTTTACCTGTATCATAACGCACTTTTGTGAAAAAGCGGTGAATGCCGAATGAAAACTGCCATGCCGTATGCGCCTTCCCGCTTTTATTCCATGTGGAAATTATATAAATATCCGGCCCTGTTTTCAAGTATTTCCACGATTTATTTCTTTCACGAAGAAATTTTTCTATTGCCTGTTGACATTTCGGGAAAAGTGGAGTAAGATATTTTATAGAAAATACATACAAATCATTCAAGTATTTTCCATCATTTTAGAGTGTTTTTACAATCCCCTTTCCGGTTTTATCGCATAGAGATGGGCGGAACGGGTGTTTTGTACACTTTATGTTGAGAAACCCGAGGAGGCGAGTCTATGTTACCGATTATTACCATTGCGCGTCAGTACGGAAGCGGCGGCCACGAGGTCGGCGAGCGCCTGGCGGAAAAATTGAATGTCCCCCTTCTCGACAAGCAGCTGATCGCCATGGCGGCAAAAAAGAGCGGGCTGAGCGAGGAAGTCTTTGAAAAGGCGGACGAAAAAGCGGGCAACAGCCTTTTGTATTCCATGGTGATGGGAAACTACACCTTCGGAAGCCGTATCACCGGCATCAACGATATGCCCATCAACGATAAGCTGTTCATTCTTCAAAGCGACATCATCAAGTCGGCTGCGGATAAAGGCCCGTGCGTCATCATCGGACGCTGCGGCGACTACATCCTGCGCGAGTACGACAACGTGTTCCGCGTCTTCATCCACGCCAACAAGGAAGCGCGCATCAAGCGCATTTTGAGCAAAGGTCTGTGCGATGAGAAGAAGGTCTCCGATTTTATCACAAAACGCGATAAGCAAAGAGCAAATTACTACAACTTCTACTCGAATAAGCGCTGGGACGATCTCTCGAATTATCACCTCACCATCGATTCTTCCGAATTCGATATTGACGAGGTTGCGGAGATCATCATTACGGCCATCGGCAAGATCAAGCCGCCCGCAAAGAAGTAAGCCTTTGCACATTCAATTTGAGTTTACCTTACCTTTTATATTTTTCATTTTTTATCCCTTCAGAAAAAGAGGCGTACCTTTTGGTGCGTCTCTTTTTCTATGGTCATATTCTTTTATCCCGTTACGGAGTCTATCTCGCTGTCGCCGCCCTCTATGCGCACACTCACGCGCTGCGGCAGGCACACGGCAGATTCTCCCGCACGCTTGATAATCCCCTTGTTCACACAAATTTTGTCCGGGCACGGGCTCGAAACGAAATGTGCGCCGTCTTTGTCAAGCTCAATCACCGCGCCGTTCACTTCCAGCGTTAATGGCTCCTTTAAATCGGCCAGCACAACGCGGCGGTACACTTCGCCATCCTGCTCAATGACGGCCTCTGCCCCCTTCGGGCGCGTTTTGGCATAGAGATACACGCCTGCCGCCACAGCGAGCACCAAAACGAGCAGGAGCGCTTCTTTCCATGAAAATTTTCGCTTTTCCATCGCAGCCCCTCTTTCAGGAAACAAGCGTGTAATCGCGGCTTGTAAGTGTAAAGCGGTCTTTCAGTCCGTCCGTCACCGTGATGTTGTTGTCTGAATTGATGAAAATACCTTCGGCATCGAATTCTTCCAGCAGCTTCATGCCGTCTTCTCTGCCGAGCACAAAGCACGCTGTGGAAAGCGCATCGGAAAGCACGCCGCTTTTCGCGACGACCGTCACGGAAACAAGGCCGCTTTCTGCCGGGTAGCCCGTTTTCGGATCGAGCAGATGGTGGTATAAAACGTCGTCCTGCTCAAAGTATTTTTCGTAGCTGCCGGAGGTGGAGACAAAGCCCTCCGCCAGCGTTACCGAACCGAGAGAGCCGTCACCGTTCGGGTCGCGCACCGCCACGCTCCACGGCTTGCCGGAGCTTTTTTCGCCGTATACGCCCACGCTGCCGCCGACCGCGATGATAGCCGCTTTTGCGCCCGCTTCTTCGTAGGCTCTGACTGCCGCGTCACACGCCGCACCTTTGCCGACCGAACCGAGGTCCACCGCCATGCCGAGATTTTTCAAAGACGCCGTCTGCTCCGTTTCGTCTATGCGCAGCAAAGAGTGATTCACATACGGCAGTAAGGATGTGATGAGGTCACTGTCCGGCACTTCGTTCAATTCGTCATCAAAGTCCCATAAGCGCGAGATCGGCGCAATGGTCACATCGAATGCGCCGCCGCTTTTTTCCGAAACCGACTGCGCCTGCGTTAAAATGTTCAGCGTTTCATCACTCAGCGTCACCCAGTCCTTGCCCGCGTTGTTATTCAGCTTCTGAATATCGCTGTTCTCCACACGCCAAGAGATTTTCTGCTCCAGCGCTTCCACCGCGTCCGCCGCTTTCACGGCCGCGTCCTCGCGGTTTTCGCCGTAAACGGTTTGCTGCACGTAGCTGCCCATGGCGTAGGTCGTCACCTCGTACCGTTCTTCTTCGCGGTCCAAAAGCGGAAACAGCGCCAAGACAACGATCACCAAAAACAAAACTGCAACAAAAATCAGCGTCAGATGTTTCGCTTCCTTTTCCGTAATCGTTTTAAAAGAAAAACGCGCCGGGCGCTTTACGTTTGCTTTCATAAAGACGAAATTCCTTCCGTTTGAGTTTCGGAACAATTTTAGCACAGATTGGTTTTAAAGTCCACCGTACATCTTTACAGCGGTATGAAAAAGCTGTAAACTATGAGTATCAAACGAAAAGGAGGCTGTGCCATGCGGAAAAATGCCTGCTGCTTTACAGGACACCGAGAAATTCCGCCCGAAGACCGGGAACCGCTCCGCGCGGCGCTGCTCTCCGAAATTCAAAGATTATATGCAGAAAAAGGCGTGACGGAGTTTTACACCGGCGGCGCAAGAGGATTTGACACCATGGCGGCGGAAGCCGTCTTGAAAATTCGCGAAGCTCTGCCCGTGCGGCTGCACCTCATTTTGTACGAACTTGTACAAATCGGTGCAGCCGCATTTATTTGATAAATAAAACATTATGAATCATCCGCACGATTGTACGGCTTTTGGCCCCTATTATAGGGTGAAGCTATTGAAACATTGCATGCCTTCCCGCTTGCTCTCATCCATGACGTGCGCATAAATCATCGTTTCCCGGATATTGCTATGTCCAAGCAATTTTTGCAGGCTGGATAAGTCTTTTGTTTTCCGGAGATAAATAGTTGCAAACGTATGTCTTCCTGTCTTGGCCGATATTTTTTTGTTAATCCCCAGTTCCTTGGCAATGGCCTTCAACTGTCGGTTAACGACCTGGTCACATTGAACGTTCCTGAACAGACGTCCTTCTTCCCTACCCTCTGCCCATTCTTCCAGAAGTTTTTCCGCAGGTACCGGCATCGGAATCTTTATCGGTTCCGGTTTACAGTTCCGGTTCTTCACACGGTAGTAAGTCAGCACATCATTGTTTACCTGCTCGATACAGAACATACGTGCATCCGTAATGTGCATGCTCGTGAAACACATGAAAAGGAAGAAGGCCAAGGTCAGCTGAAGCTTTTCCGGCAATGTTCTTTGATAGTATAATTGCACAAACTGCATCAGCTCCTCCTCTGTCAGATAGTCCACATCGCTTTTTATTCTTTTGATATGGAATTCCTGGAAAGGATTTTCTTCTATATAGCCCTTTCTGTAGGCTGCGGTGACATATATCTTGATGGTGGACATATTACGTTGTGCGGTTATCTCCGTATTTCCAAGCTCCTTTTTCATGTAAATCAGGTAGTCAGTCAGATAATCCGGAGTAAGGTCCTGGAACTGTAACAGTTCATTATATGCCTTGAACTTTTTCATACAGCTCAGATGATGCTTGAACGTTCCCATCTCTATTCGCCGGCTGTAGGTTTTCATATGCTCCTTCACGAAGTCATGGAAAGTCTTATAATCACTTGGATTGTTATACTCCCGCATGAAAATATCTTTTGTCAAAGCCTGGTTCCTCAGCCGGAACTTCACCAATATATCGTTGACACGTGCTTTCAGGTTACTCACAATAAGATTTATATCCTTTGCTTCCTTACTGTTTCCTTTGAGAAGTCCGCTTTTCTCGTCAAATTTAGCAGCAGGCACAGACACTTTGCAAGGAAGCATTAACTTTTCCTTACCGAGATAAAAGGTTATATATAGCGGAGCATTGCCCTCTTTGGTCAATCTCTGCTTGTTCTGGATGACTCTTACCGTACTCATTTTTGTTTTCTAAATTATTTCTACCCACCGGAAAAGTGGAACTACGGAAAGCTGTGTTTCTGCTATGTTACCTACTTTTTGCACAAATTCTGTCGAAATTGGCAAGGTAGTAAATCGTTGATACCCAGCTAAACGACGAAAGGCAAGCAGCCTTTTTATCGACTACTTGCCTTATCGTTGTGATTCCGTTGCGATTCGAACGCAAGACCCACGCCTTAGAAGGGCGTTGCTC
>OGRJ01002036.1_pt1 | contig 15420 bp, 10 predicted proteins | sample 1553411 | NCBI WGS metagenome assembly OGRJ01 (sample SAMEA2580084, study PRJEB22360) | human gut metagenome | biome: human gut; feature: human-associated habitat; material: faeces | place: Denmark | collected 2008/2010
CATCATTCTTCTTCATGCCTGTTTTCTCAGCCATTGCTGCAACTAATTCTGCTTTGTTCATGTTAAAAATTCCTCCTCTGGATTTTCACAGTAAATTTAATTTTGCGGTTTTCTGATGCACCAATCCCTGACGGATATGCGTACACTGTAATACCTACTTCATTATTTATACTTGTTTTTACTTCTGTTGTCAAGGAAAATCCCCGAAATATGGGCATTTTCAATTCAGAAAATGCCTGCCTGTAAACAGTAACCATTTTTACAAACATTTTCTATCCAGAATTCGTATCAAAGCATTTTATCGATCATCGCATGTACTGCTTTTGAAAGATCCGCTGATTTCTGATCTGCATCCGCAAGAGATGTTCCTTTTACACCCAGATAAAACTTCACTTTGGGCTCTGTACCGGATGGTCTTACACATACCCATGCACCATCTGTCATCTCATAGTAAAGAACATTCGAAGCCGGCAGTCCAGTCGGTGTTACCCTGCCTGTTGCAAGATCTGTAACCGTGTCTTTCTTGTAATCACGGATTGCAGTTACTTTATAAGCGCCGATCTCCTGTGGTGCCTGATCACGCAGCGTATTCATGATCTCCTGGATCTTTGCAAGTCCCTCGATACCCTTTAAGGTGATAGATGTCACATCATCTTTGTAATAGCCGTATCTCTCATACATTGCAAGCATTGCATCCCACAGTGTCATATTCTTTGTCTTATAGTAAGCAGCTGCTTCGCAGAGTGTCATGGATGCAACGATCGCATCTTTATCTCTCGCATAGGTTCCTGTCAGACAGCCGTAGCTCTCTTCCATACCAAACAGATAGGTTCCTTTTCCAGTCTTCTCGAACTCTAAGATCTTCTGTCCGATAAACTTAAATCCGGTCAGTACCTCTACCAGCTCGATTCCGTAATAGTCAGCGATCGCATCTGCCATATTCGTAGAAACAATGGAACGGATAAATGCACCGTCAGCCGGCAGGCTTCCATCGCGCTCCCTACGCTGTCCAATCACATAATCACCGATCAGGCAGCCGGACATATTACCGGTTAAGCTGTGATATTCCCCTGTTTTACTGTCCTTTACATACACGCCGAGACGGTCTGCATCCGGGTCTGTTGCAAGGATCAGGTCTGCATCGACTTTTTTGCCGAGGGCAAGTCCAAGTTCAAATGCCTCTGCTGCTTCCGGGTTCGGGTAGCTTACGGTCGGGAAGTCTCCATCCGGCAGCTCCTGCTCCGGAACAACGTATACATTTTTAAAACCAAGTTCTTTTAATACGCGGCGTACCGGAACATTTCCGGTTCCATGTAACGGTGTGTATACGATCTTTAACTCTCCGCCCACTTTATCAATGCAGTCCTGATGCAGCACCAGTTTCTTTAACTCTGCAATATACGGATCGTCGATATCTGCGCCGATCACCTGATAGAGACCTGCTGTCTTTGCCTCATCAAGCGGCATGGTCTTTACCGCTGCGTAATCAGTTACTTTTTTTACTTCATCCATGATTCCGGTATCATGTGGAGGTGTAATCTGTGCACCATCCTCCCAGTATACTTTATATCCATTGTATTCCGGCGGATTGTGGCTTGCGGTCACATTGATTCCGGCGATACATCCTAATTTACGCACTGCATAGGAAAGTTCCGGTGTCGGTCTTAAAGATTCAAATACATACGCTTTGATTCCGTTTGCTGCCAGACAGAGTGCCGCTTCATCTGCAAACTCCGGTGACATATGACGGGAATCATAGGCAATGGCAACACCGCGTTTCTGTCCGTTTACCCTGCTGATATAATTGGCAAGTCCCTGTGTAGCCTTGCGCACGGTATAAATGTTCATGCGGTTGGTTCCGGCTCCGATCACACCACGAAGTCCGGCTGTACCAAATTCCAGATCCATATAAAAACGGTCTTCGATCTCTTTTTCATTTCCCTCAATACTTTTCAGTTCATTTCTGGTATCCTCGTCAAAATAAGGATTGTTCAGCCAGCTCTCATAATTTTCTTTGTATCCCATTTTTCTTTCCTCCCATACTTACTTATGATTCTATTTTTATATTAGCGATAACGAACCTGTTTTTCAAGTACTATTCCATGCTAAATTTGTACAATTCTGTCCTTTTTAGTTGCTGTTACCGGATAATGTTGACAGAAGCTCTGACAATGTAGATAAATAGTCCGCACTGCTGCCTGTTGATGTTCCATCTCCGGTACTGTTTCCTGTATAAAGATCCGAAGATGTACCCGTGCCGGTTCCGCTTCCTGCTGCCGTGCCGGTCGATGTGTCAGTACCGCTTCCTGCAGTTGTTCCGGCTACTGTTCCGGTACTGCTTCCCGATGTTGTTCCACCGCTTTCGCCGGCCGTATGACTTCCTGCAAGACTTCCTGCAAGGCTTCCTGCCGCTCCCTCTGCCGAACTGTCCGCTTCATTTGCTGTTTCCGCAGTATTTTCTGTTTCCGTTTCCTCCGTGGTGCTGTCTGTTCCGGTGCCGTCACCCGACATTCCGACTACGATCGTTGCCTCCTCAGAATTAACAAATAATTTCTTATTAAAGGTATCGTACCCTGGCGCCGTGACCGTAAGACTGTGCACTCCATACTGGATTGGAACCGCCTCTTCCGTATCAACAACCTTTCCATCGATCTGAATGAGCGCATCCTCCACATCCACGGCAAATAAAATATTTCCAAACTTCGGTCCCGCGCCCTTTAAGGTATTAAGATCAAGTGTCTCTGTTCTTCCACTCTCGATCGTAAGCTCCGTACTGCCGCCGTACCCATTATTTGCCACCGTCACAGTATAGGTGCCTGCCGGCAGCTCCATTGTCATATCTTTGGTCACTTCCGCAAAAATTTTGCTTCCGATCTGGATAAAGCTTCCCTCAAAAAGATCCGTATTGGTCAGAGCAAGCTCTCCATGTCCGGTCGTAACCACAATGGAAATCAGTTTTTTTCCTATACCGGTCACGCGCAGTGTATCTAAATCAGTCAGATCAGACAACTGTTTTCTCAGGTCATCCTCACAGATATAAAGATCTGCATCATAGGAATACCGCTCATCTCCAATCTTAAAAATACCACGGTCCATATCCACCGAATAACGCGATACATCCGGATATTCCCAGACGGCATCTGAAATCTGCACCTGTGTGACTTTTCCCTGGTCATCTTTTTCTCCCACCGTGATCACTCTGCCCGGCTCAAAATAAGACACTGCAGTGCGGTTTCCGTATTTATCGAGAAACCTGGTCGCAAGTGTGTAATAATACACATACTCTTTCCCGGATGCAATCTGCTCTAACGTCAGGCATTCCTCCTGCATGTCATTTGTTTTGATCAGAAACTGGTCACTTCCGATCACAGCTTCATTTTTCTCAGTCGTCTCCGCCGACTCATCTGCATCATCCGACGTTTCTTCCGTTTTTGCATCTTTCTCCTGATCCGGATAATAATAGCGTCCTGTCACGACCGTATTTTTCTTCCCACATCCGCCAAACAGCATGACCATTGCTGTAAGCAGTAATATGATCTGATATTTTATCTTCATGTATTCTCCTGTCTCCTACTGTAGCTTTGAACAATTTTTTACTCACCTGATTATACCGCAAACTGTCTATACGGTAAAGTGAAAGAGCATCTGTAAAAACTGCTCCCTTGCGTCCTCCTGTGCAACGACTTTTTCCAGTTTTTCTATATTTCTTCCCGACAGCCACGCCTTGTGTGAATTATAATAACGGTTGGCGATCTTCCAGAATTTTTCCGGGTATGCAAGATACACATACAGATATTTCAGTTCCTCCGGCGACAGTTTTCTGACCCGGTCATATCCGCGGATCAGATCCATGCCAAGCCCGGCATTCCAGTTATTTTTTTCCATCATTTTCCGGATAAAGTTGGCAAGATCCCCGACACTCTCCTGATACAGGAAATTTTCAAAATGGACAACCGCGATCCCTTCCCGTGAAAAAATGACATTGTGCTGGTTATAGTCCCCATGGCAGAATCCGATCAGCTGTTCCTGGATTCCCAGATCTTTTAAAATATCCGTCGTCTCCTGTGCTTTTTTCACATACTCCGGATACCAGACCGCAAACATCATCTCAAAATCATTCTTTTTCTTTTTTGCACGAATATAATTTCTGACTTTGTTCAATTCCCGGTTTCTTTTTTCATAAAGAAGAAGCAGATTATTCTGCCCTGACTTTAAAAACTCCGGCACACTGCCCTCATAATTCTGCGCAGACTGGTGAAGCAATGCAAGTTCTCTTACTGCAGAAAGCATATCCGCCCTGTTTTTCGTGTCACATTCCGCCCCCGGAAATGCCTGATATAATATGTATTTTGTTTCCTCCTCGTTCACGGAAAACGGCTCACCCTCTTTTGTCCGCATTACCGTCTCCACCGTTCTTCCCTGTCCACTCAGATGATCCAGCATATCCGCTAAAAACCCGGCCCGCTCCTTTGATCCTCTGTATTCCCGCAAAATTTTCGGTCCCTGCTCTGTATCACACTGATAGCTGTCCCGTCCTCTTGAGATGGACTTTACTTCCAGTTCGTATTGTTCTAATACCTGTTCCGGTCGATTATACAAAAAAACGCCTCCCATATGATTGATTACGGTCTTACCACCGTGTCTCTTCATCATATGAGAGGGTTTGTTTATTCATGACTACAGATTCGCTCTAACAGCAGTTCCCTGTTATTCAGTTCTGGATCATCAAGCACCAGTTCTAAAAGACTTTTTAATGTCTCCCCGATCTCTTTTCCGGGTTTCATCCCGGCAGCGATCAGATCGCTTCCATTTACAGCTAAATCCCTTATTGTAAGACACTGATTCTTCTCTAAAATTTCCCGGTATAACGCCTCATAGCCATCTACATAAGAGAGTTTTTCTTCTCTCTGGTATTCACTCTGTGCCAGAATATCCGCACGTTTCACTGCAAATAATGCAGGATACTGTTCCACTCCGATCCTGCTTACCGCCCTTCTTACGTTTTTCTCGGAAAGCGGCGGATTGTCATCATGCCAGCACACCAGCCGGCACACCTTATCGGTCGTGTCATTGTCAAACTTTAACCGGCGGAGGATCTTTCTTGCCATCTCACTGCCTTCTTTGGGATGTCCGTAAAAATGGTCATTGCCGGAAACATCCGTGGTTCTGCACACAGGTTTTGCCACATCATGCAGCAGCATGGTAAGGCGCAGTACCTTATCTCCCACAATATGTTCCAGCGCTGCCATCGTGTGCTCCCCGACCGAATAACAATGATGCTTTGTATTCTGCGGTGTCGCCATCATACGGTCAAACTCCGGCAGAAACACTGCCGTAAGTCCTGTTTCCCATGCAGTCCTGATTTCTCCCGGATGTGCGGATGTAATTAATTTTACCAGTTCAGTCTGTATCCGCTCCGCACTGATTTTTGCAATATCAGGCGCAAGTTTTACCATCGCTTCTTTTGTCTCTGCCTCGATGGCAAACCCAAGCTGCGCCGCAAAACGCACGGCGCGAAGCATCCGCAGTGCATCCTCGGAAAAACGTTCCATGGCACATCCCACACAGCGGATCACGCCGCGCTCTAAATCACCCACACCGTCAAACGCGTCGATCAGGCCGTTTTTGTCATTGTACGCCATGGCGTTGATCGTGAAATCACGCCTTTTTAAATCCTCTAACAGACTTGCAGTAAACTGTACATTTTTCGGATGTCTCGCATCCTCATATTCCCCGTCGATCCGGTAGGTCGTCACCTCAAATCCCTCATGTTCCACCATCACAGTCACGGTTCCGTGCTGGATCCCGGTGTCAATGGTATGAATGTTCTTTTCGGCAAATATTTCTTTGACCTGCTCCGGTTTCGCCTGCGTCGTGATGTCCCAGTCGCCCGGTGTGCGGTGTAACATGGTATCACGCACACATCCGCCGACTGCATACGACTCATACCCGTGTGTTTCCAATGTTTCTATGATAAATTTTACTTTTTCCGGCAAAACGATTTTCATATACGGTAAGTTCCCTTTTTCGTTGTCTTGATCGAATAGAGCAGATCATCCGCCCTCTTGATCATCTGGTTGATTTCTTCCTCGCCATGAATGTCTTCTGCCAACACGATTCCAATGGAGCAGGAAATGCGCTGCTCTTTCCGGATGGAAATCTGTTTTTTCAGTTTCTCAGAAATCGCTTTTTCAAAACCGTCCGCCTGATCGATCTTCTGATAGATCTGCTTTGCCGTTTCCTTCAGCCTTTCTTTATCCGCAGTGAAAAATACAATAATGTATTCATCTCCACCATAGCGGCAGACAAATCCCTGTTTTTCACACAGACCGGAAAAAATATCTGCCATTTCCTTTAAAACCAGGTCGCCGACATCATGACCGTAAGTATCATTATAATGCTTAAAATTATCGAGATCAATAAACATCAGACCCAGTTCCGGTTTCCGTTTTCCACCCGAAAATTCATCTATCAGATCTTTGATCCTACGGTAAAAACCTTCCCTGTTGTAAATTCCGGTGAGCTGGTCAGTGACTGCTGCGAGGTAAAGTTTATTGTTCATCTCGTATATTTTATCATATGCGTCCAGACGGTTCAAAGAATATTTTACCTCGCGGAATAAAAGCTGATACATATTTAAATCATCTTCGTCGAGCATATACCGGTTTACGGAAGAATGCCAGTTATCCTTCATCCTCACATAGGTGATCAGAAAACTTTCGAGTTTTGCATTGTTAAAATACGGCACCGCCACCAAAGAGCACACGTCATCTTCACCAAACAATGCCGTGATATCCTGGTGTTCGTTATAGTTGCTGCTGATCTTTGAGATCGCGTAGCCTCCCGGATTCCGCTTTAAAGATGCGATGATCCTGCCCGTCCGCTCCTCGTTTAAATCGATCCCGGTATTATTGTATAATACCTGCGTCTGTCTCTCCATACAGCGCGCATACACCGCACAGTCCACATTAAAGTGATTTAAAAATGTTTTCATGACCGCATCGATCATTTCCTCTGCACAGACCCCGGTCACATCAATCAGTTTCTGCCAGGTCGAAATAAAATCCAGCTGGTGTTTCTTGCTCTTATAGGCTAATACCATGCTCTCCTGCCAGAGCAGTACGTCTAATTCCTGTTCGGAAACATCCTGCTGCCCGTCCGCCTCATCCACCGGCGGCAGTGTATCCATCATTTTTTTCGCCAGTTTTCCATAGGTACTGAAATGCTGCCTTTCGTATTCTTCTAACGTTTTTTTCTGCTTCTCATAACCTTTCTGATTTTCGAGACATTTGAAACATTCCATCCGCTTTTGCTGGAAAAGTGCATAGCTGAAAAACTGATTTCCCTCGGATCGGCTCAGATAATCCTCCGCTTTCTCATAATCTGTGTCTGCTTTTTCATAATCTCCATCGTGTACAGCAAGAAGTCCGCGTGAGAATGTATACAAAAACATGTCATCATCGATCTTTGCATAATCGTGGACTGTTCCAAACCCATCCCCCATCTTTTCTTTTTCTATAACGTAATTTAAAAACTGCCTGCAGTTGTTTAAATAACGTTCACAGTTAAACCGGTTACCCTCTAAGATCGACACAAGAGCGAGCAGTCCATATAATTTGGATAGATTGCAGACTCTTAAGCTGTTTAAATGCAGACGCTCCACCGCTTTCATGCACTGTGTCAGATAAAACTCCGCCTTTTCATATTGTCCACACATAATGCAGTTTAAAGACATGTTATACTGCACTTCCGCAATATCTTCCGGTTCCCTCAGATGATAAAACAGACGGATTGCATGCCTGTAATAAGCCATCGCGCGCTCATTTTCACCGATCGCACATAAGTTATATGCAATCCCCGAATAAATACGCCCTGCCTGGATTGATCTTTTATCTTTCAGTGCCTCATAAGTCCTCACCGAATAAAGCAGAGATATCTCATACATACCGTTTGTCGATGACAGCATAATATTTTTCTGGTATGCCATATTGATCAGATACTCATTTCCAAGTTTTTTTGCTATGCGGATTCCCCTGCTGAAATAAATCAGAAGCTCCTCGGACTGGTTTGCTTTTTTCACGATCTCCGGCTTGTTATCGTACGCATAAATATATACATGTGCCAGGTGATTGCGATAGTTGTAACGGATCAGATTCTGGATCAGGCTTTCCTTTATCTTTACATCCTGTGCACAGAAAAAGATGTTATACCAGCCGGACATCTGGATCTTTGCCTCCAACAGTTCGGATAAAAACATCCGGTAATCATCGGACATTTTCCCGGCGATGCGGTATGTTTCTCCTGCCATCTCCAAAGCCTCTTTTAATTTTCCCTGGTACATATATGCGGTCGCGATCAGATAATCCTGCTCATATGCACACTCCTCTTCCTTTCCGGCAAGATGGATTTTTTCCAGATCCTCGCAGATTTCAAGCGCTTTTGGAATATCCTGTCTTAAAATCGATACTTTGACAAATAAGAGCCACATGCGAAAACGCGCGGCATCATCCACTAAAAGATTATCAAATTTTATCTTTCGCTCAATGGTTTCTAAATAATATGCCGCCTGGTCAAAATCAAGAAATTCCACCATATTCTGCAGTTTCCGGTACACTTTTTCACTTCCATAGTCAACGTATTTTTCGTCATCTATGGTTTCTTCTTTTTTTCTGCCGGAATTTCCGATATGATAAATCTTACTGCCATCATCTAATGTCTCATACAGCATTTCCCAGTCCGGCACCAGAAATTCCGGCATTGCCTGGATATCACTCACGCCAAGCACAAGACCGATATTGCAGTTTTCACATTTCAAAAAGCGCGCCGTAAGCTGTATGGTACTTTTAGAAGCCAGCTGAAAACGGTTCAAAACAAACAGAACCGGATGCCTGTCAGCAATGGCACACAGCATGCGCTCAAGTGCCGCCAACATGCGTTCCTGCTCATATGCCACCTCATCAAGCAAAATGATCTCCTCCCGCCCTGTATTATCCTGATTAAAATAACCAAGCAAAACCGGCCGGTGCAGATAATACACATCGCACGTTTCCATAAATTCTTCAAACGTTCCCGTCATATACCGCCTGAACCCATCACAGATCATGGTAAGATACGGCTCATACGCACAGGTAATCTCCCCCGTTTCAAATTCATGTACCTGTACGAAAATGTCTTCATTTTTCTCAAGCTGCTTTGTATCATTTAAGTTTTCTACGGAAAATTGTCCACTGTATCTGACTAAAAGATGGTTCTTTTCCACAGTTCCCAAACCGGCTGCTACCTGTTCTATCGCACCATCATAATATTTTTCTATCATCTTCTCCTGCCCCCTGGAAAAATAATATTTTGTGTTACATGTACTTTTTCTGTCCTGTAATTCATCGTAGAAACGCTACCGGAATCGTTTTCATATTATGTAAAATGAAAACAGAACCTTGTGATCCGTGAAACCTGGCTGTGTTCCCCGGATCATTTTCCAGTTCCGTTTTCATTCAAAGTAATCCGTCTGTTTTCAAACAGACTATTAATTATCTTAGTATGCTTTACCCCAATATACTAATTTGTGTGCCGGCTTTCCACAGCATACACAGACATCTGAAATGTGCTCCTGATCGTTAAACGGCATACAGCGTGAGGTCACTGCAAGGTCTTCTTTGATCTTGTCCTCGCAAGCCTGATCCCCACACCACATTGCACGGATAAAGCCCGGTTTCTCATTTGCAATCGTGGTAAATTCTTCGTAATTATGTGCATCCCAGATATGTGCATCTCTGTGTGCTTTTGCACGCGCAAACATATCTTTCTGAATCTGCTCTAACAACTCTGGCAGTTTTGCTTCAAGTTCGTCTAATGCGATCTCAATCTTCTCTCTGGTATCACGGCGTACTGCCACACATTTGCCTGCTGCGATATCCTTTGGTCCAAGTTCGATACGAACCGGGATACCTCTCATTTCCTGCTCAGAGAACTTCCATCCCGGGCTCTTGTCGGAATCATCAAGTTTTGCACGGCAGACTTTTCCGATGCGTTCACAGACTTCTTTTGCAGTGTCAAGCACACCGTCTTTCTGCTGCTGGATCGGGATGACCATAGCCTGTACCGGTGCAATACGCGGCGGCAGCACCAGACCCGAATCATCTCCGTGTACCATGATGATCGCGCCGATCAGACGTGTCGTCATACCCCAGGATGTCTGATGTACATACTGAAGTTTGTTATCTTTATCCGTATACTGGATGCCAAATGCTTTCGCAAATCCATTGCCAAAGTTGTGGCTGGTTCCTGACTGTAATGCCTTTCCATCATGCATCAGTGCTTCGATCGTGTAAGTTGCCTCCGCACCTGCAAATTTTTCTTTTTCCGTCTTCTGTCCGCGTACAACCGGCATTGCTAATACTTCCTCACAGAAATCCGCATAGACATTTAACATCTGTACGGTTCTCTGCTCTGCTTCCTCTGCGGTCGCATGTGCGGTGTGTCCCTCCTGCCATAAGAACTCTCTGGAACGTAAGAAAGGACGTGTCTCCTTCTCCCATCTTACAACAGAACACCACTGGTTATATACCTTTGGCAGATCACGGTAAGACTGGATGATGTTTTTATAGAAATCACAGAACAATGTCTCAGAAGTCGGTCTGACACACAGACGTTCCGGAAGCTGATTCAAACCACCATAAGTTACCCATGCAACCTCCGGTGCAAATCCCTCCACATGATCTTTTTCTTTCTCTAACAGACTCTCCGGGATAAACAGCGGTAAATATACGTTCTCAACACCGGTCTCTTTGAAACGGCGGTCTAACTCATGCTGAATATTTTCCCAGATCGCATAGCCTGCCGGACGAAGGATCATACATCCCTTTACGGATGAATAATCGATCAGTTCCGCTTTCTTGACCACATCTGTATACCACTGGGCAAAATCTTCCTCCATGGAAGTGATTGCCTCTACTAACTTCTTGTCCTTTGCCATGATAAATCTCCTTACTCTTCTATCTAAACCTTTGGATTTATTTTATGATAAACCAAAAGGCTTGTCAATTTCAAACTCCAGTTTTCTATGCGTTTTCGGATGCCGGAACGCGATCTTAAAAGAGCACAGTGCAAGCTGTCCGCCCGACGGTGCAATGTTTTCTTTGAAGTTGTACTTTTTATCCCCAACGATCGGCATCCCTGCATGTGCAAGCTGCACCCGGATCTGATGGTGGCGTCCGGTATCAAGTTTGATACGCAAAACGGCATGTTTTCCATCCTGCTCGACCACCTCATAGGAAAGGCTGGCATGTTTTGCCTGCGGTGTTCCTCTTTCCACCACCTCGGAGGTATTTGTCTTTCCATTCTGTAAAAGTTCATCCTCTAAGGTTCCTTTTTTCTTTTCCGGCACGCCGTCCGTCATCGCATAATAATATTTGTCCGCCAGTTTTGTTTTGATCTGGCGGCTTAGATCTGCCGCTGCTTCTTTATTTTTTGCAAACACCATAATGCCTTCCACCGGCTGGTCTAACCGATGTACCACACCAATATAAGGAAGCTCCCCTTTTGATGCACGGGAAATTTTTAGCAGGCTCTCCATGTCCGCCTGCCCGATGCGTCTGGTCTGTGTCGCCACGCCTGCCGGTTTTTTACAGACGATAATGTCTTCATCTTCATAAATGATCGCTGGCTGCATACTGTTCCTCATTTCTACTGCTTGATCGGCATATTGTCCACGCAGCTTTTAAAATCATCTCTCCTTGCAGATTCTTCTCCCGGCAAAGGAGTAGCTCTCTTTCCACCGCTCTTAGAACATTCCTGGCACGCATCTGCCCCTGCAGATGCCTCTGTTCTTCCAAATCTGCACTGTTCCAGGTGATCTCCGCTTGCAAGATACACGCCCTCTGTGCTTTCTTCTGCCATTACAACAACTGGTTTTTCGTAGTTACTCATTTGTGTTTCCTCGCTTATCCTATATTGATCGGAATATGAAAAATGTGCCCTGTTTTTCTGTCCTGTTATCTGAACCCGAACTTTTTTATTATATACCCTTTTTATACTCTATCTCAAGCTCTTCTGCAAGATATCCATCACTCATGCAATGCATGTCGGAAATGCAGCTTTTTCAAAGCATCTTCTGTCCGAAAGCAAATCTGCATATCCGGCTTTTCATAGCGAAGACGGTTATTCGCTTCTTTCTTATCAATCAAATGATCAAAATCTTCCGTTTCTGATCTGTACTTTCATCAAATTCATATTACTTCTTTGAAAACGATGTACTGGCAATAAGGCGCGGAAGCCATTTTCTGACTTCCGCGCCATTTTTCTTTTCTCTGATACATGCAAAATAAAAAACCTTTACAGTTTAAATGTATATCCTACACCCCAAATAGTCGGAGAATATTTGGGATAAAAACTAAAGTTTAAAGCGGTATCCTACACCCCAAATAGTCTCTATATACTGAGGTTTATTGGTATTCATCTCGATCTTCTCACGGATCTTTTTGATATGCACGGTCACAGTTGCGATATCACCGATCGATTCCATATCCCAGATCTCACGGAAGAGTTCTTCCTTCGTGAACACATGGTTCGGGTGCTCTGCTAAGAATGTTAAAAGGTCAAATTCCTTGGTCGTAAACTGTTTTTCTTCCCCGTTGACCCAGACACGTCTTGCTGTCTTGTCGATACGGATGCCGCGGATCTCAATCACGTCGTTCTCTACTGCGTTGCTTCCGATCAGGCGCTCATAGCGGGCAAGGTGTGCCTTTACCCTCGCGACAAGCTCACTCGGTGAGAACGGCTTTGTGATGTAATCGTCCGCGCCAAGTCCCAGTCCCCTGATCTTATCGATATCGTCTTTTTTGGCAGATACCATGAGGATCGGTGTATTTTTTTCCTCTCTGATCTGTTTGCAGATCTCAAAGCCGTCAATGCCCGGCAGCATCAGATCTAAAATGTACATATCAAAATCTTCGGAGAGCGCACGTTTTAATCCGACCACGCCGTCATTCTCAGTCTCCACCTCAAACCCGCTGAGTTCTAAATAATCTTTCTCCAGGTCTGCGATTGCAACCTCATCTTCAATAATCAAAACTTTACTCATTTGGTACCTCCTGATATTTACGAATTACAAAATACATGACCGTTCCGATGGACTCTTTGCTGGTCGCCCAGATCTTTCCACCATGGTCTTCTATGATCTTCTTTACAATGGACAGACCAATACCGCTGCCGCCGGTTGCCGAGTTGCGCGACGCATCCGCACGGTAAAACCGGTCGAAAATATATGGCAGATCTCTTGCGGAAATACCTCTTCCGTTGTCCTCGATCTCCACCTGAATAAAGTCACCGACATCCTTGATGCGGATATTGATAAATCCCTGCTGTTTATCCAGATACTTGATGGAATTGCCGATAATATTGTGGATCACACGACGAAGCTGCTCCGGATCTGCTATGATCAAAACATTTTCGTCCACATAATTAAAGTAGGCAAGCCTGATATTTTTTGTTTCAAGATCAAGTCCGATCTCTTCTACGCAATCATTAAAATATTCCGATACATTGATCTTTGCGAAATTGTAAGGGATACGGTTCGTATCAATTTTAGCATACAATGTCAACTCATTTAAAAGCGTATCCATCTCATTTGCCTTATTGTAGATCGTGCGGATATATTTATCCCGCTTCTCCGGTGTATCCGCCACGCCATCCATCAGTCCTTCCGCATACCCTTTTACTGCCGTGATCGGCGTCTTTAAATCATGTGCAATATTGCTGATGAGCGTCTTGTTTTCTTTTTCTCCCTCAATCTTTTCCTCCGCATTATCCTTTAAGCGCAGGCGCATCTCCTCAAACGATCTGCAGAGTTCCCCAATCTCATCCTTGCTGTCCGATTCCACTGAAAAATCAAGATTGCCGTCCTTGATATTCTGTGCCGCCGTCTGCAGTTTTTTGATCGGATTGATCATGCTGGTATACATCCAGATGGTCAGCATCGTCGCAGTCAGCACAAGGATCAGCAGGATCGAGATCAGCACATCAATGAGAAGTTTCTTTACCTCCGGAACTGTCTCCTCTAAGATCGTAACAATAAAGGCACTTCCGTCACTCCCATCCTGAAACTGGAAGTCGATCTGCTTGATCAGCACCTGTTCGTCACCATCAATGTAAGTGCCGGCGTCCTCATCTTTCACCGTATCCCCATACGACGGCAGCTGTGTCAGCAGCGAAATGCTTGCATCCTCACCGATATAAATTAACTCTTTATCCTTTCTCACGATCAGATAAGAACTCTTCTCCTCTAATGTCTGGTTGAGTTCATTTAAATATTCCTGATCCTCCAGCCGTGCCGGATCATTCTTCGCCGCATCTTTCAGTTCCTTGAAACATTCTTTCGTAAAACGGCTTAAAAGCTGCATGGAATTGGAAAAATAGCTGTAATTATTTTCCTTGATTCCATAAGTCTGCTCAATCGCCTTCACCTGTATACGCTGAAAACTGAAAAGTGCCGCCATCATCAGCACGATCGGAACAAATATGATAATACAAAAAGAAATGATGATTTTTGATTTCAGTTTCATATTACATGTTCGCCTTTCCGGTTTCTGTTCCCACAAAAAAGGTCATAAGGGTATTTTATGACCTTCATAAACATACCTTTATGACCTATTATAGCATGAAAAATTTCAAATCCCATTTAATTTATATAAAATTGTCTAAACTTTTTGTGAAGACAAATGAGTTTTGTATTTCAGATATCTCTTACAGATATTTTTTTAATGTCTCAGCTTTATCAACTGCCTCCCACGGAAGGTCTAAGTCTGTACGCCCGAAATGGCCGTAAGCTGCTGTTCCACGGTAGATCGGTCTTCTTAAGTCAAGCATCTTGATGATTCCTGCCGGACGAAGGTCGAAGTTCTCACGAATGATCTCAACTAACTTCTCATCGGATAATTTACCTGTGCCGAAAGTATCTACCATAACGGATGTCGGCTGTGCTACACCGATCGCATAGGATAACTGGATCTCACATTTCTCTGCAAGTCCTGCTGCTACGATGTTCTTTGCAACGTAACGTGCTGCATATGCTGCAGAACGGTCAACCTTTGTACAGTCTTTTCCGGAGAAAGCTCCGCCGCCGTGACGTGCATATCCGCCGTAGGTGTCTACGATAATCTTACGTCCTGTTAAACCTGCATCACCGTGCGGTCCGCCGATTACGAAACGTCCGGTCGGATTGATGAAGAACTTGGTTTCTGCATCGATCATCTCTTTTGGAAGGATCGGATCGAAAACGTATTTTTTGATGTCTGCATGGATCTGCTCCTGTGTCACATCATCGTCATGCTGTGTTGATAATACAACTGCCTCAAGACGTACCGGTTTTCCAGCCTCATCGTACTCCACGGAAACCTGTGTCTTTCCGTCCGGTCTTAAGTAGGT
>OGRJ01002040.1_pt1 | contig 15396 bp, 8 predicted proteins | sample 1553411 | NCBI WGS metagenome assembly OGRJ01 (sample SAMEA2580084, study PRJEB22360) | human gut metagenome | biome: human gut; feature: human-associated habitat; material: faeces | place: Denmark | collected 2008/2010
AATCAAATCGGAGCATGGCGGTGACCGGATATGTACGTTATAATGTTCGAAAAATATCAAAGAAAAAAATGCTGCAACCTCTTCGATTACAGCACTTTTTTCTCTCTTATGTGAATATTTCTTGTTGGTTCATAGGAGATTCCTTCTTTTTCTCATAATGAATAAAAGTCTCTTGTCATCCATTATTTATTATAATTTTTTCTACTATTATAATAGCTTTTTTAACAAGTTTTCTTGTCTTGGAGTTTAAAAGAAAGCTACCAGTTTTTTCTTCTGATAGCTTTCCATTCCTTCTTATTCTGTTGGAAACATTGCTGCTTCCAGCTTACTCATCTCTGTATCCGAAAGATCATACTTTCCTGAATTATCTTTTTCCACTGATACGTTTACAGTAACAGCTTTCCCATAACTGTTCTTTTCAAGACTCTTCTGGACGCTTTCTGTTAATACAGCTGCAAAGACTTCCGGATCATTTCCATCCAATCCCTGCTTTATTTTTTCATTGCTTACCTCTGTAGAGCTTTGTTGCAATGTCTGAAATACATTGGATGGTTCAACTTGTACACTTACTGTATAGACTCCATCCTCTTCTTTCACATCCTGTACTTTATATTTTGCCAGTTTCTTTACTTCTGTCAGTTTTTCCGCATAATCAGCAATTCCTTTATCTGTAATGTTATCGGAATCATCAAATTGCTGTTGGATACTCTCATTAAAATCCTCTTCGATTTCTTTCTTGGCATCTTTTTCCGAGATTTCTAACAGATTCGCATAGTCCTTATATTCTCCATGATAGTATGCATCAAGAGAACTTTGGACGTAGGATTTGGAATCGAAGTCTGGTTGTTTGGTACAAGCATTTACTAACAAACTTACTAATAATATATTTGATATAAAAAATATCTTTTTATCTTTCATTATTTTTTCAGAATCGTGTTACCACAATAAAATCTGAATCCTCCTTATTCCATTTATTACTCCAGTCTCGGAAATGCGAATGGCACATATCCGTTTTTTTTGCCACCTTACTATGTTCTTCTTGGACAGTTTTTAAAAAATCAATCAAATCTTCTAATTCTTCTAAAGTTCCATCAAACGTTGCTTCACTCAACTTCATTAATTTTTCACTATCTTTTTCATATCCAAAAAATTTCATTTTTTTAATTTCCTTTCCAGCCATTTTCTTCCAGCCATTTTCTTGTACTATTTGTTAAATTAGGCGTTCCTTTATGTGCATCATGTACTGTTCCATCTTGATTTAATGATGTTCCATCTTTAAAATGAACATGTGGTTGCTGTCCTTCAGTATGAGCACCATCAACTCGATCCACCTCTTTTGGAGCTTGCCCCTTTTCTACTTGTTTTTGCATTTGATTTCGGCTAGTTGGTTTCTTGTTTGAATCTGTACTTCCCTTGTTTTTACTTGATTTCTGAATTCGTACATCAAACATATTAGATAATGCACTTCCAGCAATAGCTACACCTGTTCCTGCTACACCAACTCCTGCAACCGCTGCTGGGACACTAACTTCAGCGGCCAATCCGCCACTCATTACTGTTCCGCCTCCACCTAATATTGTTAAGCCCGCTCCGCCGATTATCATTGCTATACCGGTGCTTAATTTTAAACTGTCTTTTAATGTTCCAGTATACTCAATACGTATATTCGGGAATTTTTCTATTAATCGTTGCAATTCCATATTGCTCGTAAAAATAATGCTTAGTCCTGCAACTATAGCTCCAGTCTTTATTTGTTTTTGTATTCGTTCACTATCTTTACTACATAGCTTTCTTTTAATTTCCTGACGGATTTCGCTTGTTCGAGCCTCTGCATACGCATGAAATGAAGTATAAATTCCATTGGCTTTCCCATTACTATTAGTTTTTACAAATTTAGTACCGTTGGAAATTTTATTTCCACTATACCTACTCTTATTACCTTGATAAGAATTACTATAACCATTTCCAGTAAATTTTACTGAATTTTTCTTTGATGAATTACTTACCAATGCATTCTTTATTCTCTGATTTGGACGGCTGATTGCATTTTTTACTGTCTTAACAACATTTTTTACAGTTTTTATAACTGTTTTTGCTGCTTTTACAACCGTTTTTGCCACCTTCTTAGCTGCACCCTTAATCCTGCTCCACAGGGAATGTCCTGTCGGATCACTGTAATTCAGCGGATTATTGGTTGTATAATCGTAGCGGTTTCTGGTTAATGGATTTTCTGTCGTTCCAAGGTCACTATCTTCAGTTGTAAAGGTTCCGTTCTCTGCGTTATAGTATCTTGCCCGCAGATACTGAAGTCCTGTTTTTACATTTGTGGACTCCCCATTGTAACCGTAGTAATTGACACCGTCTGCTGTTCCTGATGTAAGGTTACCGTATGAATCATACTGATAACTGTTCGTCAGATTAGCTGTTTCGGTCAGGATTCCGGTCACGCTGTTTCTTCCGTCATATAAATAATAACTGCTTTCTGTGGATTTATCAACGCTTATACGTTCTCCGATTCCACTTTCTCCATAAGTATAAGCCTGACGTACTTTCTCATCTGCTCCATACTCTGCAAGGACTTCTTCCTGCCGGATCTTTAATGGATGTCAGGTTGCCTTCCAGATCGTAAGTATAATCCGTTGTTTTATTTTGTGCATTGGTAAAAGTTTGATATAAAAACTGCCGGGATTTTACCCCCGGCAGTCCGCTTTTTCCATATTCAATTATTCTGTTGTTGGAAACATCGCTGTCTCCAGCTTACTTCTTTCGGTTTCAGACAGCTCATACGTCCCGGAATGATTCTTTTCCACTTTTACAGTTACTGTCACCGGAGCTCCATAGCTGTTCTTGTCAATGCTCTTCTGCACGCTTTCCGTTAAAACAGATGCAAATACACCCGGATCTGTTTCTTTCATTCCCTGTGCAATCTTTTCCTTGCTGACTTCTGCGGAGCTCTGCTGCAATGTCTGAAACACATCGGACGGTTCAACTTTTACACTGACCGTGTAATTTCCATCCTCATCCTTTTTCTCATCCTGCACCTTGTACTTCGCCAGTTTTTTAACCTCTGCCATCTTCTCTGTGTAAGCTGCTATCTCTTCTTCTGTGATGTTATCGGAAGAAGCAAATTGCTGACGGATGCTTTCATTGAAATCTTCTTCGACCTGTTTCTTCACATCCTCTTCTGAGATTTCCATCAGATTCGCATAATCTGTATACTCTCTATGATACTCTGCATCAAGAGAAGATTGGACATAGGATTTAGCATTGAAATCTTTTGGGGATGAACAAGCTGTCAAGCTAATTATTATTAACATAACAATTCCAACAATTGTTCTAACATTTTTCACTCTTTCACCTATATTATTTCCACTTAAAACTTTTTATCAGATTTTTAGCAACTTCATCACATTCTCCCGATTCATCAAAATTGCTTTCCTGTACTAGACAATATTTTTTTCACCGACTATATAATACTGATTCGTTATTAATCCCGTATCATTTTCTGCTACTGTAAATAAATATACTGTATTGTCTCCACTCTGAAAACCCGATGCTGTTAATGTCACATCTGAATATCCTGATAATTGTTCAGAAATTTGTTGTTGAATTGCTTCTTTAAAACGTTCACTTTCTTCTTTACTGTATTTATTTTCTCCGATACTAACTGCTATATTATCTGGTTGTCTCTGTTTTTCTGTTTCTTCTTTCTACATAGAAAAACATATCATCCGTTGAATGTTCCTTATTTTCAATCCATTGTTTAGAAACACAATATTCACCAAACGTTTTGATATATTTCTGCTCCTATATATTTTCCTTTCTTGAATTTTCTTTTTTCGAACATCCTATTACTAATACCACAATACAAAATACGATTCCTAATGTCCAAATCATTTTTTTCACTCTTCCTTTCCTCCTTCATCCCAACCAGGCCAGTATATTCCATTTTTTTCATACGTCTTCCATACGGGTTTGTCTTCATTTTCAAACGATTTTACTACTAGTTTAGATATTCCTTTATCTTTTGATTTTCTTCCTTCTACAATCGTATATTCTACATAAAAATCATATTTTTTTTCTTTTGTGGTAACTAAAAACTCTGCACAAACTTCTCTGGTCAAATCAAACTTATTTCCATAATGAGTCATACTACTATAATCTATACGTTTGATTTTTTCTGTTCCACCTTGATATTCATCAAAAAGATACTCATATCCTTTTTCTAAATCATCAACTTTTTCAAGTGTATTCTCTGAAAATAATTTTTCAACTGCACTTTCATCATGCGTATTTATTGCATCGATTATTTTTTCACATTCTATATTAGATTTATCGAATTCGCTCATAAAATACAGTTTAATTTTATCTTTTATTCCGCATCCACCAAGTAAAAAACTCAAAACACATATTAAACTAATTATCTTTATCTTCTTAAACATGTACAGAGCTCCTTTCCATTTTATCCACCATTGTTTTTCTGTAGGAGTATAATTGAAAATTGTATTATTACTACTGTCCTTTAAGTTTAATTGCATTTTTTGTGCTAAATCCGTCGCTGTAAAATAATGATCTCCTATACCCTTTTTATAAATTCCGGTTTCTGCACCTGCTCCTAAATTAATATAATCCCATTTCCAAGCCCATATAATATAAGATTCTCCATTCATCGTAAATTCTCTTTTATAAATTCCAGGTTTAGAACCATTAATTATTCCAGCCGCTTCTCTGCTGTATATTCATAAGTGACCGGATCTGCACTGTTTGTCTTATCACATTCCTGGATCAGATTGCCATCTTTATCATAGCTGTAGGTTGTTCCCGGATCGCCCCAGATCTTTGCATTGGTGCGTTTGATGAGCTGGTTGGAATCGTTGTACTTGTAGTTATATTTTGCTTTGCTGACACCATCTTCGATCTTCTCGTAAGAGGTCCGGTTTCCAATCTTGTCATAAGTATAATTATGGACTGTCTTTTTACCGCCCTCTGCTTTTTCTGTACAGCGTGTCAGTTCCCAGTTGTCATCGTATTCATAGGTACGTGTCGTCTGGATCTCTTTTTCCTGATGCTCACAGTCTGCTTTGTCTGTCTCTTTCTGTGTATCGCCCCAGTTGTACCAGTCTTCCCAGCTTGGCGTCTTTCTTGTTCCAGCTTCCAGTTCCGTAGCTGTTTCTCCAACTACATATCCCTGATCATTGTACTTGTACTCATAAGTACTGATTACTTTGCCGCAGGAACCACAGGTATTCACAATCTTTGTGATATGATCTTCTGCATCGTAAGATACTTCCGTCTTTGTTCCATTACTTCTAGTAACTTCTGTCACACGGTTCAGTGCATCATGCTTGTAAGTGGTTACTTTTCTATTACGGTCTGTCAGTTTTACCAGATTATCATTTAAGTCGTATTCATAGCTGATCTTTGTCCCATCCGGGTATACGATTGCCTGCAGATTATCTGCGTCATCATAAACGTAGCTGACATCCTTTTTCGAACCGCTTGTCACTTTGGTGATTCTTCCAAGTGCATCGTATTCGTAGCTGCTCTTGCCTGTCTGATCCTTCATGGATACCCGTTCCCCGGCACTGTTATATGCGTAGGTCACGTCCTTTTCGGATGTCTCGCCTTTTGCGTCCTGATAAGATTTCTCCAACAGGTCATTCAGTTTGTCGTAATCATACGTGGTTTTCTTGCCACTTGCCTGTGTATGTCCGGTCAGTCTGCCTTTTTCATCATAGTCGAATTTCTCCGTTCTTCCTGCCGGATCTTTGATGGATGTCAGGTTGCCTTCTAAGTCATAAGTATAATTCGTTGTCTTATTTGCTGCATTGGTGAAGGTCACCAGGTTATCCATGTTGTCGTAACCATAAGTTGTTACACCGCCAAGGGCATCAGTTACTTTGGTCAGGTTGTCATTCTTGTCATATTCCAGATGGCTCTTTAATCCGGTCTTATCTGTAACAACCTGAATATTACCATGTGCATCGTAATCAAATCCCGTTGTGAATCCACGCTTGTCTGTAATAGAAGTTACCCTGCTGTCCTTATCATAGGTATAGGATTCCTTCTGTCCCAGTGCATCGGTCTCTTCTGTTACACGATTGTCTTTATCGTAGACTGTCTTTGCAACATAGCCCATCGGATCTGTTACAGATGTAACATTATAATTCTTATCATATCCATAGCTGGTCTTTCTTCCACCCGGTTTGGTGATCTCAGTAATATTTCCTGCCGGGTCGTAAGTATAAGCAGTTATCTTACCAAGCGGATCAGCTGCAGAAGTCATCTGGCCTGCCAGGTCATAACTGTAGGTATTGCTCCGTCCAAGTGGATCTGTCTCCTTCACCAGATTGCCATACTTATCATAAGAAAAGCTGGTTGTTCCATCCAGTGCATTGGTAGAAGACTTCATGTTATGGAGCTTATCGTAAGTATAAGTGGTGGTACTCTTTAAGCTGTCGCTTTCTTTTACCACGTTGTCCACTTTATCATAAGAGAAATTTTTAGTATAACCCAGTGGACTGGTCATACTCTTCAGACGTCCGGCTTTATCATAACTATAGGTATACTCTCCACCATTCGCCTGTGTCATCTTTGTGACATTGTCATTCAGGTCAACACTGTACTGTGTCTCATTTCCCTTTGCATCCGTTACAGAAATGACATTGCCATGCTTGTCGTAATCATATTTGGTAACTGCTCCCTTTGGAGAAATCTGTTCCGTCATGTTACTCAGGCTGTCATATTTGTATTCGGTAATGAGTCCCATCGGATCTTTTGATTTGGTAAGATTTCCAATGGCATCATAACGGTATTCATTTGTTTCTTTTAACGGAGAAGTCTCACCGATCTTGCGGTCCAGTTCATCATACTGGTAGGTTGTCGTATTTCCATTTCCGTCTGTCTGGGATACGAGGTTGTCATTTTTATCGTAAGTATACTTGGTAACCGTACCGTTTTCATCGACAGATTCCGTCACATTATCATTTCCGTCATACTTAAAGGTGCTGGATGCTCCCAGTGGATTTGTCTGAGAAATAACCCGGTCTTTCTTATCGTAAGCGTATTTATATGTGGCTTCCTCTTCTTCTGTCATGGATAACTGGTTGCCGACTTTATCGTAGGTAAAGGTTGTTTTATGACCTTCCGCATCCGTTACCGCTGTAATGCGGTCCATAACATCATATTCATAAGATGTGATACTTCCGTCTGCTTCAGTAAGTTTCAGGAGTCTGCCGTACTGATCGTACTTGTATGTTGCTGTCCTGCCAAGTTCATCGGTCTGTGTCAGTACATTTCCGGCACCATCATAAGTATAATCCATACTGTTTCCACCATTGTCGGAGGAATGGATCAGGTTGCCTGCTCCGTCATATTGATAGGTAATTACGAGTCCCTGTGCATCCGTACATTTTACAAGCTGTCCGATGGCATCGTACTCCATCAGCACCTTGTCCCCTGTCGGCAGTATTATGGATGTGTTATTTCCCTCTTTATCATACACATAACTATACGCATTGCCGAGGGCATCTGTCATCTTTGTGCTGTTGCCCTGTGAATCGTATTCGTAAGTGGTCTTTCCTTTCAGGGCATCCACCGTCTGTTCCAGATTGTCGGTGGAATCATATTTCATTGCTGTAATGTTGCCCTTTGCATCGCTTACCGATGTCATGTTTCCATTACCATCGTAAGTCATGGTACTGGTATTTCCATTTTCATCGGTAGAGGATACCAGATTTCCATTTAAGTCATACTTCATGGATACGGTATATCCAAGGGCATCTTTGGATGTAGTCAGATTTCCTGCCTTGTCGTAAGCATAAGTATCTGTTCTTCCCTCTTCATCGGTAGAAGATACCAGATTTCCTGCTTTATCATAAGTATATGTGGTAGTTCCACCTTCTGGGTTGGTTTCACTTAAGCGGTTTCCTGTATTATCGTAGGTATAAGTCCAGGTTCTTCCACTGTCATCTGATTTTGATACCAGATTGTCTGCCGCATCATAAGTATAAGTGGTAACTGCACCTAATTCATCTGTCTCTTTAGCGAGTCTTCCGCAGTTATCATATTCCTTGGAATGGCTGCTTCCATCTCCATAAGTAATCTTGGTTTCATTTCCTAATGCGTCATATTCATATTTGGTTATATTACCAACTGCATCTTTGGACTGAAGCACCTGTCCAAGAGAATCAAACTTGGATACGGTTGCATTTCCATTTCCATCGGTATATTTTTTCAGATTTCCTGCTTTGTCATATTCATAGAGCTTTGTTCCAAAATCTTTATTACTCTCTTCTATGACACGTCCCATGCTGTCATACTTATAAGTAATTGTATTTCCTTTTGCATCGGTTGCTTTGACCTGCTGATAATTCTTATCATAAACGTAGCTGATCTGATTTCCTTTCGGATCTGTACCACTGGTCATGTTGTACATCTTATCATAAGTATAAGTGGTGGTATTCCCCAGTGCGTCAGTACTTGCTGTAATATTTCCCACACCATCCAGCGTATAAGCGGTCACACCGCCATCGGCTGCTGTCTTGGAAGTCAGATTGCCATTCGCATCGTAACTGTTCGAGGTTACATTTCCAAGTGGATCTGTCATGGTAACTGCACGATTCATCGCGTCATACGTGAATCCCCATGCTGCTCCATTTCCATCCACATATCCGGTCATGTTCGGTCCGTCATACGAATACGTTGTTGTGACACCTCTGCCGTCTGTCTGGGATACCATACGATGTTTGTCATCGTAAGTATAGGTAATGGCTGTTCCATCCGGTTTTGTAGATGTGACCATATTTCCATTACCGTCATAACTGTAAGTAACCGTTGCTCCGTTATATCCAGTTGCACTGGTCAGCTTATTCTGCTCATTATAAGTATAAGAGGCTGTCTTTCCATCCTCTCTTGTCTCCGTTGCTACATTGCCAAATGTATCATAAGTGTAAGTTTTTGTTCCGGCTGCTGTCGTTTCGGAAGCAAGCTGATTCTCTGCATTATAAGTCTTTTCACAGGTTGTTCCATCCGGATATTCAATGGATGTTGTGCGGTACTGATCATCATAATGATAAACGGTCTTATTTCCTTCGTTATCCGTTGTTGTAGTAGAACTCTTTCCGTACTTGAAAGTTGCCGTTCCTTTTTCTGCATCAGTCTGCTCTACAACTCTTCCTTCTTTATCGTAAGTATTCTTTACAACCGTATTGCCATTCTCATCTTTCCAGCTTGTCATACGGCTGTCATCATCATATTTGTACTCTTTTGTTGTTCCATTCGGATCTGTTACAGATATCAGATTTCCCTGCTCATCATATTTGTAAGAAACTTTTCCACCATCTGGAAGAGACAGTTCCTTGATATGCCCGAATTTATCCTGTTTTACCCCGAATGTTTTTCCGGATGGTGTTGTAATCTTACTCAGATTATAATCATCGTCATAATCTAATACTGTCTTAAATCCATTCACATCCGTTACATAACGTAAAATTCCATATTTATCAAATGACCAGACGCTCTGATCCGCATCTGTCAGTTCCCATCCGATGTAGTCATGGTCTGTATCTTTATAGCTGACTGCTTTTAAATCATATACATAACCATCCGGAGCAGTGTAGCTTCCATCTTCATTCTTATCAAAGATCAGATAACTTCCGTCCCCTCTCATATACAGAAGACTTCCGTCCTCCATTTGAGAAAGTGACTGGTCATAGTTAAAGCTCCATCCACGTCCGAACATGGAATGCTGGTCTGTTCCTTTGGAATTGTAGCTTCTTGTAATGGAGAATTCTCCATTCAGTTCATTCATCGTCGCATCGGACTGATCCATGTAGAAGTTACCAGTATTTAAGTTGACTGGTTCAAATCCAAATTCACAGTGCAGGCCTCTTCCCATCAATGCTCCGTCAATCCGCATCTTATCCTGATCGGTAAGCGGTGCAGGACTATATGGAACATTTGTCTGTGGGTTACGGATAAAGATCGTGTTATTTGCGACTACCAGTGCGTCCATAACCTGATTGTCTTTCATAATGTTCTTAAGCGGAACACCATAATATTTTGCAATCTTCGGGAATGTATCAAACTGCTTCACTTCATAGATCACAAAGCTGTCACTGGTCACTTCTTTTCCTGTTTCCAGCTTTCCATCAATCTCTTTCGATGCTTTTGCTTTGATCTTATAAAGCTTGTCCTTCGTCAGCCCTGAATACAGTGCACTCTGCCAGTTGGAATCTTTGCTGTAATACTTATTCGCCTCCGGGAACTGCTTATTGTATTCAGTACTGTCTGGATAGGAATACAATGGTTTTGCATCTGTTTCGTGATGTTCTTCATTTTCCTCATCTGGAAGCAGATAATATTCTACTGTAGATTTGCTCTTTGCAATTCCGTCTGCAAATACGGCATCAAACTTCAGCTTTCCATTTGTATTCTTTTCTGTCATCGGGCGAAGCAGGATCGTTGTTTCATCCAGTGACATATCTCGCAGATATGGATCTTCAGCCGGTGACCACTGGATGCTGAGTTTCGGTCCATAAACGGATGCCCTGTTATTCAGTACCTCACACTGCATAGAAGCTCCAAGGTTATTTGCCTCGGCAATGGCTACCAGTGCAAATCCGTTATTCGCATGAGTTCCCTGCACCCAGTCATTGACCAGATCTTTGACGTCATAATTGATATAGCTGTTCCTGCTGGTACTTGCATTCTGTACATCCTGAAACGTAAGATTTACTGGTTTTGTTTTCCATGTGATGGAGGTGTTCCACGACTGATCTACACGATAAAGTCCAAACTGGGATGCACCACCACTGTATGCAGTTTTCTGACTGACTGCAAATGTTGCACTGTCAATTTTGGAATCTTTCGGAATCTGACTAAAATTTGAATTTACTTTGATATAAGTCCGGCAGTTCTGGTGTGCAGTACCAAATCCTGCAAGGTTCCCAGACTTAATACCATCATCAAATCCGACATACGGATAATTGTTGTCACCAATCTGACTGGTAGGACTTCCCTCTTCCACACCGATCATGTTAAAGGAACTCTTCTGAATCTCTACTGGTGTCGGATCGATCCTGACCGGATACTGACGTTCTTCTGCCGAAAGCCAATCCCTATCTGGTTTTACGGTCAGGATTGTTTTTCCATCTTCTTCCCGAAGTTCCAATGTGATCAGGAAACTGATTTCCCCGGCAGCATCTTCCATTGATGGCGTCTCCAGAAGATACTTCGCATCTTTGATTGTCTTCCCTTCCGGATAGATATAGACCTGATTGTCTTTTACTTCTGCCTGATACCCCGGAATCTGCAGCTCGTATTCATAGACTTCCCTGTCTGTTGGCTGCTGAAGTACGATATCTTCCTTAATGCTGGAATCCAGTACTGTATACTGAACATCTGCGCCCTCGTAAACTTCATTATAAAGGATCGCATTGTCTTTAATAACGGAATGTGTATAATCTCCATCTACCGGAATGATCCCGATTCTGGTCTTTCCATTTTCAATCGTTACACCATTCTCTTCTGACATCTGTTCCGGAAGAAGGATAGCATAATCGTTTGCCTTGTTCTGATAAACTTCTGTTTTCTCTTCCTTTTCTTCAGTTGCCACTACACTGCTGGCTTCCTGTGCTTCTTCGGATGCCGGAGTATCTGCTTCTTCTGGTTTTACAAGTGTATTATCAACCAGCTCGGTATCTCCATCCTCATTCTTATAAGTTCCGACATAACCTCCATAAACGGTTGTATACTGCTTGTCCCCTGTCTTATAAGTCTTGGAAATGGCATCATAATCAATCAGTTCACCTTCCGGTTCTTCTGGAATCGGATAGTAATCCTGTGGTTCTTTCAACTCCACTTCTTTTTCCTGCGGATTTTCTTCTGTTTCTTCCGCTGGAGTTGTCTGTTCTTCCTGCGTCTCTGTATCTTCTGATGGCGTCGTTTCATTTTGTACGTCCGCATCAGACTGCTGACTCTTGTCTTGTTCTCCAGATGTGGAATCTGTTATCCCGGCTTCCTCTTCCGTCAAAGCCTCTGGTCTGGAGAAATCTGCATTCTTCTGTACATCCTCAATGGCCTCTTTTGCCTGTACAAAGATAGGTTCTGTTCCCTGTAGTGCCATCAGGAGTGCAAGTACTAAGGCTATAGCCGACTTTCGAAATCTCTTCATAGTCTCTTTCTCCCTCTTGTAATCTTTTTCTATAATTCCTTTACAAAATAACCGCTACCCTCCTTTTTTCTGACTTTGGCACTACTATAATCTAAAAAATCACAAAATTTTCATAAATGGTAAAAATGCCCCTTGAGGTGGCAAAAATAGACGAAATCGGTCGAAAAAAATAGTAAGACACCATCGCCTTACTATTTTTCATCTAATTTCATATATAATAATATTTTCACTTGAAAGGATTTCTCCGTATGGCAGATCTCCATCTGACCATGATATTTTTCTACTACGAGTTTCACATTTTGTAATCCTATTCCATGTCCTTCTTTCCTGCTTTTCGTTGTCAGATAAATTCCATTCCGCACTTTTGGTGTATCTTTTATGCTATTCTCAATCTGGATATTCATGATTCCTTTTCCATAATACATCTGAAACGATAATCTCCTTTCATCTGAAGCTGCTGTCCCACGAATAGCATTATCCATAAGATTTCCCACTATTATACTTATATCAAATAATTCTTCCCCTATATGATTCGGTATTTCTACAGAAATCTCCGGATTTTCAATTACTGATTTCGAATCTTCCAAAATATAATTCAGCAGATTATTCATATTACGGTTTTCTGTATATAAATGATGACATAAGGCTGTTCCGGCTATATTCTCCATTTGTTTCAGATACGATAGAATCTCTTCATTTCCTCCCGTTTTTGCCATTGCCCCTATTGTTGTAAGATGGTGCTTGTAATCATGATGTATCTTATTCAGCCTGTCCTGTGATTTCATCATCATCTCCAGTTCTTTTGCATACTGGCTCATCTGAATTTTCATCTCTTCCTGTTTTGCTGTTTCAATATAACTTTTCTGAACCTCATCGTGCAGATAGAAAATAAACACATTGATAAACAGTAAGAATAATACAATCGTAGACCGCACACCTCTTCTGTCTGGCAGCAATATCCTGATACAGACTATAATGCTGATCACCGGGACAGAAAGCATAGCAAGCCAATGACGGTTCTTTATATAATAACTTCTCTTTACACCTACTTTTCTTTCAATAATGACTTCCAGTAAAAAGAATATAAAATTTCCCATTACAATAGTTCCCGGTCCCATGTGATGATGCACCGGATTTCTTGCTACCGCATACCGTTGAAAGAACACGATTGGAATCCCATCACATAAAATTCCCATAATATATACCATAAGTGTATTCCAGACATGATGTTGCCAGTCTGCCTGATATGCCACTGTTATAATTAACAGAGCTATCAGCTCAAAGATCAGATCTCCGTACATCGTTCCCCACTGCATGCTTCCCCAGCATGAAAGCAGATATGCACAAAAATATGCAAATAGCTTTTGTGTATCCTCATTTTTTGGATACAGGATGGTATTGTAACGGAACACAGTATAAATCCAGAATAATTTACTTGTCAGATAAGTGATCAAATGGATATTCATAATCTTTTCTTCTCCGTTTGTAATAGTCTTTCCCTGACCTTCTTGCGATTTGCTTTACTGATACTGAGACGTGTCTTGTCTTTCATAACCACGTTGTCATATTCGTAATGCTCCACGTGTTCCATATTGATGAGATAGGACTTGTGAATCAGTAAGAAATATTCTTCTGTTACATCCGCTACATCCTTTAATTTTCCTCGATATTCATATTCTTTTTCCGATGTCACGATATGTACTCTTTTTCCCAGACTATAAAAATACAGGATCTTGTCATAAGAAATCTTGTGGATTCCTTTTGTATCCGTATATTCAAATATTTTCTTCCGTTCTTTTAACAGTTCCCGTAATTCACCTATCACCCGGAAAAGTTCTTCCTCTCGGATTGGCTTTACAAGAAAATCAAATGGATGAATACGGAATAATTTCATAGCATATTCCTGATATGTTGAAATATAGGTAATCCGCAGTTCTTTTCCATAATTTTTCTTTCGTATCTCCGTTCCGATATCAATTCCATTCTCATGTTCCAGACAAATATCAAGGAATAACATATCGTAGGATTCTTCTTCCAGCCTGTTAAGAAGCTGCTCCGTAGAATAGTATATTTCTACAGATATCTGAGAAAGATACTACCCAGCCTACGGTAATAGTTTTTTCTTCTGTTAGTTCAAATATAGGTAAGGCAGATGTTTTATTAGTATGTTCTGACTCAAATTTGAGGTAAGAGAGGATAATGTCTGACTTTTCCAATTCTTCATTGTCAGGTAGTGATTCGCCTTGAGCTACAGCAAAATGGATATTGGTACTGCCAGAACCTATATTTGCGGCGTTTTTTACTTCGATACGCATTTCATACTTTCCTTCTGGTAAAGTAAATGTTTGCCAGATCTTTCCGTTGTCATAATATCCCTGACTCCATTGTGTTGTTTCGAACTGAATTGTTCCATCGTTATATTCTGTGAAGCCGGCACCTCCATTGGCATTTTTAGTTTCCATAACTTCATTCCATTTCCAATCGTAAGGTTTTCCCCATTTATTGTTTACATCATATCCTCTAAATGGATATCCGGCATTCTTAATATAAAGACTGGTTAGGTCTTTTGTAATGCCAATGTAACTTTGGGAAGGCAATGTAACTTCTTTATATTCTGTAACAAATTCGTCCAAGGAAGTTGTTGTCGGTTTATATATACTATTGTACCGGAGTATTCCATTAGCTTTAAAATTGTCGAGTTCTGTTGTAGTCTCGTCAACTGAAATATATTTCGAGCCTAAAGTTCCGTCCTGACGTTCATATTCAAGGTTACAGCCTACTAAACCGTCTCCTCTTGATATATTCCAATTCAGTTTGGCTGCCCATATTCTTTCTGATTGTCCACTTTCATTTACAATTTCTTTTTGTTCAGGAGAGATACTATGTAAAATCCGGTTGGTTAATGCTTGTTGGTATAGTTCGCCATATGCATAAGCAGATACCTCTGTCGGGATAGATGTGTTGTTTTTGGGATCATAGGTGACTATCGAGAAGTCATATTGTCCTTCTGTTAAATTCTCTAACATAAATTCGAAGGTTTCTCGTGGTTCCGTACGTTCTATTGGAAACTCTTTAAACTTTTCTTCCAATGTAATAGGATCTTTGTAACTGATAACACATTTTACCTGATTTACACCGTACATCATTTTTCCTTCTATTTTGATTCTGTTTTTTCCAGTAAAAGCTTTGAGTGAATCAAGTTTTCCTACATAGATTTTTTC
>OGRJ01002041.1_pt1 | contig 15385 bp, 12 predicted proteins | sample 1553411 | NCBI WGS metagenome assembly OGRJ01 (sample SAMEA2580084, study PRJEB22360) | human gut metagenome | biome: human gut; feature: human-associated habitat; material: faeces | place: Denmark | collected 2008/2010
CTGCCATGAAGCCCTCCCATACAGAACCCTCTGCCAGCTCACCGTCACCCATTACGGTGTAAACACGGTAATCTCTGTTATCTTTTTTGCCTGCAAGAGCCATACCTACACAAACCGGAAGGCCATGTCCAAGAGAACCTGAGTTCATCTCAATTCCCGGAAGCTTGTTGTTCGGATGTCCGATATACTGTGATCCAAATTTGCTGAATTTCTCGTTTACTTCTTTAATATCAAGGAAGCCCTTCTTTGCAAGTACTGCATAGTAAGCTTCTACAGAATGTCCTTTACTCATAACGAAAAGGTCTCTGTCCGGATCATTCATATTCTCCGGGGAAATATTCATCTGATCAAAATACAGTGTAACCAGAGTCTCCATAACGCTCATATCACCACCGATATGTCCGCCCTTACCGGCAACGATCATATCTACTGTGTCTTTTCTGAGATCATACGCAAGTTTGCTTAATTCTCTAAAATCCATGCTGATTCCTGTCCTTTCTTTTTTCGATTCTATATTGACTTCGCAGCTCCCGGCACGCTTCCCTTCCGGAAAAACGTGCCGCTGCTTTTTTTATTTATCATTCTCCGCGAAGATAAGCCTTCACATCTTCCTCGATCGGGTCATAGAGATCCGGTTTTACGCCGATATATTTGCATGCCTCGTAAAGTACCGGAACAACATTCTTGTGGATACCGACACAGTGATGGATGTATGGTCCCTCAACCAGTTTAGCCTCAAGACGTTTGATGTTCTCAACCTCAACCCAGAGGTAAGTTCCCATACCTTTCGGTCCGTCGATACCTTTTGCATTTCCAAGAAGAAGTGAATACTCTCCGTTGTCTCCGTCAAAACGTACCAGAGAAACATCGCCGTGTTTTGCCTCAGCTGTGATGCTTCCCGGATGCTCGAATGCCAGCGGGTAAGTAAGCTTCGGAGTTTCTTTTGCGATGGAGATCGGCCATGGTCCGCAGTGCTGAAGAAGCTCGCCGTTCTCTACGTCAGGATGGCGGATTGTCCAGTCAGCAAAGAAGCTTCTTGTCTCGCCCATACCTGCTGCCTCTACCATAAGTGCTGTGATCGCACCGTGGATATCTGTCTCACATACAGTCGGGATTCCCTCATCATTTAACAGGGAGTTTGCTGCACATGGCATGATTCCAAGCTCGCTCTGAAGCTGGTTCCAGCACTGGATCGCGATTGCTTTGCAGCCATATTTCTCTGCCAGATGTTTCATGGCAACCTTAAGAGCTGCTACGTTCTCAAGCTCATCCTCTTTGATGCAGATCTCCATGTTGTCACGGCAGTACTGCATAACTTCCTGAACCTCTGTCTGCTCAGCTTTCGCTTTCTTTACCTCATCAGTAAGCTCCGGCATCGGGATCGGTGCAAGCTGGATGTTGAATTTCTCAAGAAGCTCACCCTCGTTGCACATAGTTGTCCAGAAGTCGAACGGTCTTGTGGAAATCTGAAGGATACGGATATTTTTGAATGTTTTTACTACATTACAGACAGCAAGGAAATCTTTGATTCCTCTTTCAAATACCGGATCATTCAGTCTGCAGTTTGTCATGTATGTAAACGGAACACGGAATCTTCTTAAAACCTTACCTGTTGCAAAAAGTCCGCACTGTGTATCACGAAGTCTTGTTCCATCCGGCTCAGGTCTCTCATCCAGAGGTCCCCAAAGAAGAACCGGAACATCAAGAGCTTTTGCAAGTCTTGCACACTCATACTCTGTACCAAAGTTGCAGTGTGGAAGGAAAAGTCCGTCAACTTTCTCTTTTTTGAATTTAGCGATGATCTTCTCAAGACCCTCGTCATTGTAAAGAAGACCCTCATCGTTGATATCTGTGATATCTACGAAATCAACGCCAAGCTCCTCAAGTCTCTTAGCAGTAAGACCACGATATTTTACTGCATCCGGTGCACTGAAAATACTTCTTCTGGTTGGTGCATAACCAATTTTGATCTTGTCCATTTTTGAACTCCTTTCATGAATCCTGTTTACTTGTTTATATGTGATTCGTTTTTATGTTCTATCTTTGTTATCTGTATAATATCTTGATATGCACTTTATTTCTATAAAAAATAAAGTGATTTCTACTTTATTTTTTACTTTATTGTTGTAAGTGGGGGGAAAACATCCTATAATTAAAACAGTTCAGGAAATTCATATAGCAACCACAAATGCCACTTTTTTATTACACCACTTCATATATAAATACAATCATCCAGTAAAGATCGGAGGAAAACACTCATGGGAATCACAGCAAAAGAACTCGCCGCCAGATTAAATCTCTCTGCCACAGCCGTCTCCATGGCCTTGAACGGAAAACCCGGAGTCAGCACCGAAACAAGAGCCCTCGTTATCCGGGAAGCAGAAAAAGCCGGCTACGATTTCAGCCGACTTTCCATGAAAAAAAATGTGACCGGCGACATCTACTGTATCATCTGCCGCGCTCACAACGCCATCTTAAATTATACCCCAATCTTCTCCGAGCTCACCGAAGGAATCGAACAGGAATGCCGCAAAAACGGCTATCACCTGAAAACCTTCCAGCTCTACGAAAAAGCCGACGAACTTCAGAAATACATCGAAGAACTCCGCATCTCCCAATGTGCAGGCGTCATCCTTCTGGGAACCGAAGTCTCCGCTTCCGTATGCCATGAATTTCTCCAGCTGTCCGTCCCAGTAGTCCTCCTGGATTCCTATTTCGATTCCGCAGACTGCAGCTGCATACTCAGCAATAACGCCCAGGGCGCTTATCTCGCTACCAGCTACCTCATTGACCGCTGCGGCCGCCAGCCAGGACACCTCTCCTCCTCCTACAAGATCACAAACTTCCGCGAACGCCGCCACGGCTTTCAGCGGGCAGTCCGCGAACACGGCATGTCCACCGCCAAATCCATCGTCCACGAACTCTCCCCTTCTATTGAAGGCGCATTCTCCGACATGCTGGAGATCATAGACAGCGGCTCACCCCTCGCCGGTTCCTACTTCGCAGACAACGACCTCATCGCCATCGGTGCCATCAAAGCCCTAAAACTCCGCGGCTACAAAATCCCCGAAGACATCGCCATCGCAGGTTTCGACAACATCTCCGAAGGCCGCATCATAGACCCCTCCATCACCACCGTCGACGTCCCCCGTAAATTCATGGGCCAGACAGCCGCCGCCCAACTCATCCGAGAAATAAAAAGCCCCGTCCCCCACTCCGTAAAAATAGAAGTCTCCACCACCCTAATCAAACGCTTTTCAGTATAACGGCGTCCGGCGTTCAACGCACAAGAAAGGCGTCCGGCGCAGCGCCGACGCCCCCTATCCTCCCGTCAGACCACACCACCAACCCCTCGCTCCACTGAACCTCAGAAACACTCCCTATAAATCTTATAAACCCTCTCCCGATCCAGCTTCACAAAATTATTCGCCATCAATCTCCCCTGATTCTCCATCACAGAATCCGTAAATTCATCCAGCTCCTCCTCAGACACCCCATACTCATGCAGCGCCTTCTTCGGAATCATCACATTCAGAAGCCTCTCCAGCTCATCATAAACAACATCCACCTCGCACCCAAGAATCCCCGCCATAAACGCATTCAGCCGCGCGATCTCACCATCACACTTAATCTCCATATAATTCTTAAGCACACCCGTAAACATCGCATAATTCGACTCCCCATGCGCCACATGATACTTCGCACCAAGCGGATAACTCAACGCATGAACAGCCGCACATCCAGCATTACCAAACGCAATACCCGCATAATTCGCAGCCATCAGAAAATCCTTCAGAAGCGGAACCCTCGCCTCCTGACCATGATCCCGGATCTCCATATACCCCTTCAGGATCATCTCAATCGCCTTATACCCAAACAGCCGCGTCGTCTCATTCCCCTTCGGAGAAAGACTGGACTCCACAGAATGAACCAGCGCATCAATAGAACTCGTTGCAAAAAACTGAAACGGCAGATCCTCCAGAAGCTCCGGGATCAGAACCGCCGCATCCGCATAAAGCTCATCCACAGCCAGTCCCTTCTTCGTCCCCTTCGTCGTAAGCGCAAGAATCGAAATATTCGTCACCTCAGAACCCGTACCACAGGTAGTCGGAACCAGCACCAGCTCCTTGTTTTTTACAACCGGAATCTTCCCATCATAAAGATCCGTAACCGGAGAAACATTCTCCAGTGCAAACAGCTTGGAAAGATCCAGAATACTTCCACCACCCACAGAAACAACCCGCTTCGCATCCTTCGGAACGTCCTTCCAGATCGCATCCGCCATCACATCCGTAGGCTCACCCTTTCCGTAATCCTCACGGAAAATCACATCACACTTCAACCCCAGCGGCTCAAAAGCCTTCTTAAAAATCCGGCGGTTGGTAAACAAAAGATCCCCCTCGCCAAGTTTAAATTCCTCTGCAAACTGCCGACAGTTATCAAAACTGTAAATTGTCGGCCTGATCATCAGTTCCTGCATTTTTCATCCTCCAGTATCTTAATCCTAATAAATCTAACATCCATGCGTCAGCAACGTACCATACATCTCCGGTCTTCTGTCACGGAAAACGCCCCACTCACGTCTCTTCTGAGCGATCGCATCCAGATCAAACTCCGCCGTGATCACGCCCTCCGTCTCACGGTCAGCCTCAGCCACCAGTCCGCCGGTCTCATCCGCAATAAAAGAAGAGCCATAAAAAGTCATCTCAGAATCCTTCTGTACCTCATGGCCAATTCGGTTGGAAGCAATCACAGGCATGATATTTGCCGCCGCATGTCCCTGCATACATCTCTGCCAGTGCGGTTTTGAATCCGTCTGAAGAACCGGCTCACTGCCGATCGCAGTCGGGTAAAAAAGAATCTCCGCGCCAAGAAGCGCCATACATCTGGCAGCTTCCGGGAACCACTGATCCCAGCAGATACCCACACCGATGGTACCATACTTTGTTTTCCAGACCTTAAATCCCGTATCACCCGGAGTAAAGAAAAATTTCTCCGCATAAGGCATTCCATCCGGAATATGCGTCTTTCTGTATTTTCCCAGAACCGTACCATCCGCATCAATGATCGCAATAGAGTTAAAAGCAGCATTTCCGGCTCTCTCAAAAAAGCTCACCGGAATCACCACATCCAGCTCTTTTGCCACCTCCTGAAAACGTTTCACAGCCGGATTCTCCTCCAGCGTTGTGGCAAGCTCCATATATTCAAAATCATGTCTCTGGCAGAAATACGGCGTTTCAAAAAGCTCCTGTAAAAGAATGATATTCGCACCCTTCGCAGCTGCCTCCCGTACCAGTTTTTCTGCCTTCGCAAGTGTTGCCTCTCTGTCCCAGCTACACGCCATCTGCGTCGCTGCTACTGTCACCTTCCGCATGATCCATCTGTCCCTTCTGTTCTTTTTTACAACAAGCCTCTGCCGTTTGTTCTTCCGGCAGAACGCTTCTTTTTACTCTACAGCTGAAATTTTCTCTTCACAGCATCCACCAGAAAATCCGCTGTACCTTCCACACCAAGGAAGCTGCTGTCCACAAGAATGCTCTTATGATTCTTGTCATCCGGATGATATCCGGCATACTGCATATGATAAGAATCACGCGCCTCATCAACAGCCACGATCATTTTTCTTGCTTCCTCGATCTCAATATTCAGATCCTTTACGCAATGCTCCACTCGCACTTCATACGGCGCATAAATATAAATATGCATGGCATTTTCCATTTCCTCAAGCGTAAAATCCGCACATCTTCCGACGATAACACAGGTCTCTTTTTCTGCCAGGAATTTAATGATATTCTGCTGTGCCTCAAAGATCTTATCCTGTGTATTGTTCGTTCCTTTTCCTAGAGGAAACATCATTCTTGCAAAAGGACTCACCTTGACCTTTTTCGCCGTTTCCTCTACTTCATCAACTACAGAAACCGGAAGATTCAGCTTTTTTGCAGCCTGATCCACAATGTCTCTGTCATAATATTCAATTCCCAGCTTCTCGGCCATTTTTTTTGCAATAGGACGTCCCATGCTTCCGAACTGTCTGGTGATCGTAACTACATATTTACTTTTTCCCATCTGGTATTCCTCCTCAATGCTCATACCATCCGACGATTCCCGGATTGAGGTTAATGTTGATCTGTTTGATCTCCTGATATTCCTCAAGTCCCTGAACACCCAGGTCGCGTCCGATTCCTGATTTCTTGTAGCCACCCCACGGAGCTTCATTAAATGCAGGATTGTAGCAGTTGATCCAGGTAATTCCGGCGCGGATCTCTTTGATCACACGGAGTGCCCTGGAACCATCACCGGTAAATACCGCGCCAGCCAGACCATACTCCGTATCGTTTGCCATGTCAATAGCTTCCTGCTCTGTTTTAAAGGTCTGGATCGTAACCACCGGTCCGAAGATTTCTTCTCTTACGATCGTCATATCCGAAGTACAGTTATCAAAAACTGTCGGCCTTACATAAAAACCTTTCGCGCACTCGCCCTCTGTGTAACGTTCGCCGCCGCACACAAGAGTCGCGCCTTCCTCAACACCTTTTTTGATATATCCGAGAACTTTATTCATATGGCTTTCCGATACCAGCGGACCCATATCCGGATTCTCCAGAGGGTTTCCGATGGTGATCGCATTTGCTTTTTTCACAAGACGTTTCACGAATTCATCCTTAATGCTCTCCTCGATGATGATTCTGGAACCTGCGGAGCACACCTCGCCCTGATTCAGAAAAATTCCGATCATAGCCCATTCCACTGCACCATCCAGATCCGCATCCGCAAAGATCACATTCGGAGATTTTCCGCCAAGCTCAAGTCCGATCTTTTTCACATTGCCTGCTGCCGCACGCATGATGCTCTGTCCTACCTCTGTACTTCCGGTAAACGTAACCATATCCACATCCTTGCTCTCTGCAATACGGTTTCCTGTGATTCCGCCAGGGCCAAGGATCAGGTTTACACTTCCCTTCGGCATTCCGATCTTTTCAAAAATTCCGAACAGCTTCACACAGGAAAGCACGCAGTTGGAGCTTGGTTTAAATACCACGCTGTTTCCGGCTGCCAACGCAGGAGCCAGCTTCCAGACACCCATAAGCAGCGGATAGTTCCATGGTGTGATCAGTCCGCACACACCGACCGGCTCATGAACGGTATAAGAGTGCATTTTTCCAAAGCCTTCATTTACTTCGTAAACTCCGCCCTGCGGCATTTTTAAGAGTCCGGCATAATAACGGAAACAGTGGATGGCATCATCCACATCTGCCTCAGCCTCTCTTAACGGCTTTCCATGATCCATGCAGTCCAGCTTCGCAAAATCCTCTTTTTCCGCATCAATGGCATCTGCGATCTTCAGAAGAATATCCGCCCTTGTCTGGGAATCCATGTCGCGCCATTCCCTTGTCACATAAAAAGATCTCTTCGCTGCCGCGATCGCTTTATCTACATCCTCCACATTTCCCTCTGCTACCATGGCAAGAACTTCACCATTTGCAGGATTCAATGTTGGAACTGTTTTTCCTGTACTTCCTTCCACCCATTCACCGTCAATAAACATTTTCTGAAGCTCCATAAGCGTGTCCTCCTTTTTTCCGGATCATTAAATCAAACCTTCATGCACTGTGATTCATCGTATCTTCTTACCTTCAAAATAATTGGATTCCACTTTCATCCCCCGGATTTCTTCTTCATTTACATCAAAAAGATTTCCGCTGAGAACAATGATATCCGCCATCTTTCCCGGCTCCAGCGTTCCCATGGAATCCTCTGTGTGGTAAACACGGGCTGCGCCGATCGTATAAGCCTTTAACGTATCCTCCATGGAGATCTTTTCCCATGGATTTGTTGATGTAAGTTTTCCATCATCATCCTTCCGGGTAACTGCTGCGTAGATCGTTGTAAAAGGATCTATAGTAACAACCGGATAATCCGTTCCCAGAGCAAGTGCCCCGCCATGTTCCAGCAATGTCCGGAACGGCCACTGAAGTCTTGCCCTTTTTTCCCCGATCTGGTTCACCTTTCCATTAGCTGCCAGTGTCACATGATAAGGCTGAACTGACGGGATCACATCCAGTTCCTGAAATCGGTCCAGATCATCGGGATGAATATTTTCAATATGCTCGATCGTGTTTCGAAGTCCGTGTTCCCCGTTCACCTCTGCCGATTTTTCAAAAAGATTCAGTGCCATCCGCACCGATCCGTCGGCAATACAGTGAAGCCTTACCTGGATTCCGGCTTTGTTTGCCGCGACGATCTCCTCCTGCATTTTTTTCTCCGGCCAGAGCGGAAGTCCCTCGCCGCAGGTTTCCGGCTTATCTGTGTACGGCTCCAGGAGAAGTCCTGTATAGGTTTCCGTCACACCATCGATAAATCCTTTTACCCCCGCAATATGAAAATGCGGGGAATCAAAATATTTCTGAAATTCAAAGCATTTCGAAAAATCCGTATATCCAAACAGCTTCATATAAGAAAAGATCTGAGCCTTCAGCCCCTCTTCTTCATCCAGCCTTTTCAGGATATCGTATTTCTTCTTCGTGTCTTCTGTATAATCATCCGCAAACATTTCGCTTGCAGCTGCGATTCCGTAATCTGCCAGTGTATTCTGAAAATCTCTGTGGATTTCCAGCATTTCCGCTTCCGAAAACTCCATGTATTTTTCCTGTGCAGGTGCACAGGCTGCGGGCTCCAGAAGAAGACCGCTGAGCTCTCCGTTTTCGAACTTTACATTAACACCGTTTTCCATTTCTTTGTCCGGATCGATCCCTGCCTCCTCCAGTGCCCGGGAGTTCAGCCACATGCTGTGGCAGTCCGCACACCAGAGATACACCGGCCTGTCCGGAATAGCTTCATCCAGAAGTTTTTTATCCGGAAGCGGCTCATCGCCCCAGTTGGTGATAAACCAGCCGGATCCCCGGATCCTTTTGTAATCTGGATGTGCATCAGCGAATTCTTTTATGATCTGCACACATTCCGCCTGGGAGCGTCCTTTTCCCAGATCAGAGCAGACATATCTGCTGCCGCCAACCGCTCCGGAAAAAAGATGTGTATGCGCGTCCAGAAACGAGGACATGATCATTTTTTCACCGTAATCATAAAGCGGCCATTCTGCATAGTCTTTATTTCTGTGATAGTCCCATGGAAGAAGTGCCTGAATCTTTTTATCCTCCACTGCGATCGCAGCCGGTACCGGGAAATCTTCAAGCCCTGTAAAAACATTTCTGCTTCTTAGAATAAATTTTCCCATAGACCCATCCTCCTACATCACAAATCCGCAGATCAGAAATCCCACAACAGAAAGAACACTTGCAATGATAACGTATGGAAGCTGTGTCAGCGCATGCTCCATATTGTCGATTCCTGCACTCTGTGAGGAAAGAAGCGTTGCATCTGTATAGAAGCAGGCATGGCTTCCGAATGCACCGCCGGAAATGATCGCTGCCATAATCAGGATCGGGTTTGCGCTGATGGCTGCACCAAGCGGAAATACGATCGGTGCGACAACTGCACTCATACCCCAGAGAGAACCGGTCGTAAAGGTAAGTGCTGCTACCAGTACAAAAGCGATTGCCGGGAACACCGGACCCCACAGAAGCGGTTTTGCAACTGAAATGATGAAATCTGTCATTCCCATTCCTTCTGTTACTTTCTGAAGAACAAAGGCAATAACAAGAAGGATCAGGATCGGAAGCATATCCGCAAAGCCTCTTACGATCAGGTTAAAGAAATCATCCAGTGCAACGACCTTCTGCGGTACATAAAGCACGAAACATACGATCAGGGAAACTACAACTGCCAGAAGCAGATTGCTTGTGGCAATGGCGATCGCTACCAGCACACCCATGGGAAGAATGAAGTTCCAGATGTTTCCATCCTCCTCATAACCTTTTCTGTCGTCATGATTGTATTTTCTGCTGGCATCGCTGTAGACCTTTCCTGTCTCCTCCACACGCTTATAAGCTTTTTTCATGGCACCAAGCTTTGGCATGACACCAAGTGCAAAGAGAAATACGATCGCGATCGTCAAGATCGGATAAAAGCAATACGGGATCGCACGTATGTAGGCCTGAATTCCGGTTTTGAATCCCAGTGCCTTTACGCTTGCCTGATCAATAAAAAGACTCGCATAAAAAACAGCCCATGTGGAAAACGGAAGAAGCACGCATACCGGAGCACCTGTTGCATCCAGCATATACGCCAGTGCCTCTCTCGGGATCTTACGTTTGTCGCAGACGCCCTTCATGCAGACACCAATGGAAAGCACGTTCAGATAATCATCCACGAAAATGAGAATACCCATAACAAATGTGGTGAGAAGTGTTTTCCTTTCCGTATTACAGAATTTCGAAACCAGCTTCTGAAAACCGAAGGTTCCTTTTGATTCCTGAAGAAGTGCGATCAGACTGCCGAACAGTCCACATACAAGAACGATCCATACGTTCTCAGCAAGCACATCCTGGATCAGTGTACACCATTGTGGCAGAAAATCCTTTCCATACATAAATATCGCCGCCAGAAGTGATCCTCCGATCAGAAATTCCACACATCTTCTGGTTGCGATCGCACCTACAATGATGACCAGAAGAATTAAGATCGCTATCAAACCTGTGTTCATTTTTTTCTCCCCTTTCTCTCTGCGAAAGCAAAAGGGACATACCCGTTTAACGGATATGCCCCTTCGCATAAATCTGCTGCCCGCAGCTTTTTTTAGAAAAAATCTGAAACAAAAAACGGCGTATTCACTGCGTTCCCGCAACAAATACACCGTTGTATGCTTCGTATTTTCTTTTTTTGATACTGATATACTATTCTTTTTCTGTTTTTTATACAATGCTTAATTTCAGGAGTGGATTAATTTTTTTCAAGTATATATACTTGATTTTAAGTATATCGCATAGTATACTGAACGCAACATAAAACGCATTCTCTGAGAAAAAGGAGTATCTCTATGGAAAAAAACAGCTTTCTTATGATAAACGATCTGATCTATGATCTCTATTCCTGCACCAGCTTAAACGAGATCAAAGCCAAATTTCTTCTCCGTCTGAAAATGGTGATCCCCTACAGCTATGCAAGCATTCTTCTCAGGGATACCACCGCGGAGCCTGACACCATCCGCCTTACCAGTCCTGTGTGTATTCCGGACTCCTTCTGTGAAGCAGAAAACGAATATATGAAAGTTGCTGATGAAGATCATCTTCTGTGGCTTCTTCATTCCAGAGAACCGCGCCTCGTCCGGGAAAGCGATCTCCTAGAGGACCAGCAGCGTCTGAATTCTCCATTATATGTTCACTGCTACCGCAAGTTCCAGATCTTTGATTCCATGCAGTATGCCATTGTCTGCAAACAGGAGCTTCTCGGCATTCTTACGCTTTTCCGCACCGAAAAAGACGGCCCGTTCACAAACGACGATATGTTTTTCCTTCAGGCTCTTGGTATGCATCTGAATACGGTCCTGTATCAGATACTCCACCGACAGCCAGAAGCCACCGATCTTTCAGAGCTTCTTTCCTGGCTGAAAAACGAATTTCATCTTACAAACAGAGAGCTGCAGATCTCAGAACAGGTTTTCCAGTTCCGCAATAACGACGAGATCGCTGCCTCTCTTGATATCCGGGAAAATACCCTGCAGAAGCATCTGCAGAATATTTTCCGCAAGACAAATGTAACCTCTCGCTGGGAGCTCCTTCGTATCAGTCGTTCAGACCATTCTGCTCAAAATCTCTGAACAGGCTTGCTTCTCCATCATTTGCAAAAGCATTCTCTTCATCCTGCTCGGAATTATCCTGCTCAGAACCGTCCTGAGAATCTGAGTTCTGCTCATCCTGGGCAGAGCTCTCATCTGAGCTGCTCTTATCAGAGCTGTCATCCTTACCAAGTTTTACAGTCACAGTTTTCTCTTTATATTCATTGCCATCCTGAACGGCAACAACTACATCGATCTTTTCCTTCGGCTCATAGTACTGAAGCAGCTCTACCAGCTGATCGATACTTGTGATGGTCTTTCCGTCAAACTCTGTGATGACCATGTTTTTGGTGATACCGGCCTTATCGGCAGGACCATCCTCTGTTACCTGGGATACGAATACACCCTGTGGGATGCCGTAGATCTGAGCAGCCTCATCACTGACTGTACTACCTGTGATTCCAAGAATACCATGATTATCAACCTTATCTCTTGCCTTTGCGTTCATCATATTTTCAAGAGAATCTGCAACATCGGAGATGGCAATGGAATAGCCCATACCCTCAACCTCTGTGGATGCAAGCTTGGAAGAGTTGATACCTACGACCTCGCCATCCATATTCAGAAGAGCACCACCACTGTTACCAGGGTTGATCGCTGCATCGGTCTGGATCAGGTTGACACCTTTATTCAGGCTACTGCTGTTATCTGTGGAATCACCGGATTCTACCTGTCCTGAGGAATCGATCTTACGGTTTTTGGCACTGACGATACCAGTTGTAACTGACTGTCCATAACCAAGTGCATTACCGATTGCAACAACCTGCTCACCGATCTTCAGATCATCGGAGCTGCCGATCTTTGCAACAGCGATCGCATCCATCGTGTCATCAGAAACATCCTTTGTTGCAACAGATACAACTGCCAGATCTTCATTCTCATCGAAACCTTTTACAGTTGCCTCATACGCACTGCCGTCAGCAAAAGCAACAGATAATGTATCTGCTCCGTCAACAACATGATAGTTTGTTGCGATCAGAAGCTCGGAGTTTGTTTTTCCGATAATAATACCGGAACCACTTCCCTGTACCTCCTGCTCCTGGCTCGGTGCATACTGGGAACCGAACATGCTGTAGTAATTCTGAACCTCCTGAACGGATTTTGTTGTGATCGCAACTACGGAAGGCATTGCCTCCTCAGCAACATCGGATACATCCAGGCTGCCCTTTGTGTCAGAGGATTTTGTATCCGCTTCTTCTGTATCCTCAGATTTCTTCTCGGATTTCATAAGCGTAAGTTTCTCGGAGCTGTCTGTTGCGGCCTGTACGGACTGTGCACCAGAAAAATAGTTTACACCCTCATATGCTCCCACACCAATACCGCCTGCAAGTACTGCACACAGGCTGATGGTTGCACCTTTCTTCATCATTTTCTTTATTTTTAATTTTCTGTTATTGTTCATGATTAAGTCCCTCCCTGGAAAAAATCTTCTCTGTTTCCTTTTGATGCTTCAAAGTATAGATTTTAATTGTGTTGACTTTGTGGGAAAAATGTGTTTTATTTGTTAAAACTTTTCACAGTCATAACCACCACAAACCATGCAACCTCAAGAAGGACGATCGTTCCTCCCGGTTTCAGCCCTGCATAATAGGAAAGAAACAGCCCTGCGATCGTCGTACATACAGCTACCAGAATTCCGCACACCAGCGTCCCCTTATAGCTTTTTGCCATCTGCATTCCGCATGCAATGGGCACTACCAGCATGGAAGAAACGATCAGGGTTCCTACTGTACGTGATGCAATGGAAACCGTCAGCGCTGTCAGGATCGTAAACAGAAAATTGATATTTCTTACGGAAACACCTGAGATCCTTGCCGCATTCTCATCGAATCCAATATAAAAAAGCTCTCTGTAAAAAAACAGCACAGCTCCCAGAACCAGAACACTGATCACAACAACCAGTGCCAGCTCTCCCTCGCTGATCGATACAATACTTCCAAAAAGAAAGCTGTTCAGACTTGCGCCATTTTCCACAAAACCGGATAACACACCGGCCAGTCCGATTCCGGCAGACATGACGATGGAGATTGCCACCTCCGAATACCGGGGGATTTTTTTTCGGATCGCTTCAATTCCAAGTGCTGCTACGATACACACTGCCACAGCTCCGGCAACCGGATTGATCCCCAGGATCAGGCCAAGCACAACGCCCGCCAGGGAAGAATGAGAAAGCGCATCTCCGATCATGGACATCCGCTTCAGCACAATGGTGATCCCGATGCAGGGAGTGATCACTGCCAGAAGGATTCCCACGAGAAAAGCCCTCTGCATAAATCCATATTGTAAAATACTCATACCTCGTCAATTCTCCCTTCTTCCGCTTTGAAAAACCGGTTTGCACCCTTAAACTCATTGGAATTTCCATGCGTAACCATAAGAATAGTCAGGCCCTGTTCTTCATTACGTTTTTTCAGAACTCTGGCAAGTGCCTTCACAGAAACGGTATCCATTCCTGTAGTCGGCTCGTCCAGAATCAGGATCTTCGGATTTCCCACCAGTGCACGTGCCAGCATGACCCTCTGCTGCTGCCCGCCGGAAAGCTCTCCAATCCTGCTTTTCCAGTAATCCTCCATCTCCATCTCGGCAAGAGCAGCTTTCAGCCGGGGGATTTCCTTCTTTATCCGGAACCGCTCTCTCCATGAAGAAGTATAAACGCCTGTCATCATGATCTCTTCCACCGTGGCCGGAAAATTCTGGTTTCTGCTGATACTGTTCTGTGGAACATACCCCAGCTCTCTCTTTCCGAAGATGGCAGAAATATCTTTTCCATTTACTGTAATGCTTCCCTCCTGCGCTTTCAGTTCACCCAGAAGAAGCTTCAGAAATGTACTTTTCCCACTTCCGTTTTCACCGGTAAGAATGGCATAATCTCCATCCTCCACTTCCAGATTTACCTGTTCCAGAACAGGCGTCCCTGTATAATGAAACGAAAGATTTTCTATTAAAATTCCCATAGATTTCTCTCCTGCTTTTTCTATCTCAATTCAACGCTTTCTGCAAAGCTTCCAGATTTTTTCTCATCACGGAAAAATAATCCTCACCGGCCTGGATATCCTCTTCACTTAACCCCTCGATCGGATTCAGCACTGCAGTCACCGCGTCCACTTCCTTTGCCACTGTCTTCGCCACTTTGGGGCTTGCCAGCTCCTCAAAAAAGATGGTATGGATGTCGTATTTTTTTGCATACTTAATAACTTCTTCCATCTTCGCAGGATCCGGCTCCGAATCCGGTGTCAGACCTTCGATTGCCAGCTGTGTCAGATCATAAGCATTACACAGATATCCGAAAGCCTCATGTGCCACAATGATATCCCTTTTCTTCACATTCGCAAGACCATCCCTGATCTCTTTATCCAGCTCATCGAACTCACCGGCATATTTTTTATAATTGGCTTCATAATAATCCCTGTTCTCCGGATCTGCTTTCACAAAAGCATCTCGGATATTCGCCATCTCCTGTTTTGCACGCATGGGATCCAGCCATACATGAGGATCCTTCCCATCGTCTCCATGGCTATGATCCTCGCCGCCCTCAAGAAGCTCTACACCATCCGATGCTTCTGTCACCACAAGATCTTTATTCTCCAGTGTTGCAAGCACATCCTCAACCCAGTGCTCCAGATCCGCACCATTGAAAACAAAAACATCCGCATC
>OGRJ01002050.1_pt1 | contig 15335 bp, 15 predicted proteins | sample 1553411 | NCBI WGS metagenome assembly OGRJ01 (sample SAMEA2580084, study PRJEB22360) | human gut metagenome | biome: human gut; feature: human-associated habitat; material: faeces | place: Denmark | collected 2008/2010
TCCTGCCCACATAACTGCTGCCAGCACAATGCAAAACTGCATAATTCCCTTAAAAAATATTTTGCTGCTTTTCACAAGACGCAGCCCGTACAGCATGAAAAGAGAGATGAATGTGCCTGTAAGAGCATTTTGATTTGAAAAGTCGAAAAATTGTCCCTTCATTGCAAAATCATACGGAATTTCACTTATAAGCGCAAAAGCGCCAACTGTTATAAGATATTTCCTGTAATTCGAAGTACTTCGAAATCCTTCTACAAGAAGAAATGCGAAAAGGGGAATCGCCATACCTCCAAGAAGCTGCAAAATTGAGCCCACTCCCGCCTGCATCATCAAATGTGAATCTTCTGCCATAGCAGTGGAAAGCTCTTCCTGAGTGTACTGTTCCAGACGAATCATGCCTTTTTCTACAATAATTACACCTATATATTGAAGAGTCATCATAACCCATGCAAATATTTTCAAACCATCTGCCGTTATATCAGGTGTTTTCCACACAACACCTCTTCTTCCCATACCTGTATACATAATATTCTCCTGTTAAATCAGCCCTTTACAGCGCCTCCTGTAATTCCTTCTACATAAAACTTCTGCATAATAATAAACAGAATGGAAATAGGAATAGAGACAAGCACACCGCCTGCACAGAACTGTGTAAAGTAACTGTTAATAAGACTCTTATCCAACATTTTAAATAATCCCACGGCAACTGTATATTTTGAAGAAATTCCCGCATTAAGAATCATCTTTGCATAAACAAAATCCATCCACGGAACAAGGAAGCTGCTGATTACCGTGTACACCACAATCGGACGGCTCATAGGCAGTACCATCTGGAAAAAGATTCTCGCCTCACTGCATCCGTCAATTCTTGCAGCTTCACAAAGAGCTCTTGGAACTGTATCAAAAAATCCCTTGGCAATTAAATATCCAAGTCCCGATGATGCAGAATAAACCATAATAAGACCTGCATAACTGTTTGTAAGTCCAAAAGACTTTAAAGTAAAGTAAACAGCAATCATGGCAAGCATTCCCGGAAACAGATTTAAAATAACTGCCATATTCATAAGCGGCTTTCTCATCTTAAAGCGCATCACAGATGTTGCATATGCTACCATAAGAACAAACATTGTAGAAATTACACATGTAAAGCAGGCAATAATAAATGTGTTAATAAACCATTGGGGAAACTGTGCCACAGAATCAGGATGGAACAGTTTTATATAATTCACAATACTCCATTTTTCAGGAAAAAATGTACTTGTATTCATACCTGAATAAGAACTGAAGGATGTGCATACAAGCCATACAATCGGAATTAACCAAAAAAATGCCAGCGCTGCAATCAGAAGATTGTGAAGTACAATACTTGAGGTTCTGTTTCCTTTCATCTTTCTCATTGATACGTTCCCTCCCTGTCTCCTTTTATCATCCGGTTAAAGGCTACCAGCGTAAATACGGAACAGATAATAAATACCATAATACCGATTGCCGACGCCATCTTATAGTTATAATAATCCTGCGTCAGACGGAACAGCCATGTAACAAGAAGGTCAACTTCTGTTGCCTGGGAATTTGCCATCGCCTGATTTGTAGTAGTATATACATTTTCTGTCAGAAGATAAATTACATTAAAGTTGTTGATGTTTTTTACAAAGTCTGTAATCAGTGCCGGTCCTGTTACAAACAGAAGATACGGCATTGTGATTTTTCTGAAAATCTGAAAAGGTGTTGCTCCATCCACTCTGGCGCTCTCAAGCTGATCTGAGGGAAGATTCATAAGAACACCTGTGGAAATCAGCATCTGATATGGAACGCCAATCCAGATATTAATCAAAATAATCATTACATGTGCCCAGCCCGGAGCTGACAAAAACGGCACATAACTTGTAGAAATTAATCCTATATCTCTTAAAAAGTCTGTAAGCCCGATATTACTGCAGAATGTATTTACAATTCCTCCGTTTGCAAAAAAGTTTCTTACAAGAAGAAGAGATACAAACTGTGGCACTGCGATAGTAACAATAAATAATGTTCTCCACATCTTAGGAAATCTTGTCTTTTTACTGTTTAACAGAAGGGAGAGAAGAATCCCGCCGATATATGTAGTAATCGTCGCAAAAAATGACCACACAAGTGTCCATCCAAGAACCCGCACAAAAGAGTAGCCGAATGTAGTGGTAAGTCCGCCGCCTCCGAAAAGACTTAAGAAGTTGTCAAATCCAACCCATGTAAACAGACTGTTCGGCGGCATATGATTCTGGTCATAATTTGTGAACGCTACAAAAATCAAAAGAAGAATTGGGATTACAGTAAAAATTGCAACACCAAGTACAGGCAGTGTAAGAAGTGTAATATGAAACTTTTCTTCTTTATAAGCGTGTAAATCTTCCAGGAAGTTATTTACATGATTTCCTGCTTCCGCTGTTTTCTGAAGCTTATAAACATTTACTGTATTTTTCATCCAGATAATTGCTGATGCAAACCACACTACAAAGCTGAACAGGGAGAACAGCAAAATCTGAAAAGAGTTATCATAATCATTAAATTCATTTTTCATAGTCTTCATGTTGAAGACTTTTTCCGGCTTTACTGTACCCAGAGTTGCAAATTTAGGAACGTACTCCATTGCAAAATTTACAGTAAAAAGAATTATTGCCACTTCAAGTATTGTCATAAGCGCTGCTTTTACATACTGCTTGCGGCGGGCATAGCCCGCCCCAGTGACAATTTTACAAACAAATCGCCTTTTACAACAGCAGTTCCAAACTCAGTAAAAAAATTACCAACAGCTTTAAAAAATCCGCCTGCTGCCTGGACTGCCGTCCTTTTATTCTGTTCTGCCATAAAGGTTTTCCTTTCCTTAAAAAAGACTGCAGAGTGTTTTATTCAATAGGAGCTGTAATACCTTCTACTAATGTATCAAGCGCTTTCTGGATTCCTTCCTCATCGCCAACAGAGAATTTACCCTGCGCAATATTTTCTCCGAAAGTCTTTGCAGGATCCCAGTATTTTCCGCCAACTCTCTGAATTACACCAAACTCAGACTGCTCAATTGCTGCGGAAATTGCAAGGTTTTCCTTTACTGCATCAGATTCTACTACAACTTTATTTGTAGGTCCGATTTCACGTGCCTCAAAACGCGCCTGCTGTGCTTCTTCATTTGTAAGGAACTCAGCGAGAACGGCTGCCCACCCAATTTTTTCAGAATAAGCATTAACACCCACAAATTTATATCCGAACGCTGATTTCATCTGCACCTGTTCTTCTCCAATTGTAAATGTCGGAAGCTTTGTTGCCGCATATCCATCGCCGAATGCTTCCTGAGCTGCCTGTGCATCCCATGTTCCGGAAACAATAGCACAAAGGTCGCCTGATGCAATCTGGTTTGATGTATCACCGTCTGCAATCGCCATAAACGCCGGATTTCCAGCAATATTCAGCATAGATTCTGTTACCTGAACACCTGTATAACCATCAGGGCTTGTTCCGTTCCAGTCCATAGCCGTTGTTCCGTCATCATTTAAGTCTGTTGTAAATCCTGCTCCATAGAAAAATCCTGCGTTATACCAGCCAGATGCCAGAACCATACCAACCTGTTTGCCGCCTTCTTCTGCTGCTGCAAGAAGAGAATCCCAGGACGCAGCATCTTCAGGAGAAACTACAGAAGAATCATAATATAAGAAATAGCTGTTGTCTCCTGCCATAGGAAAAGCGTACATATCGCCGTCAATAGTTGCAGCTTCAACAGAAGATTCGCTGTTTGCAGCTTTTACATCATCAAGAGATTTTCCTGCAACAGCCTGAAAAGCTTCATCATACTCAGAGAGATCAGCAAGAGCACCTGCATTCTGAAGGTCGTAAATCTGATCGCTTGCAAATGCAAATACGTCTGCAGCAGCTTCAACATCTGTAAGAATCGTATCTTTTGCTGTTGACTCAGATTCTACACCAATCTGAATATCAAATTTCTGGTCTGAATAAGTTTCTTCAAATTTTCCTACAAGTTCTTTCAGTAAATCCTGATCTTCCTCTGCTCCCCAAAGTGTGAGGGCGATTGTTTCATCTGCCGCGCTTACGCATACAGTTGAAGAAAATGCAACTGCTGCTGCCATTGCTGTTACCAATACTTTTTTTGCTAATTTCATATGTTCTTCCTCCTTGAAATGTTTTTGCGCTGCTTTGCGCAACCGATTGCTCGTATTTTTAGTATATAACTGATGAAAGCTTCTGTCAATTATATATTATTGCAAAAAATAAGAGTTTATTTTTGTGTATTTTTACCAAAAACAAACTCTTGTTTCTTTACATGTGCGCAATCGCTTGCATTGTTTTTCTTTATCTCCTGTTTTTTACATGGTAGATTCTCTCAGTATCACCTGATAACCCGGCTGTCTGATTTTATCTTCTGTCACTTCACCCAAAATATGCAGAAGTTTATAACAGGCTTTTTTTCCAAGTTCCTTTGTATCAAATCGTATACTTGTCACAGACGGATTATCGAACTCAAGCTGACTATTATCATAAAAACTTGCAATTCTTATATCATCAGGAACTCGAATCCGGTTTTCTCTCAGACAGCCGATTACCTGCGTACAGATAAAATCATCCATACATACAATGCAGTCTGCACCCTTATCAAGAACCTGTCTGACTGCTCTTGATACATCAAGAAAACCGTCTGCATTCATAATCACAGGTGATTCTTTTATATCACGTCCGGCTTCTTTAAAAGCGTCTGCAAATCCCTGATAACGACTTTCCGTTACTCTATGCGTTTCACTTCCACCAATCAGAGCCAGCTTTTTATTTCCCTTCATAAGCAAAATAGAAGTAAGCTCACGACAGGCTTCTCTGTTTTTATTATCCACAGATATTACACTTTTATCTGGATTTGGTCCGATTACAACAAAAGGAACTTTTTTTTCTTTCAGATACTTCTGAGCAGAGGAACTAACTATCGCTCTGCTTAAAATAATTCCGTCTACCTTACGGTTAATTACAAGACGCTCAATCTGAGTTAAATCTTTCCCATTTACCATACAGAGCATAATATCATAATTACATTCTGCCGCAGCCTGACATATTCCAATGAGGCAATCTTTAAAGAAAGCAAATTCCATAGCCTCATACTCCACAGGAAGCACGACTCCCAGATTATAAGTCTTACTCTGAGCCAAACCCTTTGCCATCGCATTTGGACGGTAATCGTGTGTTGCAATAAAATCCATTACCCGCTTTGTAGTTGCCTTACTGATTCTTCCTTTGCCGGAAATCGCTCTGGAAACTGTGGTTTTGCTTACGCCAAGTTCCCTGGCTATATCTTCAATTTTATAAATCTTATTAATATTTTCTCTTTCCTCCATAATAACACCCCAATCCTGCGCAATCGCTTGCACATATAATAAGCATAACAGACTACAGAGGAAGTTACAAGGTGTATATTCCATTTAAGTAGTGCACTTTTTCCGGGAATTCAGGGTTCATCCGCAATTATCCGTATCATTCAACCTTGACATACATTAGTTTTGCTGCTAAAAGTGCTTTGCTACATCTCCCATACATAGTACGTTTTACCATTTTCAATTTACTATTTGTTCCCTCAACAAAACCATTTGAAAGTTCACTGGCAACAGAATTTTCCACAGCTTCTATATCCTTTTCTAATCCATTTGCAAACCGGGATATCTCTTTTAACTCAGAGTTTTTGTACCGTTCGATAAACAAATACAATAGAGGCATACTTTTTTTTTCGTATATTTCACGGAATTCTCGAACACAATGCATCAACTCTCTGAGTCTGGGATATTTCTGTAAAATATATGCCTTAAGATTTTCCCTAAGTTCCATTCCCATCCAAAGATAACGGAATATACCGTTTCGTGAAAGGTGGTCATATTTTTGTAAGGCCTTTTTGTTTTGGAGTGCTTCAGGTGAAGAACTTTTGTAGATTGCAACATCTATTTGGAATCGTTCTATGATTTTATTCATATAGTCATATGCTGCAGATTGACCGCCTTTATATCCTTTTTCAATAACATTGCGATATACATCTTTTCGACTGATGCCAGAAGTTAAAGCTTTGACAATATAATCATAAAACTGATCCATTCCGCTACGAAAATCTTTTTTACAAAGTGCTTCATATTCTCCATTGAGATATTTTGTTACGGTATTTCTGCTGCAATGTAATACTTTAGAAATTTGGCGTTTACTGTATCCGGCAGAGTTATATTCCTTTATCGCAGTGTACAGTTGTACCCTTTTTTGATTATATTCGTTAAGGTTATCCACACTGCATGGCATTTTTTTTACTATCGTTTTCAACTGATGGTTCTGCAATGCTGTTAGAATCAGATGGAATTCTGATATCAACGGGCAATACAGAATTTACAGTATTTCTTATGGCCTCTAATAAATTTTGATGAAGATGAAATCTGTCAGCAATCTGCATAGCATCGGGCAATATTTCCTTTATGGATGTTGAATAAGCACTTGCCCGGTCTCGTGTCACCGCTTTTACATGTTTATTGTTACTTAACCATTCTTTTAGTGTTTTACCATCACGTCCATCTAAAATTGCCACTGGTTTATGTGTTGCCTCATCTACAATAATTGTCCCATAAGTATGCCGTTTCTTAAATGCAAAATCATCCACTCCAATAATGCTTCCACATGGAACTTCCGGTTGTGCTACATATCGTTTCTTTAACAATCGGATAATGCTGTCACCACTGGTTTTCAGATTCATAGAACGGCAGATACGAGCACTACCTTCACAGCTTGTTTCCAATGCCAAAGTACATATAAAATCTTCACAACGCTCTGTCATACGGCTGTAATAATTCAAAAAACCATCTACATTCTCAACAAAGGTTGTAACATCACAGGAAGAATTGTCGCACTGATACTCGTAAGCATTTACAATTAAATACGTGGTTCTACCCAAAATCGGAAGGTCTTGAAGTTTTCTTTTATAAGTACCATGTTTATGTTCTGAAAGCACCCCACACTTGGGACATGTACAATTTTTTGATTGTACAGAAACATGGATATAAATTTCTTTTTCGTTTTGAGTTACTTCTGTAATGTCTATTTCTTCCGGATAAAATTTTTGTAAATCAAGAGTATCCTTCATTTGTTTCAATTCCTTCCATAATGACAAAATTCCTAAAATAATTCTATCATTTTAACACTTGTATTTCAATCCTGTTTACGGATAATTGCGGATGAACCAGAAAGGTGTGATGTTGGATGCGTTCGACGAAGCATTGTTTGAAAACGTGGTAACTCGCATTCGGGTACTCTCCCGACAGAAGATCGTCTTTGAACTGAAGTGTGGACTTACCCTAACGGAAAGGATGTGATGGAATGGGACACACACCATACGGATATCGGATAGAAAACGGGGTTGCTGTCATTGATGAGGCGGCTGCCGGAAGGCTGCGAAAACTCTATAAGAATTATCTTTCCGGTATGGGACTGCAAATGGCCGCGTCAGAAGCTGGCATTCAAACATACCACGGAACTGCCAAACGGCTGCTGATGACAAAACACTACCTTGGCGATGACTTCTATCCGGCTATCATTGATGAAGAAACCTATCAGAAAGCACAGGAGGAACTCATAAATGGTGCGGCCGCTCTCGGCAGACTGAACAGAACCACTAAGCAAAAGCCCATCAAAACCCCAACTCTTTTTACTATCCGGGATATTGAAAAGCATTTTGACAACCCGGCAGCACAGGCTGAATACCTTTATAGCCTGATTGATTGTGAGGTGGACTGATGGGAAATGTAATGGTCATCCCTGCAAGAAGACAGGTCGGCAATAATATCAAAAAATCCGAGAAGCCGAAACTCCGAGTCGCAGCGTACTGCCGCGTCAGTACTGACAGCGATGAGCAGGCCACCAGCTACGATGCCCAGATCGAGCATTATACAGAATATATTTCAAAGAATCCCGACTGGACGCTGGCTGGCATATTTGCGGATGACGGAATCACTGGCACTAACACGAAAAAACGTGAGGAATTTAACCGTATGATTGACGAATGTATGGCTGGGAACATCGACATGATTATTACGAAGTCAATCAGCCGTTTTGCCCGGAATACATTAGATTGTCTAAAGTATATTCGGCAGCTCAAAGAGAAAAATATTCCAGTTTTCTTTGAAAAAGAGTCCATAAACACAATGGACTCAAAGGGCGAGGTGCTTCTGACCATTATGGCTTCCCTTGCCCAACAGGAAAGCCAGAGCCTTTCTCAGAATGTTAAACTTGGCCTGCAGTACCGTTACCAGCAGGGACATGTACAGGTCAATCATAACCGCTTCCTCGGCTACACCAAGGATGCTGACGGAAATCTGGTCATTGATCCAAATCAGGCAGAGATCGTCCGACGCATTTACCGAGAATATCTGGAAGGCTCCAGCATGGATAAAATTGCTGCCGGCCTGGAAGCGGACGGCATCCTGACCGGCGCCGGAAAAACTAAATGGCATACCAGCACCATCAACAAGATTCTCCGCAATGAAAAGTATATCGGCGATGCGCTTCTGCAAAAGACCTATACCACAGACTTTCTGACTAAAAAGCGCATCAAGAATAACGGCATCGTTCCACAGTACTATGTGGAGGGCGACCATGAAGCAATTATTCCAAAGGACATCTTTTTACTGGTGCAGGAAGAGCTGGTCCGCAGGCGGCGAGTCCACACCAGCAAAAGCGGCAAGCGCCATTGCTACTCCTGCAAACATTGTTTTGCCCAGATCGTTTTCTGCGGCGAATGCGGAGAGTTTTACCGACGAGTCCACTGGAATAACCGTGGCTGCAAATCCATCGTCTGGCGCTGCTGCAGCCGCCCGGACAACACCCGCCCTTCCTGCCGCAGCCGCACGGTAAATGAAAGTCTACTGGAACAGACAGCTATCGATGCCATCAATCAGGTGCTCTGTAAAAAAGATGATTTTCTGAAAACCCTGCAGGCCAATATTGCTACAGTCATTAAACAGGGAGACAATCTCTCACCGGAAGTAATCGACACACGCCTGCGGGAGCTTCAAAAAGAACTTCTGAAAAAAGCCAATCAAAAGGACGATTATGATGCCATTGCAGATGAGATACTCAGGCTCCGGGATATGCGCAAACAGTCCGAAGTGGACAGCGTGATCAAGGATGAGCAAATGAAGCAAATCAATGATCTGCAAGATTTTATTCGAAGCCAGCCTACTACCATCACAGAATTTGACGAGGTACTGGTCAGGAGGCTTATTGCAAAGATTACTGTCTTTGAGAATCACTTCATTGTAGAATTTAGATCCGGAATTACAATTGAGATCAAAGCATGATACTCATAAATGTGGAAAACCCTCTCAGCTATAGCTGCCGAGAGGGTCATTGCCTTATGTATTTACCATTCTTTCTTATCGTCTCAACTAATTAGTTAATCCTCTGTTAAATCTCCGCCATGACAAAAATCCGCCAATTCGAAATCAGATCTAAGTTCCTTTTTTCCTGGACGAAAAATTTCATCATGCCAAGTCATCTTGCCGTCGATAACTCTAACACTATTTCCACATTCAGGACAAGTATACCAAGCCCATCCATCAAATTCTGTCATTTTAGTGCCACAGGTTTTACATGTAGGGTATTTGCTCATTATTGATACCTCCTATCGATAATCTGAAATAGACCTGAGAAATTTTGTTGAAACAAAATATGGATTGTTGTTATCTCCAAGCTTCTCAATCAACGTTGCATTGCCATCTGCTTCTAGAACCTTGAATTGTTCATTCTCTTTAAAAAGAAGTCCTTCGTTGCTTTGTCCTTCCCTCTCTACCGTGTAAATAATAGACGCTTTTTCCTCAAGTTCCTTTTGTTTAAGTTTCCGTGAAACTTTATTTTTTATCAATAGGCCTCCCGCAACAGCACCTCCCCCAAACAAAGCACCGCCTCCAAAAACTATGCCTGCAAGATTAATAGGTCCACCAACCCTTTTCGATAGAGTTGTCATTATCTGGTACCACCCTAAATTGCTCATTTCCCTCATCCTCTCTGTTTATCCAAACCACAGCTACAACCCCCTTCGGGAAAAACATCCAAACCACTCACTCTCTTTTGTTACATCCAAACTGGCTACTCAACCCCATGTTAATTTGAGTAGATATGTTCTCTCACAGGCTTTTTATGGTCAGCTATAGCCTTCTGCTCTTGTGGCACAGCTCCAGAAAAGCCTGAAATCAAGCACTTTTCACAGGTCAGTCCTTACCCCTTGACATCAAAACTACCGTCTCCACATGCACCGTCTCACAGAACTGATCCACACAGCACGCTCTCTCTAACTGATACCCTGCCTCCAGAAATGCCGGCAGATCTCTTGCGAGACTCGTCGCCTTACAAGAAATATAGACAATATTTTCCACCCCATAAGCCAGAATCTTAGGCAGAGCCTTCGGATGAATGCCGTCTCGCGGCGGGTCGAGAATGATCGTGTCCGGCTTCTCGAGAAGTTCATCTAAAACCTTCAAAACGTCCCCGGCAATAAAACGGCAGTTTGTAAGACCGTTTCTCTCTGCGTTTTCCTTTGCCGCCTCAACTGCCTCCTCCACGATTTCCACACCAATCACTTCTTTCGCAACAGCGGCTGCAAGCTGGGCAATCGTTCCCGTACCGCTGTATAAATCAAAGACTTCCTGATTTCTTGTGTCGCCGATATACTCACGCACAACGCTGTACAGCACCTCTGCAGCTAGGGAGTTTGGCTGGAAAAAAGAAAATGTACTCACCTTAAACTGAAGACCAAGAAGCGTCTCATAAAAATAGTCTCTTCCGTAAAGAATGCGTGTCTCGTCGCTCTGTACCACATCGGAAAGAGAATCATTTAAAATGTGCATAATCCCCACGATCTTTCCTTCCAGAGGAAGGGAAAGAAGCTCCTGTACAAGAGGCTCCATATCCCACTGCTCCTGCGTGGTCGTCACAAGATGCACCAGGATTTCTCCTGTTGTCACTCCTCGTCTTAAAAGAAGATGGCGAAGAAAGCCTGTATGCTGCATTTTTTTATAGTAGGAAGCGCCTCTGGAGCGGAAATATTCCCACACACAGAGAAGAATCTTCGTCATATCCTCATGTACCAGCTTACAGTCTCCCGCTGTCAGCACATCATATGTACTGCCTTTTTTGTGAAGCCCGAGGGAAAGCGGTCCGTCCTTATACTCATCTCCAAAAGAAAATTCCATCTTGTTGCGGTAACGGAACTCTATGGGACTTCCGTGAATCCCCTCCCATTTGTAAGAAGGAAGGTCTTTGCCCGAATTTTTCTTCCACTCATTTACCGCTCCGTCAAGAAGGCTTCTTACCTGCTCCTCTTTCATGTGAAGCTGATCTTCATAAGCCATCGTCTGATACATACAGCCGCCGCAGGCAGGAAAAATACTGCACACCGGCTCTCTTGTCTCAAGAGGCGACTTTTCCAGTACCTCGAGAAGACGTCCCTCTGCTCTTCCGGAACGCTTTTTATTTATCATAAAGCGGATTCTCTGACCCGGAATGCCGTTTTTCACAATGACCTTCTGCCCGTCCACATACACAAAACCCTTATTGGGAAACTCCACCTTTTCAATTACGCCTTCGTAAATTTCACCTTTTTTCATTCTCTCTTCTCCTCGTCTCACAGTTTAAAAATAGCCCCGGTTTTCGCCGGAGCTATTTCTCTCTTCATAAAATTACTCTTCTTCGTCCTCAAAGTAATCGTCAAAATCATCATCGAAATCTTCTTCAAAATCTTCCAGATAGTCCGGTGTGAAGAAACGATATACGGCAAATGCGATGCCCGCTACTGCTGCCACTGCACCAATAACCGCCAGTACCCAGAGGACTGTATTTTTCTGTTTCTCGTCTTCTTTTTTCTTTAATGCTGCTACTAATTCTTCTAATTTATTCATGTTCATATCGTGCACCATCCTCTCTAAAATCATACAGCGTGTCACCGTTTTGGTGTTCCTATTATATCACATATATCCGGATTTTACTACTGATTCCCTATATCTTTTTCAATTTTGCAAATCCTGCAAACATTTTTTTGACGCCAAACCGGTCGAAATCTACGGTAACCTCGTAGTCTCTTCCACCCTCTGTAATATTTTTTACGATACCAACGCCGAATTTCACATGGCGCACGGTATCTCCCACCTCATAATCGAGAGATTCCGCCTTCGTAACCTTAAATTCCTTCGGCTGGAAAGGCTTTGCATGAAACGCCATCTTCATCTGCATATAACTGTTGTTTTTCGGAGCAATATCTTCAAGGCGGGGCTTTTTCTCCTGTACTGTATGCCCCAGGTCCACAAGCTCTCTTGGAATCTCCCGTACAAATCGGGATACCCGGTTAAACTGCGTCTCCCCGCGAATCATTCGCTGCTGGGCACAGGTAAGCGTCAGTTCCTTCATAGCTCTTGTGATTCCCACATAGCAGAGGCGGCGTTCCTCTTCCAGGTCAGAGGGGTCTCCTGTGCTGATCGACATATATCCGGGGAAAATCCCGTCCTCCATTCCTGTGAGGAAGACTTTTGGAAACTCAAGTCCCTTTGCGCTGTGAAGGGTCATAAGAAGCACATAATCCTGATTCGGGTCTACAGAATCAATATCTGCCACAAGCGCGATCTCCTCCAGAAAGCCGGAAAGTGTTGCCGGTTCATTTTGTGCCTCCATTGTCTCCTGATACGTTTCTGCCTTGGAAATCAGCTCGTCAATATTTTCAATCCTTGCTTCCGCTTCGTCCGTGCCTTCCGCCCGAAGCTCGTCCACATATCCGGTAAGACGGATTACCTCCTCCAGAAGCTCGCGGACCGTATACACTTCTTCTTTTGATCGGAGGGACTGGATAAAATCCACAAATCCGTTGATTTTGGAAAGGCTTCTTCCAATAGACGGAATCTCCTCTGCCACGCGGAGCGCGTCGTAAAAACTTACCTGCATATATTCCGCGTAATCCTGAACCTTGCTTACGGTTGCTGCTCCAATTCCCCGTTTCGGCACATTTAAAATCCTCCGCACTGCCACGTCGTCTTTTGCATTGCTGATCGTTTTTAAATAACAGAGCAGATCTTTGATTTCTTTTCTTGCATAGAAATTGATTCCGCCCACAATTTTATACGGAACATTTGCAAGAAGAAATTTTTCTTCAAAAAGGCGGGATTGGGCGTTCGTTCTGTACAAAACAGCGCAGTCCTTATAATCACAGTCCCCGTTTTTTCTCGCCTTTGTGATCTCTCCCACAACATACTCTGCCTCTTCAAAACCATTTAAAAACTGGCGGAAATGTACCTTATCTCCTGCCCCGTTCTCCGTCCACAGTCTCTTTGGCTTACGCTCCGTATTATTTTCAATCACACGGTTTGCAGCCTCCAGAATGTTTCCTGTAGAACGGTAATTCTGCTCCAGCCTGATAACCTTTGCTCCCGGAAACGCCTGCTCAAAGCCCAGAATATTCCCGATATTCGCCCCGCGAAATTTATAAATAGACTGGTCATCATCGCCTACTACGCAGAGATTCTGATATTTTGACGCCAGAAGACTTACAAACTTAAACTGCGCCGTATTTGTATCCTGATACTCGTCTACCATGATGTACTGAAAACGCTCCTGATAATATTCCAGAACATTTGGGTAATTCTGAAAAAGCTCCACTGTTTTTACGATCAGATCATCAAAATCAAGGGCATTATTTTTTCGAAGTGTCGCCTGATACTCTTTATAAACAGAGGCGATCTTCTTCTCATTAAAATCTCCCCCTGCATTTAACTCCATCTCCTCCGGAGAGATCAGCTCGTCCTTTGCATGGGAAATTTTTGCCATAAGCGCTCTCTCTTTATAAATTTTCGTATCAATATTCAGACGTCTGCAAACTTCTTTTATTACCGTTTTCTGGTCCTCTGTATCGTAAATGGCAAAGTGATTATCGAATCCCAGAAAATCAATATGCCTTCTTAAAATACGCACACAGGCAGAGTGAAACGTGGATACCCATATGCTCTCTGCGCCCATTCCCACAAGCTTATCTACTCTCTCCCTCATCTCCTGCGCCGCCTTATTTGTAAAGGTAATGGCAAGGATATTCCAGGGATTCACTCCCTTTTCTTCCATGAGGCAGGCGATTCTGTGAGTGAGCACTCTCGTTTTTCCGGAACCTGCTCCTGCCAGGATCAAAAGAGGTCCTTCCGTGTGAAATACTGCCTCTTTCTGAGGCGGATTTAATGTATCGTATATACTCATTTCTGACTCCTATCTTCTTAAAATTGCCTTCGGATAAATACGCTTCATTCGTTCATCAGGGAAATGCTCGTCAAAAAAGTCGTCCACTGCCGTTGTAACTTCCTGCTCTTCTGTATGGCGTTCTGTATATCTGCAAAGAGCAAGACTTGACATTCCCATATCAAATAACATAAACACGATCATAATCCAGGAAAGGATGATTCCCGGTTTTTTAGGAATTTTTTCAATCAGTCTGGAAAGGCGCGGATAGAGGACACTAAGCCACAAAACAGCAACAATTCCCCAGAAAAAGCAGAATAAAAGGTTGATTCTTCCGCCCAGATTAAACGGAATCTTGCTGTAGTCCCAGAAAACTGTACCAAATACGATCTCTGTAAAAACGCTGCACACATACTCGTAAACTCCGCCTACCACAGTACCGAAAATAAAAATATAACCCTTGCTTCTGTTTCTGTACTGGTAAAGGATTGCTGTCAGAAGCACACAGCCGAGCCCCCACACAATGCTGAAATCACCGTACACCACACTGCTTCGGCTCATGAGCCTTCCCATCGTGATCCAGCAGAAAATTGTTTCTATAATATCTCCCAGAAACGCGCCGATAAAAAACAGGCAGACCAGCTTATAAAAACTGCAGCCCACTGCAAAAACGCCTGCCTTTTCTTTTGCCTTCTCTGCCTGACGTTCCAGCGGACCGATCTGCTTCTCAAGTTCCGCCAAAATATCATTGACACGAAGAAGATTCTGCCGCTCTTCCTCCAGCTTTTTTACCTTTTCACCGGCTGCCGCAAGAGTCGTCTCCGCTTCACCGGCTGCTTTTTCCCGAATCGCAAGCGATTCCTGTTTTGCATCGTCAAGGATCTGAGCAATAATCTTATCTAATCCATTCATACGCTTCACTCCTTAACTGATTTTGATTCTTTCCGCCGTGCCAGATTACAGTGCATTGATTGCCAGAATCGAAACCAGAAGTGCCAGAATCGCATAGGTCTCAACCATCGCCGGGAACAGCATCGCTTTACCGAACTGCTCAGGTTTCTTGGCAACGATACCGATAGAAGCTA
>OGRJ01002064.1_pt1 | contig 15273 bp, 16 predicted proteins | sample 1553411 | NCBI WGS metagenome assembly OGRJ01 (sample SAMEA2580084, study PRJEB22360) | human gut metagenome | biome: human gut; feature: human-associated habitat; material: faeces | place: Denmark | collected 2008/2010
AAATTTCAGCAATAACAATTTGCAGGCCGCCGTTTTCTTTTCAAAAAATGAGATTACGGGGGGTGTGTTAAAGTCGCCCTTTTTTAAGGACACGGCGGTATCTGGGAGGTATCGCCGTGTCCATTTTTATTTGTAACAATCCACCTAATACTTTTTGGTCAAAAAAAGCTATTACCCGCCGTCGGGATATTCCGACCATGAAGATGAACAGATAAATCATGTAAATACATCTATCAATTCCTTTGCGCCTATCCGCATTTTGCGGATGGGCGCTTTTTGCCGTTTATGTGGGCCTTCGTCACCTGACGGAGCCTTTCATAAAAATTTCTTCCCGCCTTCGGTTGCCAAAATTGCCATCTCTGGATTACTAAGGCGAAAGGGAGGAGATCACCACCCCGCACCCGTTGCGGCGCGAAGGGAGGTGAGAAAATGAAAGACTCCTATGAGCAGCGTATTCAAAATCAGTTTGGCGCTTTCTGTGTCAAGGTTTTGAAGAATGAAGCTTTGCATATCCAACGGGATTATGCTGGCCTTCGAGATCAGGAAAAATCCTTCGGAGAGCTAACCACCTCCGAGCTGGAGCAAACCGCTGTGTGGGACAAGCACTTTATGAGAGAGCATGTCTTTGAAGTGCTGGGACTTCCGGTGGTCGTGACCGGCGATCTTTTGGCTGATGCCTTGGCGCAGCTGCCGGAGGGCAAGCGGGATGTTATCCTGCTATCCTACTTCCTGGAAATGACGGACCGTGAGATCAGCGAGAAGCTGAACATCGTCCATCAGACCGTATCCAAGCGGCGGCTCGTTACGCTGAAAGAATTGCGCGAATATCTGATGAAGGAGGGGTTTGAATGGTCGGACAAGTGAAGCCGATTCCGGTTCCGGTGATCCTGGCAGCCGTAAGCGGTAACGAAAATGCCCTTGCCGCCGTGGTCGCTCACTATCAGAAGTACATTCGGGCTCTTGCCACCAGACCTGTGAAGGACGAGTATGGGAACGAGTACCTGTATGTGGATGAAGATATGCGGCTCAGGCTGGAAACGAAGCTGATACATAGCATCGTGACGAGTTTCAAGGTGCTGCCAGTCTAAAAATGTCCGGGGCAAGTTTTTCTCCCTTTCCTTGCCCTGGCAATCTGGCAGAAGAGTCCATAGCTCCTTGACAAAGAAAGCCCGGCGGGAGGCCTCCGGCGCAGCATAAGGCAGACGGATACGATCTGTCTGTGTGGAGCCGGTCGGCCGGTGCGCCACGACCCTGTTGCAAGTCCGCAGGACGGGACCCCTACCAAACAGGTGAGCGACAAAACCGAGCCGTAAAACAGGTGTGGCAGCCTGTGGGCGAGGATGCGCAGGCAGGATAATGAGACTCGCGCATTGGACGCCCACAAAGCATTGTGCGCCGCACCCATCAGCATGGGCCGGGGTGAAATTCCCGTGGAGCTGCGGCCAGCAGCCGTCCGTTTTCTGCCTCTTTTATGGTTTTAATGAAATGGCATGAAAGGGGCCTTATTATGCAGAAAATTCAATCTGAAAATAAATATGCCCCGCCTATGCGGAGCACAAAGAAGATCGGCAATACGACCTTTATCGTCAATTCCTTTTTCCCTCAAACGGGAAATCAGACGATAGCCTCCAAACTGGAGAACCTGATAAAAGCCGATGTTCAGAAACAAACTGTGACTTGAAAACCTCCTAACAGGCAGACAGGGAAAAGAAAGCGCGGTATAATGAAGTTGGACTTCAATATCGTGTTTGACTGCCGGATAGGAGGTATTTATGTATTATCAGTCAAACACCGCTGCCGCGCTTCAATTCCCTTACACGGCTATGAGCTCCGAAGAACTTACAGCTTTGTATTGTCGCTTATCCCGTGACGATGAATTGCAGGGTGACAGCAATAGCATTGTAAACCAGAAAAAAATCCTGGAAAAGTATGCCCGTGAGCATGGATATAACAATTTCAAATTCTATGTTGATGACGGCATCTCAGGTACGACCTTCAACCGCCCAGGCTTTCAGCAGATGATTGCAGACATTGAGGCTGGCCTTGTCAAGCGTGTTATCATCAAGGATATGTCGCGTTTCGGACGTGATTATCTGCAAGTCGGTATGTATACGGAGATCATGTTTCCCGAACATGATATTCACTTTATTGCGGTGAATGATGGTGTAGACAGCACTCAGGGCGACAACGAGTTTACGCCCTTCCGCAATATCATCAATGAATGGTACGCCAAAGACACCAGCAAAAAAATCCGTGCCGTTATGAAAGTGAAAGGCAATGCGGGGGAGCATTTGGCTACCATGCCTCCGTATGGATACATGAAATCGTCTGATGATAAAAAGCAATGGGTGAAGGATGAAGAAGCGGCCCAGGTGGTTTATGAAATCGGTCTTTATATCATGGACGGATTGGGACCCTCGCAGATCGCAAGAAAGCTGACGGAAAGAAAAATCCTTACTCCGGCTGCTTACTATGCGAGCAAGGGCAGAACAACCAATGTCACAAAGAAAGGTTCTCCTTACGCTTGGGATTCTTCTACGATTGCCGACATCATGGACCGCTGGCGTGAATACCTGGGGCACACGGTTAATTTCAAAACCCGCAAAAAATCCTACAAGAGCAAAAAGACCCTTCTCAATCCAGAAACCGAGTGGAAGATTTTTGAGAATACCCATGAAGCCATCTGGACAGAGGCGATTGCCGATGCAGCAAGGCTTGCAAGGCAGACGCGGCGCCGACCCACAAAGATGGGAGAAATGGGGATGTTCTCCGGCATGATGTTCTGTGCCGACTGCGGTTCCGTCATGTATCAATGTAGGGCAACCAATTTCCGGCGCGATCAGGAATACTATCTGTGTTCCGGCTATCGGAAAAGCCGTGATGTATGCGGGCAGACACATTCCATCCGAACTGTTATCCTGGAGGAATTGGTTCTGCAAAATCTGCGTGAGATCGTTTCCTTTGCATCACAGCGCAAAGACGATTTTGTAAAGATGGTTATGGATGCGGATATGCGCCAACGTAACCGAGGTTTGGCAAAGCGGAAGAAAACATTGGCTGATGCTGAAAGGCGGATTGCAGAACTGGACACCATTTTTAAGCGGCTCTATGAAGATACCATTTCGGGAAAACTTTCTGACGAGCGTTTTCAAAAGCTCTCCACTGACTATGAGAAAGAGCAGCATCAACTTCAAGATGTAGCGATTTCCCTCCGGGATGAAATCGAGGCAGAGGAACGCAAAAGCGCCAATGTGGAAAGGTTTCTCTCCGTTGTAGAACGGTATACAGAAATTCCCGAATTGACCCCATGTATCTTGCATGAGTTTGTCGAGAAGATTGTTGTTCATGCTGCCAGCGATCCGAAGGGCAAGAACCGCACCCAGGAAATTGACATCTACTATAAGGGAATTGGAGCCCTGGAAGTATCCAAAGTAACTTCATCAAGGCAAGAATGAGAAAAACGGCATAGCCGAAGCTATACCGTTCTCTCTTGCCCCACGATGTTTTCTTATCGGGAGGCACCTTCTCTCTTCCCTCTTTTATAAACAGGACAGGGTCCGGTTCCCAAGGGAACCGGACCCTGTCCTATTTTTTGACGCCTCACCTACTCGCCAAGGCTGCGGGAGAACCCCACATCCTCACAGGATGGAGAGCTGTCCCGGATCCTCGTCACCCTCTGGGCCAGTCCAGATCTCTGGGCAGCCCCAGAATGTAGTCGGCGCTGACGTGATAATACCGGCACAGCTTCTCCAGCTTTTCGATGCCCATTTCGCTGGTGCCGTCCCGCCAGCGGCGGATCTGCTTGGTGCTGACGCCGATGACCTTCGCCAGATCCTGCACCTTGGTGTCGCTGTCCTCAATAATGGCGTCAATATTTGGATACTGCTTCATGTATGCTCTCCTCGTGGTCTATTGTCTATGCTTCATCGGCGATTTTTGTCGAATTATGTCGAAAATTTTACACGCAAAATGGCACGTTCGTCTTGACTTTGGACATATATGTCATTTATAATATGTAAAGACATATATGTCCCACATTTATTTGTTCGTTCTGCCCTCATCACCGTCATTGTTTGACATTCTCCACGCAATATGACTGGAAATTTCAGGACAGTTGCTCTGTTTCGACGTTCTTCACGAACAAGAGATGCTTTAATAGTTCTGCACCCGCCAAGTGCTCCAAGCTATCTCCGGGAGGAACCCCCTATGACCGTAAAAAAACTCTTACAGCTCCTTAGCACCATTCTGGTGGCGCTGGTAGTCCTTCTGGCCGTGGCGCTGGTCGGCGTCCGACTGGCCGGCATCCGCACCTTCACCGTTCTGTCCGGCTCCATGGAACCCACCTACCATGTAGGCTCCCTCATCTACGTAAAAAAAGTAGACCCCACCACCATCCAGCCGGGGCAGGTCATCACCTTCATGCTGGATGAGAACACCGTGGCCACCCACCGGGTGGTGGAGGTGGTCCCCGACGAGGACGATCCCTCCACTCTGCGCTTCCGCACCAAGGGCGACGCCAACGACGCCGAGGACGGCAGTCTCGTCCACTATAAAAACGTCATCGGCACCCCGGTGTTCACCATCCCCAAGCTGGGCTACGTGGCCAATTACATCCAGCATCCCCCCGGCCTGTACGTGGCCATCTCCGCCGGGGCCGTCCTGCTGCTGCTGACCTTCCTGCCGGACCTGCTCTCCGGCGGCTCCGACAAGGGGCAGGGCAAGCACATCCGTCAGGACAGTCAAAAGGCATAGATCCGTCGGTCCTGCCGCAAGGCTCACCATATAATTTGTTATCATTTTATGCAGGAGGAAAAACCATGAAAGCAAGGAACCGCATCAAACCCCTGTTGACCCTGTGCTGTGCCCTGCTGCTGGTAGCCGCCGGTGTGTTCGGCACGCTGGCCTACCTCACCGGCACAGACACGGTCAACAACACCTTCACCGTCGGCAACGTGAAGATCACGCTGGACGAGGCCAAGGTGAACACCGACGGCACGCCTGTGGAGGGCGCTGACCGGGTGAATACCAACGAGTACCATCTGCTCCCCGGCCACACCTACACCAAGGACCCCACCGTCACCGTCAAGACCGGCAGCGACGCAAGCTACGTCCGCATGAAGGTCACCTTCAACAACGCCAAGGCCATCATCGCCCTGTGTACCGACCCCGAGTTTGCCGAGGACGGCCCCACCGGCACGGAGAACGCCTATCCCCTGATCCGCATGGTGAAATTCGTGGAAGCCAATGCCCCCAAGTGGGACGGCATCATCCCCGATAACATGGTGGAGACAGAGAAGATGCTGGCCGATGCCAAGTACTTCGTCTACGACAAGGCCACTGACACTCTGACCTACTATTTCTATTACAACGAGACCGTTGCCGCCCCCGACGGTGATGTGGTCCTGCCTGTCCTGTTTGACAAAGTGACCCTGCCCGAGTGGGTCACCAACGACCAGCTGGCCACTCTGGAGAATTTCCAGATCACCGTGGTGGCCGAGGCCATTCAGGCCGACGGCTTCGCCGATGCGGGCGCCGCTTGGGCCGCCTTCAACGGCTGATTTCCCCCCGGTTTCGACGGCACATGGGCTGCGCCCCACGCCGCAGAAATAGATGTTATAGTTTGTAAGAAAGGAAGAATCAAGTATGAAGAAAAAAACTCTGGCACTGGTTCTGGCTCTGACCCTGTTGGTGGCCGGTGTCGTCGGCGGCACGCTGGCTTGGCTGACCGATCGGACCGCCGAGGTGAAGAACACCTTCACCGTGGGCGATATCAACATCGGCCTCACCGAGACCACCGCAGACTACAAGATGGTTCCCGGCAACACCATCGCCAAGGACCCCACCGTCACCGTCAAGGCCAATTCCGAGGCCTGCTGGCTGTTCGTGCAGGTCACGGAGTCTACTAACCTGAAGGACTTCATCACCTATGCCATTGCTGAGGGCTGGACCGCTCTGCCTAGCGTGGATGGCGTTTACTATCGTGAGGTCTCTGCCTCCGACGCTGACCAGACCTTCCCCGTGCTGGCAGGTAATGCCGTCACTGTGAAAAACACTGTTACCAAGGAAATGCTCACGGCTAAGGATTTCGCCAATCCCACCCTGACCTTTAAGGCCTACGCCATCCAGAAGGCTCACTTCGACACGCCTGCTGCCGCTTGGGCCGAGGTCAGCAAGTAATCAAGTGATCCCTTGCACATTCTGATACCCAAAAAATCAAAAAAAGGAGAGCAATTACATGAAAAAGAAGATCACTGCCCTGTTCCTGTGCGTGGCGCTGGCCGCCATCGCCATCGTCGGTGCCTCTCTGGCCTACTTCACCGACACCGACAACGAGACCAACACATTCACCGCCGGCGGCGTAAAAATCGACCTGATCGAGCAGCAGAGTAATGAGGACCATACCGGCTTTGTTCCTTATACGGGAGATAAGGTTCTCATGCCCATCGTCGGCTCCGCTCAGGGAGAAAAATACCCCAACGGCCAGCCCAAGGCTGCGAACTACATCGACAAGGTCGTAACGATTCAGAATACCGGCAAGTCTGCCGCTTGGATTCGTGCTTACTATGCGGTTCCCTCCGATCTGGATGACGGCTATGAGACCTTCAACGCCGGTGCGAACATCCTGCACGGCAACTTCGGCAACAAGATCGTTGACGGCACTGTCTACACCACCTTCGGTACGGAGTGGAACTGGATGCATGACGGCAAGTGGAACTACTTCGAGACCACCATGGACGGCGTCAGCTACAACGTCTACTTCGCTGACTACTACCAGCCTGTTGCGGCCAATGAGACCACCGAGCAGCTCATTTGCGGCGTGTATCTGGACAAGAACGTGGATATGAAGGACGGCAAGTACATCGATACGCGTTACCCCAACGCCGACCTCTCTATCCTGGAAGGCACGGTCAAGTATCCCGTATTTGCGGTTGCTGTGCAGGCTGACGGCTTTGACACTGCCGCAGCTGCTATGGATGCTGCCTTCGGCGCCAACTACAATCCTTGGGGCGGTGCCTCCACCAACTGGCAGTAATTTCCCCAACAGGAAGCAGATCGGCTTCCCTGACTCTACTATCTCCTCCCTATTTTTTTGCGACTCGGGTCCTGTGACCCGGCTGATCCCGACACGCCTGTTACCAGCGGATCGTGTCGGGTGGCAGAGAGCCCCCCTGTAGGCTCCCTGCCGCCCCGGTGAACCTGTTACCAGCGGGAACCCCGGCGGCCGTGGCCTCTCCGGAGGCCCGGCCAAACCAGTGCAGCTGTTACCGCAGCTGCACCGGTTTGACCGTTGCGGTCACCCACCTTCTCTGTCCTCCCTATGGAGGCTGACCATAGACAGGAAAGGAGCAACCACATGAAACGAAAGCTGTTATTACTGTCGGTGCTGGCCATCTGCGTGGCCACGCTGGCAGCCGGAACGCTGGCGTATTTCAGCGCCGACGGAACGGCACGCAATGTCATCACCACCGGCAATGTCTCCATTGCTGTGGAGGAGTGGGCGGATGCGGATAAGACCCAGCCCTTCGAGGACCTTACCGGCATCATGCCCGGCACCACCGTCACCAAAATTGCCGAGGTCCGCAACACCGGCGAGGCCGATGCATGGATCCGTGTCCGCCTCACCAGCGACATCCGTCTCACCGGTGACGGCACGCCGGACCCTTCGCTGGTAAAGCCTGACCTCAACACCACCGACTGGACGCTGGCCGCCGACGGCTACCTCTACTGCAACAAGGCCATCCGCCCCGGCGAGACCACCGCCCCTCTGTTCACCTGCGTCACCTTTGATGCCGGTATGGGCAACGAGTATCAGGATGCCACCGCCACAGTCCATGTGGCCGCCGAGGCTGTCCAGACTGCCAACAACGGCGTCACCGCTCTGGAGGCGCTGGGCTGGCCAACGCAGGGTTAAGGAGGTGCGGTACATGAAAAAAATGCGGCATATGAAGAGAAAAGCCCTTGTGGCGCTGGTGCTGTCCGTCACCATGCTGCTGACCCTGATGCCCGGTCTGGTCTTTGGTGTCTCCGACGATCAGGGTGACCCGGACACCGTCAGCTCCTCCATCGACTACCCCACCGTGAATTTCACCGACGTGGCCCCCTTCCTGCCCCCGGTCAGCGGTGCCGCCCCCCGGCGCTCCCCGGCCCGTGCCGCCGGTGATACCGATCCCAGCAGCGATAACGGCATGGTGGTCAACAAGACCTCCGTTTATAACGAGGAGACCGGCGCCTATGACATTACGCTGGAGGCCTACGCCACCGGCAGCAAGGTCATCAGCACCGTCACCAGCGACGTCCCCACGGACATCGTTCTGGTCCTGGATCAGTCCGGCTCTATGGGGGATAACTTCTCCACCACAACGTCGGACTCCTGGGTCTCCTACGGCAAGCGTACCAACGACGCAAACTATAATAACCGCATGGACAGCAGCAACAAGAGCAAGAACCGCAACCTTTACTACAAGCTGTCCGACGGCGGTTATGCAGAGGTCCTTATGGACCGCTCCGAAGCCGGAACCGTCAAAAAGTACACGGAGTATAACGGAAACAACTCCGACTGCTATGATAGCAGCGATAAGCTCTATACAGAAGTAAACGGCCAGTATGTAGAAGTATCTGTTTCGTATACTACTAATTACGGAATACGTACCTATACCTACACTTATACTGTCCCCGGCAGCTCACCGGTCACGGGAACAAGCTACTATAAGCGCGGCGATCCTCCCTTCCCCATCTACCGGTTGGAGGACGTCCCCGATTATGCATATACCTATTCCTACAACGTCAACGGGACCCGCACGGACATCGGCACCTCCACCGGAGCGGACACGGTATTTGAAACCGAGCTCTATCAGAAGATTCCCTCCGGCACCAAAATCACCCGTCGGGAAGCCCTGAAAAATACCGCTGCCACCTTTGTAAACGCCGTGGCGGAGAAGGCCAAGGGCGCTGACGGCGTCCTCGGCACCAAGGACGACATCTCCCACCGCATCGCCGTGGTGGGCTTCGCCAGCCAGTCCGACTACGGCGACAACACGGAGCTGCTGTCCATCGCCGGAAGCAACAGCGGCAACGTGGGCGTGGCCTATAACGACATCACCGACCAGAACCTCAAGGACGTTCTTCAGAAGGTGGACACCTCCGACGGTCAGACCATGGTCTCCAACGCCATCGGCGCTCTGGCCGCCAACGGCGCCACCCAAACGAATCTGGGTCTGGACATGGCCCAGCGCATCCTCTCCGCCAACCCCGTACAACCTAACGAAACGCGCTACCGTGTGGTCATCGTCTTTACGGACGGCGCCCCCACCAGCTTCAACGGCTTTGAGAAGGATGTCGCCGACAACGCCATTACCCATGCCGGCTCCATCAAGACCGCCGGAGCCACCGTCTACACCATCGGCATCTTCTCCGGAGCCAACGCCACCAGTGCCGGCACCGAGCCCAAAGGCGACCTTGGTCAGAACAGCAGCTCCCTGAACAGCGCCTGCAACTGGTTCATGCAGCAGGTGTCCTCCAACAACGGTGCGCCCCGTACCCCCAGCTACTACCTGTCTGCGGCGGACACCGGTGCTCTCAACAACATCTTCCAGCAGATCTCCGACAACATCGAGAGCGGCGGCTCCTCCTCCACCCTGACGGAGGAATCCGTGGTCCGGGATATCATCTCCCCCCAGTTCACCCTTCCTGCCGGAGCCACCGCCTCTGATATCACGCTGGAGACCTACGCCTGCACCGGCAAGGACGGCGACACCTACACATGGCGCCAAAACGACACCGCCATGGGCGCCACTGCCACGATAGACGGCAATAACGTCAGCGTCACAGGCTTTAACTTCTCCGAGAACTACGTGGGTACCGTCACGAATAACGGCATCGTCACCTACCGGGGTCATAAGCTGGTCATCCGCTTCAGCGTCAAGCCTCAGCCCGGCTTTCTGGGCGGCAACAATGTCCCCACCAACGCCGGGGCCGGCGTCTATGAAAACAAAGACTCCGAGACCCCTGTCCGGGAGTTCCCCCAGCCCACGGTAAACGTCCCCATCCAGCCCGTCACCGTTGCAGCGCAGGACTATAACGTCTATCTGCTGGGCGGTCTCACTGCCAGCCAGCTGCAAAGCGGCTCCACCGTACAGGTAGGCAGCGTTAAGCTGGATCTGACCAAGGCCACCGACCCCGACCACCCTTACGGTCTGGAACCGTGGCAGACAGCCTACGTGGATATCACCGTCTCCATCACAGGCCCGGACGGCAGCCCCGTCACCGACCTGGCCCAGCTGCGGGCGGACACCTCCTGCGCCGTCTCCGTCACGGTATCCCCCAAAACGGAGCCGCAGGCGGATTCCAGCGGCACACCGGCCGCCAAACAGAGCGGCAGCGCCACCGGCAAGGTCAACGTCTTTAAACCAACGCTCACCTACGAGGACGGCACCGTCTACTACGGCGACACCTTCGATAGGACCACGCTGCCCGGCTACTGCACCTCCACCCGCTGGTTCCACAATGGCACCGACGCTGCCACCGTATCCATGACCGGCGCCGAACCCAAGCTGAACTCTGCTTACAGCTACGACACCACCCTTCTGACGGACATCGTGAACACCAAGCAGGACATCCCCGTGAAGGCCACCATCTCCATCGGTGACACCAACATCACCGCCGATACCACCTTCCTGCACACGGACTGCGCCGGAGAGACCTGGAGCCACACCAGCGGCGACCCCGCCTTCCTGCTCCACGTCAGGACCTGCGCCCTGACCGTCACCAAGACCGGCGGCGCTGACGGCGAACCCTATGTGTTCAACGTCTACCGCAACGGCGATCTCTACACCCAAGTCACGGTGGTGGGCAACAGCAGCATCACCATCTATGAGCTTCCGGTGGGCAAATACACCATTGAGGAGGACACCGGCTGGAGCTGGCGCTACGACGCCACCTACAACCCCGATAAGCCGGACGGCTGCACCCTCACCGCCGGCCACAATAGCGGCAGCATCACCTGCACCAACACCCTGAAGAATGACCGCTGGCTCAACGGCTTCAGTGATGTCATCGCCAACATCTTCGGGATCCGACACTGAGAAAGGAGGAACTGTTTGTGGCACGCAGAAAATATCCTTCGCCCCGGAAGCCGGGTGCGCTGCTTCTGACGCTGGTTCTGCTGGCGCTGGCCCTCACCGGCGCCACGCTGGCGTATCTCATCACCCATACGGACCCCGTCCCCAACTGGTTCACTCCCGCCCATGTGTCCTGCAACGTCACGGAGGACTTTGACGGCACGACCAAGAAGAACGTCAACGTCACCAACACCGGTGACATTGACGCCTACCTCCGGGTGAAGCTGGTGACCTACCGGGTCAATGACGACGGCCAACACATCGGCGGCACGGCAGCCATCCCCGCTTTCACCCCCGGCGACGGCTGGGTAAAGTATGGCGACTATTACTACTACACCTACCCCGTGGCCCCCGGTCAGCAGCCCGAAACCCCGCTCATTGACAGCCTGACCCTCACCGGCAGCTACAACGATGCCGACGGCGGCAAGCAGGCGCTGGAGATCATGGCGGAGGCTATCCAGAGCGCCCCGACAGACGCCTTGGGTCAGGCTTGGGGCGTCACCATCACGCCGGGCCATGTGGCCCAGTATCAGTAAGGAGGGGACGGCATGAAACGAAAAACCATCTGTTCTCTGGCACTGACGCTGCTGATGCTCCTGTCATGCCTCTGCGCCGCCTATGCGGACACCGGCTCCGTCACCTATGACGGCGACGCTCAGAGCTTCGTGTTCCTTCCCGGCAGTGACTACTCCCCCTCCGACCTGTTCCCGGACTTTAAGGGCGTCATGCCCGGCGACCGGTTGACCCAGACCCTGCGCCTGCGAAACGACAGCGACCATCGGGTGCGGCTGTACCTGCGCTCTCTGGGATCCGAGTCCGGTTCCGAGGAATTTCTCTCTCAGATGACCCTGACGGTGCAGGCTCCCACCTCCACCCTTTTCGATGCCCCTGCCCACGAGACGGCACAGCTGACGGATTGGACGGAGCTGGGGACCATCGCCCCCGGCGGCGATCTGGAGCTCACTGTGACCCTGAATGTCCCCCTGACCATGGGCAATGACTTCCAGTCCGGCATTGGCTATCTGGACTGGCAGTTCAAGGCCCAGGAGCTGGAGGACCCCACACCCCCCCCGGCGACCCCTACGCCCCCGCCCTGTGGCCGCTGATGGCCACGCTCTCCATGGGCGGCATCGCCTTCCTCCTGAGCCGCAGAAAGCACCGGGAGGAGCCGTAATTTTCCGCATGAAAAGAGACTGCCGAACCCCTTCGGCAGTCTCTTTTTCTCTCTATCTCCCCGTCAAGGGCATGGGGAAGCCCAGCCATGGGGCCTCCTTGGGCGGCAGATGGGAAAACCGCATGGCCGCCCCGGTCTGGGGGTGGGTAAACTCCAGCCGCCACGACCACAGGGCGATGCTTTCCCCTTCCTCTCCCCCGCCGTATTTCCGGTCCCCCACCAGTGGAAACCCACGGGAGGCAAACTGCACCCGAATTTGATGGGTCCGCCCGGTGTGCAGCCGGATACGCACCAGTGACAGCCCCTCCCGGCTCCCCAGCACCTCATAGGACAGCTCCGCCGGGCGCACATCCTTCCCCGGCTCCGCCGCCACATAGGTGCGCCGCCGGACGGGGTCCCGCCCCAGCAGGTCCGTCATCACGCCCCCCTCCGGCACGCCGTGGACCACCGCCAGATACTCCTTGCCGAAGGTGCGGCTGCGAATCTGCTCCGACAGCAGGGACGCCGCCTTGGCCGACCGGGCGTAGACCATCAGCCCGCTGACGGCGGCGTCCAGCCGGTGTACCGTGCGGATGCAGGGGGTCCCCAGTTCCTGCCGCAGCAGCTGGGGCATCCCGCCGGGCTCGTCGGTGCTCAGCACCCCGGCAGGCTTCACCGCCACCACGATGCGTGGGTCTGCGTAAACGATCTCCATAGGGCATCTCTCCCTTACCATTCATCTTCTATCCTCTATCCTACCACATCCCGTCTCCGCTTGCAAGAAAGCCCTTTCCATCTGCCGTCAGGCGTGCTATAATGGCACCAAACCATCAGAATACAGGAGGGGATTGCCGTGAAAAAGACCGTTTTGAGAAAATATGCCCAGCTGATCGCCGCCTCCGGCGTCAATGTGCAGCCGGGTCAGGAGGTATTCATCGCCGCCGATCTGGATCAGCCGGAGTTTGTGAAGCTGCTGGTGGAGGAGTGCTATAAACGCAAGGCCAAGAAGGTGGTGGTGGACTGGAGCTATCAGCCCCTGCAAAAGCTCCACTACCGCTATCGGACCCTGACCACCCTCTCCAAGCTTGATAACTACGAGGAAGCCCGCTGGCAGCACTATGTGGATACCATACCCTGCCGCATCTACCTGCTCAGCGAGGACCCCGACGGTCTGAAGGGCGTCAATCAGGAGAAGATGGCCAAGAGCCAGCAGCGGCTGTACCCCGTCATCAAGAAATACCGGGATCAGATCGAGAATAAGTACCAGTGGTGCATCGCCGCCGTCCCCGGCGCCGCATGGGCTAAAAAGCTGTTCCCGGAGCTGCGGACCAGTCAGGCCATCGAGAAGCTGTGGGAGGCCATCCTGTCCACCAGCCGGGTGGACGAGGACCCCGTGGCGGCATGGGAGGCCCACAACAAGGACCTCCATGACCGGTGCCGGTACCTCAGCGGTCTGGGCATCCGGGAGCTGCGCTACAAGAGCGCCAACGGCACGGACTTCACCGTGGGCATGATCCCGGAGGCGCAGTTCTGCGGCGGCGGCGAGACCAGCCTGCAGGGCGTCTTCTTCAATCCCAACATCCCCACGGAGGAGTGCTTCATCTCCCCCATGAAGGGCGTGGCCGAGGGGATCGTCTACGCCACCAAGCCCCTGAGCTATCAGGGCCAGCTCATCGACGGTTTCTGGATCCGCTTCCAAGAGGGTAAGGCGGTGGAGTGGCACGCCGAGGTCAACAACGACCTGCTGACCAAGCTCATCACCATGGACGAGGGCAGCTGCTATCTGGGCGAGTGCGCACTGGTTCCCTTTGACTCCCCCATCAACCGGACGGGCCTGCTGTTTTATAACACCCTCTTTGATGAAAACGCCTGCTGCCATCTGGCGCTGGGCATGGGCTTTGCCGATACCATCCGGGACTTCCAGAACAAGACGCTGGAGGAGTGCCGGGCGCTGGGTGTCAACGACTCCATGATCCACGAGGACTTCATGATCGGCTCGGCGGACCTCTCCATCGACGCCGTGTGCGACGGCGGCAAGGTGGTCCCCATCTTCCGCAGCGGCACCTGGGCCTTTTGATGACCACCGCCTTTTTCAGAGACTGTACCCTGTTTTTGCAAAGAAGGATCAGGAGAAAGAAAATGGATGATGCGTTCATCCAATCATTGCAGATAACCCAAGGGAGGGAGGAGCGCTGCTCCTCCCTCCCTTGGGTTTGCTTTTCGTTTTTTATGCTGCTTTTTCTCTTCCACGAAATTTTTTCTCCCAACGGAGGATCTTCCACCGCGGAAAAAATCCTCCGTGGGAAAATGGCTCACCGGCGGGACAAATTTTTCTATGTGGAACAAGTCCCGGTTTGGGAGACGGCGGCGTGTCCCATGGGACAAAAGCGGTATGTTTTCGGCCGTCAGGTCCCGGTCCGATATGGGGCGAGTGGACGAGCAAAAAATGTCCAAGCTCTCAGCGCTGATACTCAAATTCCAGATCGTACATGGAGACGATATCCCCGTCCTGGATCCCCATCTGCTCCAGCTGATCGAACAGACCCGACTGGCGCAGGACCTTATCGAAGTACATCCGGCTCTCATAGTCGGAAAAATTGATGTTGCCCATGAGCCGCTGGAGCCACGGCCCCTCCACCAGCCAGGTGTGGTCATCCCGGTGGATATCCAGCGGGGCGGTGGTATCCACCTCCGGCGGGCGGGGTACATACTCCGGCTCATAGACAGTCACCGGCGGCAGCTCCGCCAAGCGGCGGGCGATGGCCTGCACCAGCTCACGGGTCCCCTGATGGGTGGCGGCGGACATGGCCATGAACTCATAGCCCGCCTCCTGCACATGGGAGCGGAAGGTCTCCAGCTGGTCAGGGTCCGCCAACAGATCCGTCTTGTTGGCCACCACGATCTGGGGCCGCTGGGCCAGCTGTGGGCTATACTGCTTCAGCTCGGCGTTGATGGCATCAAAGTCCGCTATGGGATCCCGGCCCTCGCTGCCGGAGACATCCA
>OGRJ01002065.1_pt1 | contig 15249 bp, 8 predicted proteins | sample 1553411 | NCBI WGS metagenome assembly OGRJ01 (sample SAMEA2580084, study PRJEB22360) | human gut metagenome | biome: human gut; feature: human-associated habitat; material: faeces | place: Denmark | collected 2008/2010
GATTGATTCTCAAAATCTTTCAAGGTTTCTCACTGTTCAGTTATCAATGTTCTTTAGTTTATTGTCTTGCGACAACGAATTATATGATATCAAACTTTCAAGTGTTTGTCAACAACTTTTTTGTTGTCCGCTGTCAGATCATGTCATGTCCCGCGGTCAGCTTGACTATGTTACCATCTGAGTATTATTTTGTCAACCCATTTTTTCCAAAAATTTCACTTTCTTATGTGTACTTTCGCAAAGTGAATTTTACTGTTTCAGTTCATCTTTCCAGAAAAGATATATTTCCACCGTATTTTATTTCAATATCGCATCCATCGCATCTTTCACTGACCTCACACCAGTCAGGCGGATTCCCTTTGGCACAGATCCACTGTCCTTCATGGAATCCAGGCTGACCTGTGGCAGAATGCATTCATCAAATCCAAGTTTTTTTGCTTCTGTCACGCGCTGCTCTGCCATACTGACGGCACGCACTTCTCCGCTTAAGCCCACTTCTCCGAAACAGATCGTCTTCTCATTGATCGGGTTTTCACGGTAACTGGATATAATGGCAAGCACAATGCCAAGGTCGATCGCTGGCTCATTCATTTTTACGCCGCCCGCGATATTCACATAAGCGTCACAGTCTCCAAGTTTTAATCCCAGCCTTTTTTCAAGTACTGCCATCAGAAGATTTACCCTGTTAAAATCGGTGCCTGCAGCCGTTCTCCGCGGGATTCCAAAATTACTGTGGCAGACCAACGCCTGTACTTCCACCAGAATCGGTCTGGTTCCTTCCATAGAACACGCAACAACCGAACCGGATGCACCTTCCGGTTTCCCGCTCAGCATGTATTCCGAAGGATTTTCCACTTCCATCAGTCCGTTCTGTCTCATCTCAAACACGCCAATCTCATTCGTTGAGCCGAACCTGTTTTTGACACCGCGCAGTATACGGTATGCCGCATGCCTGTCCCCCTCAAAATAGAGTACCGTATCCACCATGTGTTCTAAAACTCTCGGACCCGCAACCACGCCCTCTTTCGTCACATGACCGACAATAAAGATGGAAATTCCCATCCCCTTTGCAATCTGCATAAATACCCCTGTGGATTCCCGCACCTGTGATACGCTGCCCGGTGCAGAGGAAACTTCTTCGTTATACATGGTCTGTATGGAATCTATGATCACGATCTGCGGTTTTTCCCGGTCAATCACCGTTTTTATCGTGTCTAAGTTCGTTTCACATAAAAGTGTCAGCGAATCGCCAAAGGTTCCGATACGTTCTGCCCTTATTTTGATCTGCTGCAGGGATTCCTCTCCGGATATATATAATACGCGCACACCTTTCTCCGATAAATTCCGGCATACCTGCAAAAGCAGTGTTGATTTACCGATTCCCGGATCACCGCCCACTAACACTAAAGATCCCTGTACGATTCCGCCGCCAAGTACACGGTCAAGCTCTTTCATATCCGTCGACATGCGTTTGTCCTGTGTCATCTCGATCTGTGAGAGCGGAACGTTCTTCGCCTCTGCCGCTTTTGCCGCTACCCTGCCGCCTTTTGCTGCACTTTTTTTATCGATCATCTCCTCAACAAATGTATTCCATTCCTTACATGCAGGACACTGTCCCATCCACTTTGATGATTCGTAACCACATTCCTGACAAAAAAATACTGTTGTTTTTTCCTTCGGCATATTCCTTCTCCATCTCTTTTTATTGTTTATCAGTATACTTACTTTATCTGTAAAAAGCAACTTACTTTCTATGACAAAAACCGGAAAAAGCAATCCGCTTCCTCCGGTTTTTATTATTATTATTATTGCAGAATTATTTTTTTACTTTAATTTTCACTGCTGAACTCCTGATTGTAAAGTCTGCAAGTAATTCATTCCTGCCATTTACAACCACTTTGTAATAATATGTTTTTTTCTTCTTTGCTTTTTTATCTGCAAAAGACATCTTCTTTGTGGTTCCAATCAGAGTATACTTACCGTTCTTTTTTTCTGCACGGTAAATCTGATAAGTTTTGGCACCTGTTACCTTATTGTAAGAAACGGTAACCGTTCCTTTTTTGTTATTTTTTACTTTTGCAGCAATTTTGACACCATATACGATGACTGCCGGCTTACCGGAAGCAACCTGTGTACCATATTCCGAGGTCATATAAGAGGCAATTCTTGTTCCTTTTTCCCCATATGCACTGACCATATAATAATATTTCACACCTTTTTTCAACCGTGCCCTGTCATATGCCGCCGTGCCTGTAATGGATCCGTCTTCGCCATAATATTCCCGATAGTGAACCTCACTGTAATATCCTGTCTCATCATTGGAATCTTTTGCGATCAGGTTACCTGCTGCTGCATAAAGTTTTTCGTCCGTATTACATAACGGCGTATATACAGAACGGACGACTTTATAATATTTCGCACCTTTTACCTTTTTCCAGGTAATCTTTACTGCATTCTTTTTCGTATCATAAACAGCTTTGATGGATTTTACTGCTGCAAGTGATGTAGATTCTTTTGACGATGACCATCCACTGTATTCTTTTTGGGAATTATAAGCCCTTACCGATACATTGACGTATTCTCCGCTCGATAATCCTTTAATGGTGTATTTATTTTTCTTTACCGTTACATATTTTTCTGCAACTGTTTTTTCCTCACCATATTTATCATATACCATGTATCGGATCTGATAGCCTGCAGCGTACTTGTCCGCATCCCATTTAACGCTTACATTTTTGCCTTTATTGGTAAGGACGAGATTTCGCGGCTCCTCGAGCTGCATTTTAACTCTGGTCGACGCGGTAATGTATTTTAATGTTTTTCCGTCTTTATAATATGCACAGATCAGATAGGTGTAACTCTCACCGAATTTTAACTTTTTGTCCGTGTATGTTGTCGTTTTTGCGTTTGTGATCGTTTTCACCAGTTCATACTTTGTATTTTCTACTGTTACGGCACTGTTGCCCGAATTGATCCATCCTGAAATTTCTGTGATATCCTTGTCACTCTCAGAAGTTCTGTAAATCTCATATTTTGTTGCAGAACCTACTTTTGTCCAGGTCAGTTTCACTGTATTTTTTGAGTTCTTAGCCACCTTTAATACAATGTTATTTACACGGCTGGTACTTACAGTAAAATTTTTATATATACTGTAACTTTTCGTTTTTCTGTCCGGATCATAATAATAAGAGCGTACCTTGTAGGAGTATTTTGTGCCTGCCTTTAAATTCTGATCTGTATAGACATAGTCTGTGGTCGTTGCTATTTTCTTATATTTTTTACCTGAAAGACGATAAATCTCATATCCGGTACAGCTTCCTCTGGTAAAAGATAACTTTATACTGTTTTTTCCCGCCTTTGTATATACACGCGGTACGGATACCTTATCCGTATAGCTTACCATATTCGAAGCAGGACTCATTGCCGTATAATAAGTCATGCCAACAGATATATTTTTATATGTTTGATTTTTTTGAGCATCTGTTACTTTTATTTCCTTATTTACGGTAAACACCGGCTTCTTTTGTATGTTATAAAGAGAACTGCCTGCATCATAGGTATGCGCAACAAATGTATATTTTACGCCCGGTTTTAAAGAGATTGCACTGTATGATCCATCGATTCCCTTCACTTTGTAAGAACGTACATAACTGCTTATTTCCTTACTTTCAAGCTCCGTAAGTGCATCTTTTAAATAAAGTTTTTTCTGCTGTCCCTGACCATCCGTATAGTAACCATAAGCGTTCAAAAGCTCATAATTATAATGCGCCGGCTTCTTTCCTTCTTCAAAAACATAAATGACTACATCCGCATCGATTGGCGTCCATGAGAGCTGCCAGTCATCTCCATTGTACGTCTTTTCTATTTTGAGATTTTTTACTGTCGGTATGTTTCCATTAATGCTGGCCGTTGCAGTTATGACATCTGAATAACTTCCATCTGAAAAATATCCTTCTTCCGCAGATTCCAGTCTGACGGAACAATAAAAATATGGCAGTCCTGAATCTATTGTAATATTACAATACGGATCTGATGCATACTCTGAATCCGTTTCATAGGAATCGTTTTCTCCTTTTGCATTTACATAAGCATCGTACAGCGTTCCCCTCTTATTGTAAAACTGTAAAAAGCTCTCTATATTCGTAATATTTAACGGTTTGCTGCTTCGCAGGTAATACACACGATAGCTATCCACTCCGTTTTGTGCATTCCAGGTAACTGACATCTCTTTTCCCTTTTCAGAAACTTTTGTACCGGTTACCGGTGATAACTTCTTTAAAGAGTAATTTTTATAAGTATAGGTGTCCGACCATTTACCATACATGTCCACCACATATTTCGTCTGTTTCGATTCTATAATATATTGGCTATTATCATTCCAGTTCCAATATACCTCCTGTTTGTTACTTGTCACTTCATGATAATATACAGCACGGACTTTTACGCTGACCTGCTGTCCTGAATTTAATATGACATATGGCAGTCTTGCTTCATCTGATGTTATCATCTCATGTACGGTTCCGTCTGACGCATCCAAAAATAATCCCGGCATATTATAGACCTTGGTATTTCCATCGCAGACCACTTCATATCCAACCTTCATCATGTCTCCGGCTTTATTTTTCATTGTGGCCGTATCATTATTAACCGGATTCCAGCTTATTTTTACATAAGTTTTTTCAAAAGAAATCTCTTCATAAGCATTTGCATATACAACATATTTATATTTTTTCGATGCTGAATCATATACCGATTCATACGTTAATTGCTTATAAAAATGTCCATTATAACTATAATAAAGAACCTGTGTATCATTTTTTACTGCATACTCATCTATCCGCTTTTTGGCATTTTCCGATGAATCACTTACAGTAATTTCTGTAATTTCATCACCTTCTGTCACATAATGATACCCTGTCGCATCACACGACCGCAATGCTCTATACGTCTTACCATTGACTCTATACATTCCATATGCATCTTGATATTTATCTGTGTTGCCTTTCAGTATGGCTTCTGCCTTATTATACAGGTTTACAAATCCATCAATATCCGTACCGCTGCAATCACTCCGTTCTGGAACCGATTCACATAAGCATATCTCAACTGCCGGCCAGACGCTGTTGTTATAATACTTCCGTCATCTTTTCCTCTTACATTGATTACCTTTGACGGTTTATCAATTGCAGCGAGTTCTTCCTCTTCAGTCTCTTCTTCGGTCTCTTCTTCTATTTCTTCTTCCGATTCTTCTTCCGTCTCTGTTTCCATCACTTCGGTATCATCAACAGCCTCCGTATCATTCACGTTTTCTGTCTCTTCTACAGTTTTCTCAGTTTCTGATGCCTCTGATGTTTCTGGAATTTCCGATGCCTCGCTGTTCTCTGTCTGCCCACTGTCATTTTCTGCAGACTCACTGTCCGTTTCGCTTTCTTTCTCTGTCTGTTCTGTTGCTAAAGCTGCTTCCATCGCATCTTCTTCCTGTATCACAGCCTCTGTTACTGTCTGTACATCTGTCTGCGGCAATCCAGCAGCACCTGCTGATGTCCAATCTCCGACCGTCAGCGTAAGCGCCATCGCAAATGCCGCCATACGTTTCCAACCCGTGAGTCTCTTTCTTTTCATAACTTTTCTCCTTCTGATTTATTGCACATTGTCACGCGCATTTTTTATGTTAATGTAACAGTTTATCCCCGTCAATCGTACTTTCGTACTTGAAAGCGCAAAAAAGCTTACATGCCCTTTTGACATGTAAGCTTCCTTTGATCTCACTTTTCCGTTCTTAACACTTTGTAACTTTTACATCTACCGGATGGTCGCCAAGTTCTACACTTAAGCTTAATTTGCCGCCAAGATTTGTCTTCATCTTTCCTGCATCTGCGCCATCGATCGTGATGTCGTACTCTGACTCATCCTCAAGTTCTACTGTGATCTGTGCATCTTCCGGTCCCTCTACCTGAAATGTCAGGCCTGTATCTGTTGCATTCAGATTCATGACAGCCGTTCCCGGAACAGATTCATATACGAACATGCCATTGCGCTCTAACTTGGTGATCTCGGAAAATGTCTTCACCTTGTAGATATCTCCCTGATGTTCGAAATTATCAAGTTTCGCCTTTGCACCTAATGTGTAATCCCCAAAACTGATCGTTCCATCTGCTTCTGAACGAATTAATTCGCTGATCGTTGCCATTTTTTCCTCCTGTGATAAAGTAGTTTTCTCTTTATCGTAAAATTTTGTGCCCTTATTATATAATATCCCCGTCACGATTTCCAGTGCTTTCCCGGATATTTCAGTAAAATTTTATTTTGTTTCGAACACGACTTTTTCTTTGTGGATCGTCACGACCACTTCCATATCTTTTTTCACTTTGCCGGACAGGATTTCTTCTGCCAGTTCATCCTCGATATCGTTCTGGATCTGACGGCGCAGCGGTCTTGCACCATATTTCGGATCATACGCTTTATCGACAATATGCTTTTTGACGCTGTCACGCACGGTAAGGTGGATTCCCATCTGTTTTTCACAGCGGTCTGTAAGTTCTTTTAACATCAGTGCAACGATCTGTTTCATATCGTCTTTGTTTAACGCTCTAAATACGATCGTCTCATCAATACGGTTTAAAAATTCCGGTTTAAAAATACGGCGTACTTCTTCCATCACGCTGTTTTTCATGCGGTCATAATTCTGTTTTTCATCATCCGAAACTGCAAATCCAAGTTTTTTCGGCTCAATGATCGCCTGTGCTCCGGCATTTGACGTCATAATAATGATCGTATTTTTGAAATCCACTTTGCGTCCCTGGGAATCCGTGATATGACCGTCGTCTAACACCTGCAGTAAAATATTAAATACATCCGGATGCGCCTTTTCGATCTCATCAAACAGGATCACCGAATACGGATTTCTGCGCACCTTTTCGCTGAGCTGTCCGCCCTCCTCATGGCCTACATATCCTGGCGGTGAACCAATCATCTTTGATACGCTGTGTTTCTCCATATATTCCGACATATCAACACGGATCATAGACTGTTCGCTGCCAAACACTGCCTCCGCAAGTGCCTTTGAGATCTCTGTTTTTCCGACACCGGTCGGGCCTAAGAACAGGAAAGAACCGATCGGGCGCTTCGGATCTTTTAATCCGACACGTCCTCTTCGCACAGCTTTTGCCACTGCACTCACCGCATCCTCCTGACCGATGACACGTTTGTGTAAGGTAGCCTCTAATTTTCTTAAGCGGGCAGCCTCCCCCTCGGCAATCTTTCTTACCGGGATCTTCGTCCATCCGGATACCACATCCGCAATATCGTCTTCTGTCACTTTTAACTTTTTACTGCGGCTGTCTTTCTTTGTCTTTGCCTGTATTTTGGCAAGCTCTTCTTCACACGCTTCTTTTTCGTTCTTCTTCTGCTTTGCACCTTCCACATCACCATCGTGCAGAAATTCTAACATTTCCTCTTCTAACAGGTTGATGCGATGTCTTAATTCAACGACTTCCTCCGGTTTTCCACCCGCGCGCAGACGTACCTTTGCTGCAGCCTCATCCATCAGATCGATTGCTTTATCCGGCAGGAAACGGTCATTGATATAGCGCGCAGACAGGCGTACTGCTGCCGATACCGCATCATCCGTAATCTTTACCTGATGATGCTTTTCATACTGTTCCCGCAGTCCCTCTAAAATCTGCACTGCCTCCTCTTCCGACGGCTCTTCTACCGTAACCGGCTGGAATCTGCGCTCTAGCGCAGCATCTTTTTCAATATATTTGCGGTATTCATCGATTGTCGTTGCACCGATCAGCTGCAGTTCCCCACGCGCAAGTGCAGGTTTTAATATATTGGAAGCATCGATTGCTCCTTCCGCTCCGCCCGCTCCGATGATTGTATGCAGTTCATCGATGAAGAGCAGGATATTGCCGGCTGCCCGTACTTCCTGAAGTACCTTTTTAATGCGCTCCTCAAACTCACCGCGATATTTTGAGCCTGCCACGATTCCGGACATATCCAAAGATACCACCCGCTTTCCCGCAACGGTATCCGGAACCATTCCGGTTGTAATACGCTCCGCAATTCCCTCAACGATCGCAGTCTTTCCAACGCCCGGTTCACCGATCAGACATGGGTTATTCTTTGTCCTTCTGCTTAAGATCTGAATCACACGGTCGATCTCTTCCTGTCTGCCGACTAACGGATCTAATACTCCCTCTGCCGCCAATGCAGTCAGATCTCTGGAGTATTGATTTAATACCGGTGTATCCGATGCTGTTTTTTTCACCGGCTTACCATTCATGAAATCTTCTTTGTACAGGCTCGCATCTTCTCCCATTGCGATCAGGATATCCACATACATTTTCTGGATATTGACCGCTAAGGTATTTAAAAGGCGGGATGCCACACACTCTGTCTCTTTCATCATCGCGATCAGGATATGCTCCGTCCCGATCTCCTCTGCATGAAAACGAGCTGCCTCCCTTGCTGCCCCTTCTAACACCTGCAGTGCCCTCGGCGAATATTCCTTAGCCTCTGCCGTCAGCACCTGTGCATCCGGTGCAATGAGTTCCTCGATCAGCTGCATGACTTTGTCAAGTTCTACTCCATTATCATTTAATACCTGCGCAGCGACGCCCGTTCCTTCTTTTAAAAGTCCGATCAGGATATGCTCCGTTCCGATATAATGATGATGCAGTGATTTCGACATCTTTGAAGCCTGATCGATTGCTTTTTTTGCTTTTGATGTATATCGTATCTGCATAGTTTCTCCATTCTTTTTCTATTTATAAATCATTTAAATCGATGATCTCTAAATCATCTTCTTCCTCTTCTTCTCTCGGAATGTGTTTTTTCTCCGGAGTATGTTTCCGCTCCGGCTTTTCTTTTCTCTCCGGCCTTTGTTTCTCCTCCGGTTTTTCTTTTCTCTCCGGACGCTGTTTTTCTTCCGGTTTTTTTCTTTCTACCGGCAGGAAATCTTCGTCCTCTTCCCAGTCCTCATCGTCAAGATCGTCAGACATGCCACGTCCAAACAATCCCGCACGCACTTTATGGATCTTTGATACGCCGACTTCGTTCTCTGTATCGTTTTCTTCCACATCATCCGGCTCTTCTTCCACTTTTTCTTTTGGTTTTCTGTGGAAAAATCCTTTTCTCTGTGTTTCTTCCTCCTCCCAGTCAGCGTCTTCCGGATCATCTACTTCCAAATCATCTTCTTCCACGCCAGGATTCTCTTCTATATTATCATCTTCTTCCAGATCAGTATCATCTTCTGCGTCCTGATCCTTTCCCTGTTTTTCGGACTTCCAGTCCCAGTCATCCTCTTCCTCATCCCAGTCGTCACTCTTACGTCCTCTCAATAGAAGATTGATAATAATAACGACAAGTACTGCGATCACAAAAGCCATAATTCCCATCATATTTCTGGAAAAAGACTTTTCTTTTGCATATTGTTCAGAGAGATCATTGTATTCCTGCTGGAGATATTCCATATTAGAAACATCTTCCGCTTCTTCTGTTTCAAACTCTGCGTTCTGGTCTGCTGCCTGTCCATCTGTTCCATCCGCCGGCTGGTCTGTTGTCTGACCGTCTGTTCCATCCGCCGGCTGGTCTGTTGTCTGACTGTCTGTTCCATCCGCCGGCTGATCCACTGTTCCGTCTGCTGTCTGTCCATCTTCTCTGGTCAGTGTGATCGTATACTGGGCGAGTGCTCCGTTCTGCGCCTTCACGACTACTTTTATCGTATTTGTACCGACCTGCAGATTGTCATTTCCTGTGATCGACTGTACCGTCGCAAATTCATTAACCGGTGTTGCCGTCACTGTAACGCTTGTGACATCATTCGGTACGGTAGCTGTATATTGTACTGTCTTTCCTGTAAAGTCCGGGGATAATGTTCCCGCAGAAAGTGATAACACTTCCAGCGAATTATCTGCGGAAAGTGTTGTCTGTGCAGCAGCCACCTGGATTCCGGCAGCCTTTATGTCTGCCGCAGGTTCTGTCGCAAGACATCCCATGCAGAAAAGTGCAGCTATGAATCTTACTTTTCTCTTCATTCGTTTCACACTCCCTCTATTGCCATCATTACTATGGAATTATATGAGATATTCGAAAATGCGTCAACCTCAAACTCCCTCATTGTCAAATTCCGGAATAAAACTCTCCTCCGCCGTCTCCCCCTCCTGGATAAAACCGTTTTCAATCCCTATATCGATTGCAAAATCAACAACCTCATCATATTCCCGATCCGTGATCTTACGGTTTAATTCCGGATATTTTTTCACGTTAGAGAGCGGTGTAAACTGGTGCATGATACTGATATATATTTGATTCTCATAGGTTTCATGCAGATATTTCAAAACTGCTTTGGAATCTTTCGTGCACCCCGGCAGGATCAGATGGCGCACGATCGTACCACGCTTCATCAGGGAATCCTCCCCGTTTTCAAAAACTGCCGCACCCGTCTGACGCACCATCTCCGCTATCACCGCCTTAGCCACAGCAGGGTAATCCGGCGCATGGGAATATTTTGCACTCAAAGCGGTATCAAAATACTTAAAATCCGGAAGATAGATATCCACAATTCCTTCTAAAGAACGGATCGTATCCACATTTTCATAGCTGCTGGTGTTATAAACGATGGGAATCTTTAAATTCTGATTTCTTGCAAGCTCTACCGCTTTTATGATCTGTGGTACAAACTGCCCCGGTGTCACAAGGTTGATATTATTGGCACCCTTTTCCTGGAGTTCCAGAAAAATTTCGCCAAGCCGCTCCGTACTTATCACCTTACCAGCTGTACCATTTGCAATATTTTCATTCTGGCAGAACACACAGTGCAGTGCACAGCCGGAAAAAAAGACCGCACCGGAACCCATCTCCCCGGAAATGCAGGGTTCTTCCCAGAAGTGCAGTGCCGCACGCGCCACCTTAATCTCTGTGGTCTGTCCGCAGATGCCGCGCTCACCGGATTTTCGGTCCACAGCGCACATTCTAGGACACAATGTACATATTTTCATGGTATACCATCACTCTTTCTATTTAATTTAATGATTGCGCAACCGTGCCTTTTTTTGTATGATAGACATTGCAAAAAGAAGATCAAACACAAAGGAGTTTTCTTATGAGTCCAAAAAACTGTATGGTAGCACAGTCAGGCGGCCCTACTGTTGCGATCAATGCCAGCCTTGCCGGTGTGATCGACGGTGTAATGCGTTCTGACATGTATGACACGGTTTATGGTTCCTTAAACGGAATCACAGGTATTTTAAACAACGATCTGACGAATCTTTCTGAATTAATGCAGCAGAATTCGGAATATCTCGACCGCTTAAAGGTCACTCCGGCAATGTATCTTGGCTCCTGCCGTTACAAACTGCCAAATTATTTAGATGATGATTCTTCCTATGTATTCATTTTCAAACAGTTTGAAACTTACCATATTGATGCTTTCTTTTATATCGGCGGCAACGATTCTATGGACACCGTCTTAAAGCTCTCCGAATATGGCAAAAAAATCGGCAGTCCGGTGCGTATTGTCGGTATTCCAAAGACCATCGACAATGATCTCTGTGAGACAGACCATACACCAGGATTCGGTTCTGCCGCAAAATATATCGCATCTTCTCTTTTAGAAATCGCACATGACACATTTATCTATGCAGTCAAAAGTGTGACGATCGTGGAAATCATGGGACGTGATGCCGGATGGCTGACCGCTGCTTCTGCACTGGCAAGAAACGGTTATAATACAGCACCACATCTGATCTATCTCCCGGAGGTTCCATTTGACAAAGAGGACTTTTTACTGGATGTAAAGCGTATGCTTTTCGAGCGCAATAACGTGATCGTTGCCGTATCCGAAGGTATCCGCGATGCTTCCGGCAACTATATCAGTGCTTCCGAAAGTTCTGTTGACACCTTTGGTCACAGCCAGTTAAGCGGAGCCGGAAAAACACTTGAATTTTTAGTCAAAGAAAAACTAGGCGTTAAAGTCCGTTCCGTGGAAGTCAACGTATTACAGCGCTGCGCTGCACACCTTGCTTCAAAGACTGATCTTGATGAGGCTTTTACTCTCGGTCAGAAAGCGGTTGCTCTCTCCGAGGAAGATGTTACCGCTTCCATGGTAACAATGCGCCGTATCTCCGATGCTCCGTACGAAATCTCCTATGAGCATGCCGAGATCCGCCACATTGCAAATGAGGCAAAATCAATTCCGAGAGAATGGATCAATGATGCAGGCAATGATGTCACACAGCCACTGATCGATTACCTTTCACCTCTCATACTCGGTGAAGTTCCGGTAAAATACGAAAACGGTATCCCTGTCTATATGGATGTCAGTCATTTAGCAAAACATCAATAAATTTACCGATCTCAACCCACGCTCTTTTAGATTCCGGCAGCATTTTTGCTGCCATCTGAAAGATGTGGAACATTCCTTCATAAATACTGATTCTTACTTTTACTCCCTGTTCTCTGGCTTTTGCAGCCACATCCACAGAATCCGAGAGCAGCATCTCATAGGAACCAACCTGTATCAGCATCGGCGGAAATCCCCTGAAATCCCCATATAAAGGCGAAATATAAGCATTATACGGATCGTTATCCCCAATATAATCTTTATTATAAATAAGGCTGTCCCTTGTTTTTCCAAATAACGGGTCGCGCTCAAAGTTTGTCTCGTAAGATTCCCCGCTCGCCGCAAGGTCTGTCCACGGTGACATGGCTACGATCCCACACGGAAGCTGCTTTCCGTGATCTTTCAGATAATGGCATAATGCCATCGCAAGACCGCCTCCTGCGGAATCTCCTGCGATGATGATCTGCTCGGAAAACCACCCCTGTTCCAACAGATAACAGTATGCGGCATAGGCATCTTCTAAAGCCGCCGGATACGGATGTTCCGGTGCCACACGGTAATCGGGTGTCAGAACACTCATTCCATGGCTGACTTCACAGTAAAGTCCGGCAAACATACGGTATGCATTCCGCATCGCTCCGACATATCCGCCTCCGTGAAGCTGTAAGATTACTTTTTCCGTATTCGGATTTTCTTTTGCCTGTAAATACTCCATGGAGAAATTATCCATCTCGATCACATCTAATGAAAAACAGTCCGGACATTTCCACGGCGGCTCCGAATCCCCGATTTTTTTCCTCAGTTCTCCATTTTTTATCTTTTTCCCAATCAGGTGATCATTTGTCACATGGGCGATCAGGTCCCTCATGACTCTTCCCCTGATACTCGCTTCGCTCTCTCTCATCCGATTGCTCCTGTTCTTTTTATTCTAAATATAACTCAGCGGACATGAAATCTTCGTTTCAGTTCCACCCTTGCCCTGCGGTCTCCGATGATCAGTGTTCCAAGAAACAGAAACAGGGAAAACGCAAATGCGATCAGTGCAAAAAGCTGTGCCGTCACGATACCGGTAAAAATCAGTATTACCGGAACAATGCTGCATAAGATCATAAAAATCTGCCACATCATATAGCTCTGCCAGTTTCGGCGGTTTACGATCATACAGATGATAATACCAACATCGACTAAAATGATCGCCGACGGCAATGCATAATTGACAGACCATCCGCGGTAGCCGACCAGAAAATCGATTGCGATCACGATCAGTATCGCCATCAGCGTGAGTACCGTGATTTTGGCGCGGTAACCTGTCTTTCCAAGAATTGCAAAACGGATCAGCATATATCCGTAAAAGAATCCAAGCCCCGTGATCGCACTCCATGCAATCTGTGACTCGGTGACCACATTGATATAAATGAGCAGCACCTCAACCAAAAGTGCACAAAACAGATAGATTTTACTGATCATTGTCATTTTCCGGGTGTGCACTCTCACATCCGGGTACATATTCTCCACTTCACCTGTGTATTCTAACACGGATCCGCAGAGTGGACAGCGCTCTGTTTCATCTGATATCTCCACATTACAATTTCTGCATTTACTCATAATTTACTCCATTACTCTTTATTTCTACCGCAATCCCGTCCGAGGCTATTTTCCGGAAAAATCCACGCTGCACAGACGCATCGACAAGATCATAACTGAAACTGAATACAAGTGTATCCCCGTAAGAGCAGATCGTTCCTTTCAGATGCTGCCCCTTTGACATGGCAAGAAATGCATGAAACATTTCCACATAAGGGCGGTACTCTTCTGTCACGGAAATATTGCCGATATTTGTGATCGTCGCAGTATTGGCAAGTGCAGAAGTTGTATATACATACTTCATTGCAAGGTTTTTCAGGAAAAGCGGCACAACTCTTGCAATCAGCAGTTTTTCATTGGAAACGTTATAGGAAAACAGCTTTTCAAGATTTTCCCGGTTAATCTGGCTTCGCAGGCTTTCCTTCACGATTGCAGCCACCTCTGCAAACGTATAGGTCTCTTTGGTCGGATGAAATTCTGCGGACACCATGACAAAAAAGTTTTTCGTGGTAATAGAATTAAAATACGGCCGCAGATTAACCGGCACCGCAACACGGATCGGACACTTTGACGGCATGCCGTGCAGACATTCTGTATAAACGCTCCAGATGTACACACTTACCAGATATTCGTTGATACTGATTCCCATCGCATGACAGACTCTTTTCAACTCCGGTATTTTCATATAACCGTGCATCACGCCGAACTCGCCCGGTCTTAACTTTTCTCCACGGATCAGATATGCCTTTTTTGTCTGGTATCCTTTTGCGGAACTTTTTTTGTAATTTTTTAAGAAACTGTCTTCCCGGTTCAAAGACGTATCAACACTTAATGAATCTCCCAGCTTTTCCTGCAGGTCTTTATGTGCCAGACGCAGATACTGGTAAGTCAGCTCTTTTAAGAAATTGATTCCTCCCATTCCATCCGTCAAAACATGGAATACTTCCAGATTGATCCTGCATTTATAATAGGTCACACGGAACATATAACTGCGGTTTTTATTCTGCTGGATATATCTGCATGGAAAATTGTTCTCCATGCGAACCTTTGGCGCCGCTTTTCCGTTTTCCTCAAAATAATACCAGAACACCCCCTGCCGCAGTCTTAAGTTAAACCCGTCAAACTTCGGAAGCACCATATCAAGTGCCCTCTGCAGTAATTCCGGATTGATCTCCTCTTTCAGTGTAACACTGATCCTGTACACATTGCTCATGCTCTCCCCGGCAATGACCGGAAAAAGGTGTGCTGTATTATCAAGTCTGTCCCAACGGATATCACGGTTTGTCGGAACTCCTTTACTCTGTTTTTTCATATATTCC
>OGRJ01002071.1_pt1 | contig 15215 bp, 9 predicted proteins | sample 1553411 | NCBI WGS metagenome assembly OGRJ01 (sample SAMEA2580084, study PRJEB22360) | human gut metagenome | biome: human gut; feature: human-associated habitat; material: faeces | place: Denmark | collected 2008/2010
TTTATGCAGAAAGAGATGAATATTCCTCTTACTATCGAAGAGATGAAGGCTATCACACCGGATGCTTATTTTGCAGCGGTTGATAAGATGGCAGATATGGCGTTAGCTGACGCTTGTACTGTCGCTAATCCTCGTGTGCCTAAGAAAGAGGATATTGTTAAGATTTACACGAAGTTGTGGTCTTTCTAAGAACTGGTGTAGGTTTTGGGAAGATTTGAAACCGCAGAGGAGAGCAAAGGGTCCGAAGCCCCGGACCCTCTGCACACCCTTCGGGCTTTTTTTAGAGTGCCTGACAGTTGTGGACGGTAAGTTGTTGACTTGTGTCTGTATGCTTCGTTTGTTGAAGACTGGACGTTGTGCCGAGGTGGCGCCGTTGGCGCCTTGGCTGTGTAGCGTTATTGGCTGGGGCGCGTTTGTAAACGTCGCGCCTGGTTTGACGAGCGTATTGTGGATGTGTGACGCTGTATGTAGTTAGGTGGAGCGTATTTAGATGTGAGAGGTTGTGTGCAACACGTCAGTCGGGGATTGTGAAAAGGGATCGAGAGGATTTTTACTGGGAGGTTGAACTGTGATGGAGGTTTATACCGGGTATGGTGATAAGGGGATGACGGATCTTTCCCATACGAAGAATGTTTCAAAGTCAGATGATCGGATTTGTCTGATGGGGTCAGTTGAGGAGCTGATGAGTCATATTGGGCTTGTGCGGGTTCTGGTTGATGATGTGGATGTTGTCCGGATGCTGGAGAAGATCTCGGAGACTTTGAAGAAGATCGTAGATGGGGTTTCTGATCCTTATAATCGGGAGTTTAAGGTCAGTGAAGACCGGACGGAGCTTCTGGAGGAGGAGATTGGCCGGATGAAAGAGATTTTTTCCGGAGAGAGGCTTCCGATTCTTCCGGGGGATTCCCGAGTTGCGGCTGAGATCGATGTGACAAGAGCTGTGGCACGGAGGGCTGAGAGAGAGCTTGCGCTGGTCAGCGTGAAGTTTGGATCGGATACCGGAGCCAAGAAATATATGAACCGATTGTCGGATTATTTTTATGTGTTGGCAAGGTATGTGGATGTTGCGAAGATCGAAGAGAAGAATGAAGCTTCTGAAGGTGTTCAGGGAGCTGTGAAAGCAGAAACTGCTGGGATTGTAGCTAATGTTGGGGTAGAGGCTGTAGGAACTGTTGGAAGTAGTGCGGATGTTGCAGCGGGTACATCGGCGGTGGATGTAAGAGCACAGGATTCGCAGATGGTGCAGAAAAGGGATGTACAGGCTTTTGATGTGCAGAATGGGACTGTGACGACAGCAGTGGGAGGAAATACGGCAATGGCACAGAATGACAGTATGGCAGCAAATACGGCGATGATCCAGGAAGTGCTGAAGCGTATGGGTATCCAGGGTCGTATCACATTGGATTCTGCCAAGAGGCTTATTGAGAAGATCGAGCAGGAAGCTTTGAGAAGAAACAAGCCTTCCGTAATTGCGATATGCAGCCCGGATGGAAATCCGGTTGCGGTTCATGTGATGGATGGATCTTTTCTTGTAAGCTTTGAGGTGGCTTTGAAGAAGGCTTATACATCGGTTGCAGTGAAGATGTCCACCATGGAGCTTTCCAGATTGACACAACCGGGTCAGACCTTTTATGGCCTTGGAAAAATGAGTGACAATATTGTGATATTCGGAGGCGGTGTACCCCTGAAGGTTGGAGACACCATCATCGGCGGTCTCGGTATCAGCGGCGGTACCGGCGAAGAGGATAACAGCCTTGCAGAGTATGGACTGCAGGTACTGAATGAGGTACTGTAGGATAAAAACAAAACGTATAGACAGCTCAGAGAGAATAAATAAAAGGGACGTGTTGCAGTGATGATTTTTAAATCAATACTGCGGCACGTCCCTTTTGAATTATTTACTTCCAGCTAATCTTCAGACATTTAACGGAAATATCACTTTTTTCCGGTGCCTGGACCATGTTCTGGATAAAATAGGTTTTTGTCATGGTTTTTCCGGGCTTCAGGTTCAGTGTCAGATCCTTGGTCCAGTACATCTGGTCATAGATACCGGAACCGGTGGTGATCTTTACTTTTGCGGTGGTGATGGTTTTCGCAGAAGTATTGGTGAATTTTAAGGTATAATAGGTCTTCATGTCATTGGGGCCATACTTGATACGGGCAACACTGATCTTCAGATTTTTGACGGTAGGTTTGGCGGCCGGTGCGGATACGGTAATAGTGATCTTACGATTGACACCGTTTAAATTTGCGGTAACCGTGGCTGACCCTTTTTTCTTTGGGACAAGATAGTTTCCGGAAATGGCAAGTACAGAAGGCTTGCTGGATTTTGCATTTTTGATGGTCAGACTGGTACCGCCCTTCAGATTGATAAGGGAACGCATGCTGACCTTGGAACCAACCTTGAGTGTAGTTTTGGAAGCGCGGAAGGTTGCTACGGTTTTTGAAGGCGAGGTTACTTTTCCGGTCAGCTTACAGGCTGCGGCCTTTGGATAGGATAAAGTGATCTTTGCGGATCCAGCTTTGAGAGCCTTCAGGGTGACTGTGAAACGGCTACGTTTTTTGGAATCCTGAGTGATGCTCTGTATTTTGAGAACAGAGCTGTTGGAAGAAGTAACCTTGAATTTTGATTTGCTGATGGTTTTTACGTAAGGATCAGAAATCTCAATTCCAATGGAAGTGGTTTTTCCGGTCCGGATGCTCTGGTTCAGATAATTGTTGTTGGTGATAAAAATTTCCGGTACTGCCTGTTTGATGGTGACCTCATAGTCACAGTCTACTGGTACCGGACATTTTTTATTGCCGAAATCGAACTCCAGGTAGCCATCCTCTATGTTGTCATCGTAGGTGAAAAAGGTTTCCTTGTATGCCAGCGGTGTATAATTTGAAGTGTTCAGCTTAACCACATTGATCCCATCGATGGAAAATGTGGTGCTTTTTGGGATGACTCCCTTGGGTGAATAAAAGCTTACACGGACTGTCACGGCATAGATCCGTTTTTGGCAGTTTGCATTTTTGATGTTGATCGGGAAATTAATGTCTGAAGACTCATCTTCGATCACACCGTCGGTATCACGGATAGTGGAAGTGGTTCCTTTGGTCACGACCCGGACTCTGGCGTGGGCATCCTGGGGAAGCAGGAGCACAATAACGGAAAAAAGAAACAGGAAAAAAATTGCTTCGATGGTTTTTATTTTTCTTTTACACATAACAAACCTCCTTTTTTTATGAGTATTCCGGCTGTTACTGAACAGAGGCCCGGGTACTCCATGAATTCATGGTCCTCTGCTGCGTAACAGTATAAACAGACTCTTTCTCTTATATCATTATAACAGGAAATCAGGGAGGAAGTGCTTTGTGATTTTTTTGTATCAATTGGCAATTTATCTGTAAATATGTTAAAATAAAATATTCGGAAAACAGCAGCGATTCGACAATGAAAAAGAGAAGCGTTACAGTTCCGATGGGAACGTAACAGAAAGGATCATGTCGATTTATGACGAAACAGGAACTTTTAAAGACCCACTTCGGGTATGATACTTTCAGAGAAGGGCAGGAAGCGGTGATCGACGCGCTTCTTGCAGGAAAAGATGTTCTGGCAGTGATGCCAACCGGCGCAGGAAAATCCATCTGCTATCAGGTACCGGCACTGATGATGAGGGGGATCACACTGGTAATATCACCGTTGATCTCCCTTATGAAGGATCAGGTGAGAAGCCTGAACCAGGTCGGTATCTCAGCAGCATACCTCAACAGCTCTCTGACGCAGGGGCAGTATTTCACAGCCTTGCGCTATGCAAAGGCAGGACGATATCCGATCATCTATGTAGCACCGGAGAGGCTTACCACAGAGGCGTTTCTGGATTTTGCGCTGAGCGCGGATATTTCCATGATCGCAGTGGATGAGTCACACTGTGTATCACAGTGGGGACAGGATTTTCGGCCAAGCTATCTGAAGATCGCAGAGTTTGTGGCACAGCTTCCAAAAAGACCGGTGATCGGTGCATTTACAGCTACAGCCACGAAGGAGGTCAGAGAGGATATTGCAAGACTTCTGGGGCTTCAGGATCCCTTTTGCACAACCACAGGATTTGACCGGGAAAACCTTTATTTTGCAGTGAAAACACCGAAAGATAAATATAAGGAAGTACACGATTACATACTGGAGCATCCGGACGACAGTGGAATCATCTACTGTCTCACCAGAAAGCTGGTGGAGGAGGTCTGCGGAAAGCTGATCCGTGACGGCATCACGGCCACCAGATATCATGCAGGACTTTCCGATGAGGAACGCCGGAACAATCAGGATGATTTTATTTATGACCGCTGTCGTGTGATGGTAGCCACCAATGCATTTGGAATGGGAATCGACAAGTCCGATGTGCGTTATGTCATTCATTATAATATGCCGAAGAACATGGAAGGCTATTATCAGGAAGCAGGCCGTGCGGGCCGTGACGGCGATCCTGCGGAATGTATCCTGCTTTACAGCGGGAAGGATGTGGTTACCAATCAGTATCTTATCGAGAGAGGACAGGATAACCAGGAAATGGAAGCGGCAGCCTGGCGCCTTGTCCGGGAGCGTGATCAGGAGAGGCTGAAGCAGATGACCTTTTACTGCTTTACCCATGATTGTCTGCGTGAGTACATCCTGAAATATTTTGGGGAATACGGAAAAAGCTACTGCGGAAACTGCCTGAACTGCCAGACCGAGTTTGAAGAGCAGGATGTGAGCCAGGAGGCCAGGGCAATGATCCGGTGCGTGGAAAGCAGTGGTCAGAGATACGGAGTGAACGTGATCCTGGATACTCTGCGCGGCGCATCTACGGCGAAGATCCGGCAGTATGAGATGGATGGAAATCCGGAATATGGAGTCTGTGCAAAGATTCCGGCACACCGGCTGCGGCAGATCTTTAATTATCTGGTACTGAAGGAATATCTTCATCTGACGGATGACGGATATACGATTGTGAAGCTGACCGCCGCTTCCAGGTCACTTCTGGAGGAGGAGCATATCCTCACAATGAAAATGTCAAAAGAGCTGGAGACGAAGAAAAAAGAGAAACGGAGCAGACTTCCGAAATCTGCAGTCGGGGAGCTGGGAGAACAGGATGAGCCCCTTTTTCAGAAGCTCCGTGCTCTTCGCCTGGAAATCGCCAGAGAGGAAAAAATCCCCCCTTATATGGTCTTTTCCGACAAAACCCTTATCCATATGTGCATTCTGAAGCCCGGAAACGAGGAGGAAATGCTGAATGTGACAGGAGTCGGCAGGCACAAGTACGAAAAATACGGAAAAAGGTTTATAGACGCGGTGAAAAATCTGTAGGAAATATACTTTTGCCGTCGGAAAATGAAGAGCGAAATGTTCTGAAATTTCTTGCATTTTAAAGAGGCATTTGTTAGAATAAGACAAGCAGGAAACATCCGGCGGCTATAATGCGGCCGGATCGTTTTTAACTGTATCATATTTCTGCTGCATGTTCCGGTGCAGCGTACAGGCATTTCGCAAGCAGAGTTCTATGCAGCAGTGGAATCCCTTCGAGTAGATGGACCAACTGTGTGAGATATCCGTTGGTCAGAAGCAAGCAGTGAGGTGGATGATCGTATCCGCTTTCAATTAAGACATAATCTGGTGCTGGTCACTGCGTAAACAGAGATCAGGCTCCTTCACGATCTGCGTCGGCTTTTTCATGCAGAAAATCTGCCCTGCCGGCTTTTTTTCTCATACAGAAGAGTAGCATGTATTCATAAAGACATGAACATAGCCCGTCTGCAAAACGGGAATCCGTTCCGGCATGACTGTTCTCCGCCAGGCCGAAAAAGCTGTATTTACATAAAACAGCCCAATTCCTCAAAAAGCAGGATATCCGCAATATGTGCGAGATCCTGCTTTTTGTCATGTAATACTCTGATATGTGCCATTAAGACGTGGAAAAATATTTCAGCGTCTTTTATATTTGCCGGGGGTGATCCCCTTGTACTTTTTGAAGGTACGGATAAAATAGCTCAGATCATTAAAGCCATTCCGATAGGCAATCTCCGTGATGGAATCATCGGTGGTAGCCAGCTGGCAGCAGGCCTGCTCGATCCTCTGGCGGTTGAGGTAATCCATTGGTGTCTGATGCGTCATCTCGGAAAAGAACCGGCAGAAATATTTGGGAGACATGGAAACCGAAGCGGAAAGCTCCTGCAGGGTAATGGGGCTAGCATAGTTCTTTTCAATAAATTCCACGACCTGCTTCAGCTGGACAATGCGCTTGTAATCTCGTCTGGTTTTCCGTAGGCTTTCCAGGTAGTAATGATTACCAAAAACCAATCCGAAAAAGTGGTAAAATTGTCCAAACACAACCAGCTCATATCCTGGCTTTCTCTGCCAGAAAGAATCAAAAAGAGAGTTCACTGCTCTCTGGATATCAGGCTGCTTTTCATTGAAATGGTGATAGATCAGAAGCTCCTGGTGGCTGATCTTCTGCATATATTCTGTGCAGACGGAATTAAATTTCAGAAACATATTCATATCAAAAACAATGCACTGATAGATACAATCCTGAGGAATTCCGGAATGCAGAACCCCACTATTGACAAAAATCACATCTCCGGCTTTTGCTGTAAAACTTTTTTCGTCTAAAGTGACGGTGAGAGTGCCCTGTAATACACGCATGATTTCACATTCCACATGCCAGTGGTAGGACATGACATAGCGTGGGTGGCTGCTGTCAATGTGGTGGAATTCAAAAGGAAATTCATAGGTACCTCGAAGCCTGTCCTCATTTCTTCCAAGATCGTGCAAAATACAACCCTTCTTTCTTAAATTTTATAGATTTTTTAGGAACTCATATGAAAAAGTGAATATTGTACTGTTTTTTGCTATTATAACACAAGTAATTTAAAAGATGCAATCGTATAATAAAAGCATAGTTCGGACAGGAGTTGTCAGAACGTGAAAAAACTGTAAGTTATAATAGTGAATATAAATTTAGGAGGTAATTGTTACTATGGCAAAGAGCAGATTAGTAGGCAGCTATCCGGTTATCGGTATCAGACCAACCATCGACGGACGTAGAGGCGCCCTCGATGTAAGAGGATCTCTGGAAGATCAGACTATGAACATGGCCAAATCCGCAGCAAAGCTTTTCGAGGAGAACCTGAAATATTCAAATGGTGAGCCTGTAAAAGTTGTTATTGCTGATACCACCATCGGACGTGTTGGTGAGAGCGCTGCATGTGCGGATAAATTCCGTAAAGAGGGTGTAGATATCACTCTTACAGTTACACCATGCTGGTGCTACGGAGCTGAGACCATGGATATGGATCCACAGACCATCAAGGCTGTATGGGGATTCAACGGAACAGAGAGACCTGGTGCTGTATATCTGGCATCCGTTCTTGCTACACATGCACAGAAGGGCCTTCCGGCATTCGGTATCTACGGACATGACGTTCAGGAAGCTGACGACACATCCATTCCGGAAGACGTTAAAGAGAAACTGTTAAGATTCGGTCGTGCAGCAGTTGCAGCTGCATCCATGAGAGGTAAATCCTACCTGCAGATCGGTTCTGTAACAATGGGTATCGGCGGATCTATCATCGATTCTGATTTCATCGAGTCCTATCTCGGAATGAGAGTTGAGTCTGTTGATGAGGTAGAGATCATCCGTCGTATGACAGAGGGTATCTACGATCACGAAGAGTTTGAGAAAGCTCTCAAATGGGCAAAAGAGACCTGCAAGATCGGTTGGGACAAGAACCCGGAAGAGCTTCAGTTCTCACCAGAGAAGAAAGAGGAGCAGTTCGAGTTTGTTGTTAAGATGGCAGTTATCATCAAAGAGCTGATGAACGGCTGTGATAATCTTGCTCCGGAATTCTCCGAGGAAGCGATCGGACACAATGCTCTTGCAGCTGGATTCCAGGGCCAGAGACAGTGGACAGACTTCTATCCGAACGGTGACTTCGCAGAGGCTATGCTGAACACATCCTTCGACTGGAATGGCGCTCGTGAGCCGTACATCCTTGCTACAGAGAACGACGTTCTCAACGGACTTGGAATGCTGTTCATGAAACTTCTTACAGGACGTGCTCAGATCTTCGCTGATGTTCGTACATACTGGAGCCCGGAGGCAGTTAAGAAAGCTACAGGATATGACCTTGAGGGTGTTGCCAAAGAAGCTGGCGGATTCCTTCATCTGATCAACTCCGGTGCTGCTTGCCTGGATGCTAACGGACAGGCTAAAGAGGCTGACGGAACACCAGTTATGAAACAGTGGTGGGATGTTACAGAGGCAGACCAGAAAGCAATCATGGACAATACAGAGTGGTGTATGGCCGACAACGGATACTTCCGTGGAGGCGGATACTCCAGCCGTTATGAAACACGTGCTCAGATGCCTGCAACTATGATCCGTCTGAATCTTGTAAAAGGACTTGGACCGGTTCTTCAGATCGCAGAGGGATGGACAGTAGCCCTTCCGGAAGAGGTATCTGACAAGCTCTGGAAACGTACAGACTACACATGGCCATGTACATGGTTCGCTCCAAGATGCGATGGCAAAGAGGGACCGTTCAAAACAGCTTACGATGTAATGAACAACTGGGGTGCTAACCACGGTGCGATTTCCTACGGACACATCGGTGCAGACCTGATCACAATGTGCTCTATGCTGAGAATCCCGGTATCCATGCACAACGTTCCTGAGAAGGATATCTATCGTCCGGCAGCTTGGAACGCATTCGGTATGGAAAAAGAGGGTGCAGACTTCCGCGCTTGCAAGAACTATGGACCACTTTACAAATAAATCATATTGTTAAGATAACGGAATATCAAATCCTCCGGCATGCATGTGCCGGAGGATTTTTTTGTGCCGTGGTATATGGATAGTTGGGAAATATACTGTTCGGATCTACGGAAAAAAGTTATAATAGAAAAAGATATATATGAATACGGGAGGTTACGTAGATGAAATATATACAGCTGAACAATACAGATCTGAACATCAGTCCTATTTGCCTCGGAACAGCAGGATTTGGAGATAAATCAGACCTGGAAAAAAGCTTTGAGATTCTGAACGCATTTGTACGCGCAGGTGGAAATTTTATTGATACGGCAAATGTCTATTGCAAATGGCTAAAAGGACATGGAAACTGCAGTGAGCAGATCATAGGAAAATGGCTGAAAGAGAGTGGCATGCAGGGAAAAGTTATTGTGGCAACGAAGGGCGCGCACTATTCCTTTGAGGATCCGGGCCGCAGCAGAGTGAACAAAGAAGATATCCGCATGGACCTGGATGAGAGCTGCCGTACACTGGGAAAAGATGAGATGGATTTTTACTGGCTTCACAGAGATGATCCGGAGAAACCGGCGGAGGAAATCGTGGATATTCTGGAAGAATTGAAAAAAGAAGGCCGGATCCGTTATTATGGATTTTCCAATTACCGCACAGAGAGGCTGAAAGAAATTGCTCAGTGTCTGAGAGAACGAAATCTTTCAGGGATCACAGCAGTATCCAATCAGTGGAGTCTTGCAGGAATCAATCCCGGAGGAAATACAAATCCGGATCCTACACTTGTGGAGTTTTCCAGAGAAGAATATCAGTGGCACTGTGAGACAGGTGCTGCTGCCGTTCCGTTTTCTTCCACTGCAATGGGATTTTTTTCAAAACTTCAGAAAATGGGGCTTTCCTGTACAGATGCAGAGGTGGATGCATCCTGGATGCGGGAGAAGGAAACACAGATCACAGGTCTTTCAGAAAGTATGAAAAGATCCTACTGGAACGAGACAAACCTTCGCACCTATCAGAAGCTGTTAAAGCTGCAGAAAGAAACTGGCCACAGCCTGCAGGCCCTGTCTTTGGCATACTTTTTCCATCAGCCATTCCAGACTGTGCCTGTAACCGGCGTCAGCAATCCTTCACAGCTAAAAGATGTACTGGATGCCTGTGAGATCGATCTTGCACCGGAACTGTTCGGAGGCTGGGTGAGCGCAGGAGGTGATCGATGAAACTGATCCATTTATCAGACCTTCACCTAGGAAAACGAGTCAATGAGTTTTCCATGATCGAAGATCAGAAATATATTTTGAATGAAATTCTGAGAATCATTGATAAAGAAGAACCGGATGGAATTCTTCTTGCGGGAGATCTTTATGACAGGCCGGTTCCTTCTGCGGAGGCAGTGCAGCTTTTTGACCGGTTTCTTACCAGGCTTGCAAAGCGGAAGCTCCCGGTGTATGCCATCAGCGGAAATCATGACAGTGCGGAAAGGATCGCTTTCGGTTCACAGATCATGAGCAGCAGCGGGATCTGTATGTCCCCGGTATACGATGGAAAAACAGAAAAGTACTGTTTAACGGACAGCTATGGAGAAGTTTGGATCCATCTGCTTCCATTTGTGCGTCCGGCAACTGTGAGGCACGGACTGGAAGGAGAAGAAGAGGTGGATGAGATCCGTACCTACCAGGAGGCAGTGCAGGCGGCAGTTGCACATATGGAGATTGATAAACGTTATCGCAATGTATTGATCGCCCATCAGTTTGTGGTCGGTGCCATGCGCTGTGATTCTGAAGAGATCTCCGTTGGAGGTATCGACCAGGTGGAGGCAGATGTGTTCCGGGATTTTGACTATGTGGCACTTGGCCATATCCACAGTCCTCAGAATGTGGGAAGCGAGCACATCCGCTACTGCGGAACTCCTTTGAAATATTCTTTTTCCGAGGCAGGACAGCAGAAATCCGTGACAGTTGTGGAGCTTCTGGAAAAAGGAAATTTCAGGATCAGGGCGATTCCGCTGAAGCCTCTTCGGGATATGCGAAAACTGAAAGGCACATACATGGAGATCACATCACTGTCCAGTTATCAGGACACAAACACAGAGGATTATGTGCAGATCACGCTGACAGATGAAGAAGATATCGTAGATGGAATGCAGAAGCTCCGTACTGTTTATCCGAATCTGATGAGGCTGGAATATGATAACCGACGTACAAGAGAAAACCAGGAAATCGCAGGTACAGAAACGGTGAAAAGGAAATCCGAGCTGGAATATTTCGAGGAATTTTTTGAACTGCAGAATAACCAGCCCATGAATGAAGAACAGCGGAAATATTCCGAAGATCTGATCCGTAAGATCCAGGAGGTGAGACAATGAGACCGGAAAAACTGACCATCAGTGCCTTCGGGCCCTATGCAGATAAAACAGAGATTGATTTTTCAAAGCTTGGAGAGGGCGGTCTCTACCTGATCACCGGTGACACCGGAGCGGGAAAAACTACGATCTTTGATGCGATCACCTTTGCGTTATATGGAAGAGCCAGTGGAGAGGTAAGGGAATCCGCCATGTTCCGGAGTAAGTATGCAAAAGATTCCACGGAGACTTTTGTGGAGCTTGTTTTTTCCTATCAGGGAAAAAAATATCAGGTTTTTCGAAGCCCGGAATATATGGCGCCAAAGAAGAGAGGCACAGGACTGACTCTCCGGAAGGCAGAAGCACAGCTGATCTATCCGGATGAACGCCAGCCTGTAACAAAAGCCAGGGATGTGACCAGGGCGGTTGAGGAGCTGCTGGGGCTTGATTATGAACAGTTTACCCAGATTGCCATGATCGCGCAGGGAGATTTTCAGAAGCTGCTTCTGGCGGGAACAACGCAACGGGGGGAGATTTTCAGGCAGATCTTTCACACAGGGCTTTATCAGCAGTTACAGATGAAGCTGAAGGATGCCGCCAGATCCAGATATAAGGATTATGATGAGATGCGCCGCAGTATCGCCCAGTATCTAGACGGAGTGAAATATGAGGAAGCACAGAGTGGTGCGGAAGAATTTGCACAGTTGAAAAAAGCGAAATTTGAAGGAAAGCTGGAGCGGAGCCTGGAGCTTCTTAAACAGTTTATTGATGAGGAAGAGCAGAAAGAAGCAGCTCTTCAGAAAAAAGAAGAGATAACAGACCAGAAGCTGTGGGAAACAGAAAATCTTCTCACGAAGGCAGAACAAAAGAAAGGACTGGAACAAAAAAAATCAGAAGCGGGCCAAAGTCTGAAAACGCTTTTTCCGGTACTGGAAGCTGCACAGAAGGAAGCAGGGAAATACAGTGATGCAGACGAGAAATGCGAAAAGCTGGCAGGTTCCATTCGGGAAAAAGAGGAAAAACGGAAACGATATCAGGAGCTGGAAACTACAGAGAAAGAGTTTGCCAATACTGTAAAAATGCTGGAAGAAATCAGGAAAAAGGTCGCAGAATATGAAGAACAGGAAAATTCTGCCTTGAAGAAACAGAAGGAAGAAAAAGAACTTCTGAACAGGCTTTCCGGGGCGGGAGAAGAACTGAAAGAGCTTCAGTTCCAGTACGATAAACTGGACACTCAGAAACAGCAGTATGATTCCTGTATTCAGGCAGAGAAATCTTTCGAAGTACGCGGACAGGAGCTCGCCGGGCTGACGGAGCAGACTGAGAAGCAGGAAAAGGAGCTTTTGGAAAAACAGGAGCAGCTGAAAACAGAACGCTCCAGCTTGGAAAAGGTGGACCTTCTTTTGCAGAATGCACAGACAGAAAAGGAAAAGCATATACAGCGAAAAACAGCACTTGGAAGTATTGGATCTATGATCGTGGAGTTTCGGAAACTTCATGAAGAAACCGGAAAACAGCAGAAAAAATATCTGGAAGCAGCAGGAAAGGCAGAACAGCAGAGAAATGCTTATCAGGAAATGTTTCACAGCTTTCTGGATGCACAGGCCGGAATCTTGGCAGAACAGCTTGAGGAAAATAAGCCCTGTCCGGTGTGCGGTTCCTGTGAGCATCCGCATCCCCGGGCACTTTCTTCAAAGTCTGTGAATCAGGAAACATTGAATCTGGAAAAAGAAAAACTGGACGTTTTGGAGAAAGCTGTGTCAGAACAGAGTCTGGAAGCAGGAAAGCTGAATGAACGAAGAACCGCTGCCTGGGACCAAATCATTGCCAGATCCCTGGAACTGGAGGTGCAGCTTCCGGAAGGAAAGACAGAAACTGATCTGAGAGAGGGAAAATTTTCGGAAAGATGGAACCTGCTGGTTCCCTCTGTAAAGCAGGAAATGTCACAGTGTCAGGCAGCACTGGAAGAGACAGAGACGAAGATCAGAGAAGCACAGAGCGGGAAAAACAGAAAAACAGAGGTGGAAAAGCTTCTGGAGAAGCTGGATGTTTGGCGGGAAGAACTTCTTCAGAAAAAGAATGCCTGTGCAAATCAGATAACAGAGCTTAAGACGAGAAAAGAAGAAAATGAGAGACTGCGGAAGAACGCTGAGAAGGAAATGCGGGAGCTGCTTGCTGATGAAGGCTTAAAAAATGTACTGTCTGAAATGCCGGAAATCAGAGCTGCTATGATATCAGGAATCAAAGCATCTGAAACGAAAGAGGAGGCTGGACGAGAGAAGGACTTACAATCAGAACAGGAATGTTCTTTGATTCAGGTGGCAGGAGATCAGCTTGAATTTCTGGCAGCCTGTATTCACAGGAAACAGTCCGACCTGTCCAGAAAGCAAACCCTGGAGCAGACCATTGCAGAGCGCGAAGAGAAGATTTCCGCTATACGCGATCTCTGTACGAGAAACGCTCAGGAAGCAGTACGCCTGGAAACAGAGAGGAAAAACCAGTCCAATAAAGTGGACAGTCTGCGATCCGAGCTTGGTGAAGGTGGAAAAATACTTCTGGAAAAAGAAATTCAGGAGCAGCGTCAGCAGTATCAGGATCTGAAAGAAAAACAGAAACAGGCAAAGGATACCCTGCAGAAATTACAAAGTGAAAAAGAAAGTCTCGTTTCTGCAGTAAAAACCATGGAAGAGCAGCTGAAAGAAATCGGAGATATTCCGGAAGAAGAGCTCCGGGAGCAGCATGCGAGACTTAAAGTACAGAAATCTGAAATCACAGAAGAGCGAAAACAGGTATTTTCTATTCTGAATGCGAACAGAGAAATTTTTCAGAAGGTGCAGACTGGAAGAGAAGAAATGTCCAGAGCAGAGAAAGAATATGTATGGATGAAAAATCTTTCAGATACAGCCAATGGAAGCCTGAACGGCAAGGCCAAGATCGAACTGGAAACCTATATCCAGATGGATTATTTTGACAGGATACTGCGACGTGCAAATATTCGCCTGCTGACCATGAGCAGCGGTCAGTATGAACTGAAACGCCAGGAGCAGAGCGAGAACCGTAAGGAAAAGGCAGGTCTTGATCTGAATGTGATCGATCACTACAACGGAACTGAACGAAGTGTAAAAACTCTTTCCGGAGGCGAATCCTTCCAGGCATCCTTATCCCTTGCACTTGGACTTTCCGATGAGATACAGGCCAGTGCCGGTGGTATCCGTCTGGATTCCATGTTTGTGGATGAAGGATTCGGTTCTCTGGATGAGGAAGCTCTTGCCCAGGCAGTCAAAGCCCTGAATGGCCTTGCAGACGGGCACCGTATAGTGGGAATCATCTCTCATGTGGCTGAGCTGAAAGAACGCATTGAAAACAAGATCATCGTCACAAAACAGTGCAGTGGAAAAGGCGTGGGCAGCAGCATAAAGATTCAGTAGTATACAGAAAATATAAAAACATAAAAATCCCCCGTGTTGTTTCAGAAAATGTGAGAACAATACGAGGGATTTTTTAGTGAATTTCTTTATTAGAAAGATCAGTCTTTCTGATATACTTTATTTTTTTCTGCTTTTGCTTCGCAGGTAAGTTCGATACCCAGCTTACGGAAGCTGATCACATCTACATCAGAGAGCATGACAGAGGTATGAGCCTGACAGCCGTGAAGCTTCGGAATCTGCTCCAGTGCAAGGCGGGCAGCATCGCTTGTAGCAGCGCTGATGGACAGGGCGATCAGAATCTCGTCGATGTGAAGACGAGGGTTTTTGCTTCCAAGGTATTCGGTTTTGAGCTGCTGGATCGGACGGATGGCATCCGGTGAGATCACATGCAGTTCATGGTCGATTCCGGCAAGCTCTTTCAGTGCGTTCAGAAGAAGAGCTGCGGATGCTCCGAGAAGGCTGGAAGTTTTTCCACATACGATCCTTCCGTCCGGAAGTTCCAGTGCAGCAGCCGGACCGTTGGTTGCCTTCTCTTTCTCGAGAGCAGCAGGAACAACTTTGCGATCCTTGAGCTCTGCGTGAGCCTGCTGGAGAAGAAGCTCGATCTTGCGAACCTCATTCTCTGTGCCGGAGCCGGAAACAAGGGCATCCATACTCTTATAATAACGGCGG
>OGRJ01002084.1_pt1 | contig 15157 bp, 13 predicted proteins | sample 1553411 | NCBI WGS metagenome assembly OGRJ01 (sample SAMEA2580084, study PRJEB22360) | human gut metagenome | biome: human gut; feature: human-associated habitat; material: faeces | place: Denmark | collected 2008/2010
TAATATAGATATAGAAAGTGAGGTCTGTGTTATGCTCAAAGAGTACGATTTCAGCAATGCAAGGAAGAACCCCTACGCCAAGGCGCTGAAAAAACAGATCACCATTAACATTGACAGCAATACCATTGATTACTTCAAGGAGCAGGCCGAAGTGGTGGGCATCCCTTACCAGACCCTGATCAATTTGTACTTGAAAGACTGCGTTGCCAATAACCGTCATTTGTCTCTGTCGTGGCAGTGAGAAGAAAAACAGGCTCGTCCGGTTTTGCTCCGGACGGGCTTTTTGTTTGCAACTTTCCCATAAAAGATGCAAAAAAGGCTGTGATGTGGTACAATAAAAGATAGATTTTGTCGAAAGAAAGGAACCTTTGGATGCAGCTGTTTGAACTGGTCAGCCCGCGGCTGTTCCGCCCGCTGGCGGGGCCCAACCGGGCGTTTTATGCGGAGCTGCTGCTCCTGCTGTGGGAGGAGTGCCGCCACACGGCGGATTACTCCATCTCCCGGGCAGAAGCGGTGAGCCGGGCCGAGGATTACTTTGCGGCGCTGGCAAAGCCGCTGGCACTGGATGCCGATGACGCGGGCGATGAAGCCGAACAGCCCACCCGGGATCCCCATACCCTTGCGTTGGGCTTTCTGCTCCGCCTGCGCCGCACCGGCTGGCTGGAAGAGCAGCCCGGCAGCTATGAGGAAGAGCCTGCCCTTGCCTTTGTGCCTGAGGTGGCCCCCCTGCTGGAAGCGCTGGAAGAGATCCTGAACCCGCGTGTTGTCACCTACACCGGCAAGCTGTACAAGGCATGGCAGCTGCTACAGAACATCGGGGAGGAAAAGAGCCCCTATGAGAATGTTCTGCGGGAGGTGGCCTCTGATCTGGAAGCACTGAACAAGTCCCTGCGGGCGCTGAACGCATCCATCGGGCATTATATCGACCGGCTCACCCGCAACCGCACCCCGCAGGAGGTGCTGGAGCTCTTCGACCAGTACGAGGAAAAGGTGGTGGCCGCCGCTTACCACCGCTTCAAGACCAGCGATAACCTGTTCAACTACCGCGCTTATCTGGAGGAGGAGCTGGACGACTGCGAGGCAGAACACCTGCCCCGGCTGGCGCTGGATTACGCCCGGGTGGAGCACTGTGCCCCCGGCGAAGCCGCCCCTGCCGTGCGTGCCCTCATCCAGAAACTGCGGGATTCGCTGGAAGAGATGAGCACCCTGATGCGCCAGATCGATCAGAGCCACATCCGGTACCGCAAGCGGGCCGTGCAGCGGGCACAGCAGGCGGATATCCAGCGGCGCAAGCCTGTTGAGCGCCGCAGCTACCTGCGGCCCATACTTGCCCACGATGTTGCCGTAATAGCGCCGTGCATCGGCCAGCCAGTCGCGCTCAAAATCCAGCTCATCCTCAAACAGGTTCCCGTTCAGCGCCCCAAAGCTGCCGAAGGCATCCGCCGAAAACAAAATTTTTTCGCTTTCCTCATATGCCATCATCACTTCCGGCCAATGCACCATAGGGGTGAAGAAAAAGCGCAGAGTGTGACGGCCCAGCGCCAGAGTATCGCCGTCCTTCACCACAATGCCCCTTCCCTCCAGCGGCAGGCCGTAGAACTGGCGAATCAGGGCAAATGTCTTTTCATTTCCCACCAGCTTCATATTCGGAAAATGCAGCATCAGTGCCTCGATATTGGCACAGTGGTCCGGCTCCATATGGTCTACCACAAGGTAATCCAGCCCGCGGCCCCCCAGCTCGTGCGTGACGTTTTCCAGAAACTGGCGGGAGATAGAGCGATCTACTGTGTCCATCAGGGCCGTTTTTTCATCCATAATAAGGTAAGAGTTATACGCTACGCCGCGCGGAATGGGAAACAGGTTTTCAAAAAGTACCAGGCGGCGGTCACTGCCGCCCACCCAAGTGACGGCGTCTGTCAATTTCCGGGTGCAATGCATGGTTTTCCTCCTTTTTGCACGGCTGCCTCAGCCCTGCTTTGTGCCCTGGTTTTTTACGGCCTGCATTTTAGCCTGTATGGCCGCTGCATCGCCCAGATAGCGGTGCCTCACTGCACGCAGGCCCTCGTCCAGGTCGTATACCAGCGGGGTGCCGGTGGGGATATTCAGCTCTGTTATCTCGTTTTCCGGGATATGGTCCAGATACATCACCAGCGCGCGCAGGGAGTTGCCGTGCGCCGCAATCAGCACGCGCCTGCCCGCCTCAATATCCCGGCGGATGTGTGTTTCATAATAGGGGATGACGCGGGCAATGGTGTCCTTCAGGCTTTCTGCCAGCGGAAGCTCACTTACGGCAATGCCCTGGTACATGGGCTGCAGGGCAGGGTTTCTTTCGTCCGATGCCTCCAGTGCGGGTGGGCGCACATCGAACGAGCGGCGCCATATTTTCACCTGCGCCTCGCCATACCTTTCCGCCGTCTCTGCCTTGTTCAGCCCCTGCAGGGCGCCGTAATGGCGTTCGTTCAGCTTCCATGTCTTCACCACAGGTATCCATTCCTCGTCCATCTGCTCCAGCACACAGTTTGCCGTGTGGATGGCGCGCCTGAGGTAGGATGTATAGCACACGTCAAAATGGAACCCCGCCTCCTTCAAAAGCGTGCCGCCCTGACGCGCTTCTTCCCTTCCCGTTTCGGAAAGGTCTACGTCCGTCCAGCCCGTGAACAGGTTTTCTCTGTTCCACACGCTCTCTCCGTGGCGAATCATAACCAGTTGCCTGTACATATCAATGCCTCCTTCTGCGTTTTCCTTCAGTTTCGCCGGATATGCAGCCGGCAGACACCGGTCTTCAGGAAAAACGCGGTGGTTAGTTATAGCTAACCCATAGACAGCATACTACTTTTCCCTTTGAATAGCAAGCCCCTGCGCATAAAAAGCACATGACACAGGCATCCCGGCTATGCCCTCCGCCCGGCCGGAGCCTCATGCGGGAAGGCCTTTCACAGGGCATTGAAGCATCTGCCTTCCGCACCGCCTGCACGGCAGCCCGCAGGCGGGCGGCACCTGTTTCACCGGCACCTTTTTACCGCCGCAAGGCCGCCGCCTATTTCCCGCTTTGCGCGGCGCTTGAAGCAAAAGCCCTTTTGTCCATTTCCGGCAGAGCCGGGGGCACTTACGCCATTCAAGTGTATAAGCAAAAAGGCAGGGGCCCTGTGCCCCTGCCCTGGCTCTGTCACTGCAGGGCCTGAGGGCTCTGCTGCTCCGGCTCCGCCTTATGTGCCGTCACCGTCAGGCCCCTCCACCGGCGAAAAAGGGCAAGCTCCAGCACCATGCACAGCACATACCCGCCCATGGCCGCCAGCTCCAGCGGCACAAAGGCTTTCAGCACCAGAAGCTGATAGCCGATGTCAAGCACCAGGGCCACCGCCAAAAGGCCTGCGGCGATAACTGTGCCTCCTGTGAGGGCATGGTTTACGGTGTTATACTCCCACGCAGGGGCGTCCTGCCTGGTGGTAAACAGGTTCAGCACGCCGTATACCGTATATGCCGCCGCAAACAGTCCGAACAAGGCCGGCAGCGTCACAAGATTGGTGGCATTGCTGGGCACCGGCAGGCACAGCGTGCCCACCAGCAGCGCCGCCCCTGCGAAGGCCAGAAGGCCAATGTGCACCTTTAACGTGCGGAAAGCGGCCGCCGTCATCACAAAATGGCGCATTTCACCCTGATACTCGTACACCACCCGGCGCCCTTTGCGGTTGTTGGCCGGCACCTCTTTGCGCACATAATTCTGAAACCCGTCCCGGAATTCTTTTCCCATACCTGCCCCTTTCCCGGCGGCACGCACCGGCAAACCAAAATAACGTATATGCCTTATATCCTATCACATCCGCCGCAGGCATGCAACGCCCCGGCGCGCCGTCACGAGAGCTCGAACATGCCATGATAAAGCTGGTAATATTCGCCCTTTTGCGCCAGAAGCTCTTCATGGCAGCCGCGCTCTACAATCTGCCCATGCTCCAGCACGATGATGGCATCCGCGTTGCGCACGGTGGAAAGGCGGTGGGCAATGACGAACACCGTACGCCCCTGCATCAGGGTGTCCATGCCTTTTTCAATGAGCGCCTCGGTGCGGGTGTCGATGCTGGAGGTGGCCTCATCCAGAATGAGCACCGGCGGGTCTGCCACGGCGGCGCGTGCGATGGCAAGCAGCTGGCGCTGGCCCTGCGAGAGATTTGCGCCGTCCGCAGTGATGCGCGTGTCATAGCCCTGCGGCAGGCGGCGGATGAAGGAGTCTGCATTGGCCAGCTTTGCCGCGCGCTCTATCTCCTGCTGCGTGGCGTCCAGCCTGCCAAAGCGGATGTTGTCCGCAATGGTGCCGGTGAACAGATGGGTGTCCTGCAGCACCATGCCGAGGCTGCGGCGCAGGGAGTCCTTGCAAATATCCCGGATATCCAGCCCGTCATACGTGACAGCGCCCTGCTGCACGTCGTAAAAGCGGTTGATCAGGTTTGTGATGGTGGTTTTGCCCGCGCCCGTAGAGCCGACAAAGGCGATTTTCTGGCCGGGCTTTGCGTAAAGGCTGATGTCCTTCAAAATGGCATGGCCCGGCTCATAGCCAAAACTCACATGCTCGAAGCGCACATCTCCGCACAGGGGCACAAGAACGCCGTCCGCCTTCTGCCAGGCCCAGCGGCCCGTCTTTTCCCGGCAGGCGGAAAGCGCGCCGTTTTCTTCGCGCACATTCACAAGGCGCACGGTGCCCGCGTCCGTCTCCGGCTGCTGCGCCATGGCGCCGAAAATGCGCTCGGCACCGGCCAGCGCGGCCAAAAGCAGGTTGCTTTGCTGGGTGAACTGGTTGATGGGCAGCGCCGCCTGCCGCACGAACACAAGGTAGCTTGCAAGGCTGCCGATGTCTGTCATGCCCCGCAGGGCCATGATGCCGCCCAGCACAGCCACCAGCGCGTAGTTGATATACGAAATAGTGACCACCGCGGGCACCATGGTGGCGGCATAGCTCTGCGCGCCCGTGCCCGCCCTGCGCAGTGCGTCGTTCTTTTCGCGGAACACGCGCTGGTTTTCCGCCTCGTGGTTGAACACCTTCACCACCTTCTGCCCGCTGACCATTTCTTCAATATAGCCGTCCAGCTCGCCCAGGCTGGCCTGCTGGCGGGTGAAGTAAGCCCGGCTGCGCCTGCCGCTGTAACGGATATACAAAAACATGGCGGCATAGCCCACCACCACCAGCAGGGAAAGCTGCCAGTTCAACACAAACAGCATGGCCAGCGTGCCCACAATTTGGATGAAGCTTTGAATGACCATGGCAAAGCTGTTGTTCAGCGCGTCGGAGACGGTGTCCACGTCATTTGTAAAATAGCTCATCACATCACCGTGGCGGCGGGTGTCAAAAAAGCGCAGAGGGAGCGTCTGGATATGAGCAAACAGATCCCGGCGGATGTCGAACAGCACCTTCTGCGCCATGTTCACCATCGTCTGTGTGTAACCCCACGCCGCCAGCACACCTACGCCATAAATAAGCGCTGTGGCCGCCACGCCCCGCACCAGGGCGGATATATCCGCGCCCGCCAGGCTGTTCACCACAGGCCGTATCATATAGGTGCCGAGCAGGTTGGCGCAGGCGCTTATGGTAACCAGCGCCGCCACCGCGAACAGCAGAAGCCTGTGCCGCCCCATATAGCGCAGGAGCTCGCCCACGGCAAAGCGAAGGTCCTGAGGCCGCTTACCGGCCGGCTGGCGCGCCATCGCCGTCGCCTCCCTTCATCTGGGAATGATAGATTTCCTGATAAATCGCGTCTGTGCGCAGCAACTGCTCGTGCGTGCCGCACGCATGCAGCCGCCCGTCCTCCAGCACCACAATCTGGTCTGTGCCCATCACAGAGGTGATGCGCTGGGCAATGATGATTTTCGTCACGCCCGAAAGCCCGGCCAGCGCCGCGCGGATGCGCCCCTCCGTTGCAGTGTCCACCGCGCTGGTGGAATCGTCAAAAATCAACACCTTGGGCCTTTTCAAAAGCGTGCGCGCAATGCACAGCCGCTGCTTCTGCCCGCCGGAGACATTCACGCCGCCCTGGCCGAGGTCTGTGTCCAAGCCTTTTGGCATGCGGGCCAGAAATTCATCTGCGCAGGCGGCGCGGCAGGCCTGCCACAGCTCGTCATCGCTGGCCGCAGGGGCGCCCCATAACAGGTTTTCACGCACCGTGCCGGAGAACAGCACGTTCTTTTGTAAAACAATGCCCACAGCGTCGCGCAGGGCCGCAAGGTCGTACTCGCGCACATCGCGGCCGCCCACGCGCATCTGCCCGGCGCTTGCATCATACAGGCGGGGGATAAGCTGCACCAGTGTGGATTTGGCCGAACCCGTGCCGCCCAGAATGCCCACCGTCTGCCCGGACGGGATGTGCAGCTCAATATCCGAAAGGGCATATTTGCGCGCCTCCGGCCTGTATTTGAACGAGACGCCGCAGAAATCTATGCTGCCGTCTGCAATTTCCTTCACGGCCCCCGGCGGTGATGTGAGGGCCACCGGCTCGTCCAGCACTTCACCGATGCGCCTGGCGCTGGCCAGCGAACGCGTCAGCAGCAGGAACACGTTCGATATCATCATCAGCGAATTCATCACCTGCATCACATAGCTCAAAAAGCCCGTCAGCTCGCCCACCTGAAGCTGCCCGCGCAGTATCATATTGCCGCCGAACCACAAAAGCAAAACCGTAGAGGTGTACATCACAAGCTGAAATGCAGGCAGGTTCAGCACCGCACAGCGGAAGGTGCGGCGGCTCACATCCATCAGTTCCCCGTTCACCTGCTGGAATTTTTCCTCTTCATACTCCCCGCGCACAAATGCCTTTACGGCGCGGATGGCAATAAGCCCTTCGCGTACCATGCCGTTCACATGGTCCACCGCGGCCTGCAGGCGGGAATACAACGGCGCCACCCTGCGCATGATAAAGAACAGTGCCGCCCCCAGAACGGGCGTGCACACAAAAAACACCAGCGAGAGCTGCGCGTTCATCCAGAAGGAAAGCCCCACGCCCAGCACCAGCATCACCGGCCCGCGCACGATGGGGCGGAAGCCGCTGTTGATAGCGTTCTGCAACACTGTAACGTCAGTGGTCATACGTGTGACAAGCGAGGAAGTCTCGAAATGGTCCAGGTTGGAAAACGCATACTGCTGCACTCTGGCATATTCCGCCTCACGGATGCGCGCGCCTAGCCCATAGGACGCCCGCGCGGCAAAGCGGGCATACAACATCCCCGTCAGCAGGGCCAGCAGGGCGCATACACCCATCTGCACACCCTTGTGCAGAATATAGGCCACGTCGCCGCCGGCGATGCCCGTATCAATAATGCCCGCCATCAGCACCGGAATGATAAGCTCGAACGAAGTCTCCACCACCACAAGGAAAGCTCCGAACACAAGGTCTTTCCGATAGGGGCCAAGGTAGCCGAATATCCGCTTCAAATCTTTCACACACAGCCCCCCTCACAAACCGCTGCCGCGCAGGTTGCGGTATGCGCGGGCCAGATATTCCGAAAACTGCTCTGCCTCCCGGCGCGTAAAGCCCTGAAGCATCTTCTGTTCCAGCGCACGGCAGCATTCCTGCCACTCGGCGCAGGCCGCGCCGCCCTTCTCCGTCAGGTGCACCACGTCCGCCCGGCGGTCGCCCTGCTGCGCGCTGCGCGCAACAAAGCCGCCCTTTTCCAAGGAATCCAGCATGCGGCACACAGCGGCGGGGTCTATTTCGAAATATTCAGCAAGCTCCCGCTGGCGGCAGGGCCCGTGCCCGGCCAGATACCAAAGCAGCTTCGGCTGGCCCGCGCCCAGGCCCAGCCGCGCCACATGCGGGCGCAGACAGCTGCGTTGGGCATGAAAGGCGCGGTACAGCAGCATGTGAAACGTCTTTTCCACTCAGACACCACCTTTTGATATATCAATCATTGATATATCAACCATCTATGATATGATGATAGCACGCCGGGCAGAATTGTCAAGCGGCGGCAAAAAGGCGTCCCCTTTGAGGGACGCCTTTTTGCCGCTGTGTTTCTTCACACGCCTGTTTTCGGGTTTGGCTTTTGCCCTGCGGGCGCAGGGGCAGGGGTGGAAGCAGGTGTTTCAGCTTCCGCCTTCTGCCACACAAGGGCAAAAGGCGAAAAGCTGCCTGCCTCCGCATTACCCGGCAGAGTGAATTTCAGCCCTTTGGGCGTTTTTTCCACAGCCACCTCTTCCACTGTGCACGCATCCACCAGCGCCTGCATCTCCTGTGCGGAAGACACCTCATAATCGCGGTGCAGGCCCGTGAAGTGGAGCAGCCGGAAGATATAGCCTTCCCCTTCTGCCTTCACACCTTTGGGGTACGGCCAAAATACGGTGATATCAGAATCTGTGCTCACCCAGGCATTTCCGTCGTTCTCGTTCACAAGGTCCAGATATTTGAACTCATACCGGCCGGCTTCAAACCCGGCCCCGGCGGCCTGCTCTGCGTGCCGGATAAGCATCTGCGTCGTATCCGCGCCGGATACGACAGCCCCGCGGCCCAGGATGTCGTCGAACAAAAGGGATATCTGAGGCCCGGCCTCCGCTGTGCCCACCAGCCCCAGCCCAGAGGACTTTCCGTTGGTGTAGAACTGCGCGCCGGAGGGGATGACTGCCGTGGCGAGCCGGGCGCCGGGCTGCACTTCGTCCTCCGCACTCCTCACAGGGTTTGCAAGGTCCTGCCTGCCGTCCAAGACGTCCTGCGGATTCGACACATAGCGCACCGTCAGTTCGGCGCCGCCCGTGAACACCACCGGGTATTCCGTACCATCTGCGGCCCGTGCCGTCAGGCTGCCCGCCGTGCCGATATCATATGCGCCTGCCAGCGCATCGTTTTCCGCAGCGGCTCTTATCTTCTGCGTGAAGATGTTTGCCAGGCCTGGCAGCACATGGTATTCCCCCGCAGGCTGCGCTTGAAATACCTCCCCATCTTCCGCTGTGAAAGTGAGACCATCTACATCGGCGCCGTCCGGCGCCTCAATATGATAGCGTACGGTGGGAAAGCTGTCTCCGCTGAGGGAGGTTCCGCCGGTGTAGGCTTCCACCGGCTGCCCCGTCAGGGTTATTGCCGGCAGCTTTTCCCATGTGCCTATCAGGATTACATCGGCGTTCGGCATCATAATTTTTCCGTCTTCAATTTCTGTGCCTTCTATCGGGAGTTCTACACGCCATCCGGCGAACACGTACCCCGCCGGGGCAGAGACTTCTGCAAGCGTGACTTCTGCCGAATACCAGGAAGCCACCTGTGCCGGAGGCTTCACGCCGGGCGGCACATCACCTTCATACTGGTATGTAACAGTATGCGGCATACATTCATAGTAGATTTTCAGCGGGTTATTCCTCGTGGCCTCCCCGGCCAAAGCGGTAAGGCGGTTATTCGGGTTGTCTTCATCGAACGCATAGTGCACACCCAATATTTCGCCCCACCCCAAATCTTCCCCGTCAAAGCTTTCATGGCTGATAGCCACCTGCTTATCAGGAGCGGTCCATCCGCCCTGAGCTATTTTCCACCGGATAAAGCTTCCGTCTGGGTTTTGATAATACAGTTCATAATACCACAGTATCTCACTTTCTTTTTTCAACATCATTATACTGTCCGGCGCCTCCGCCAGCACCTGTACACCCAGCGAAAACAGCATCAGCAGCGCCGCAAGCGCAGCGGCCAGTTTTGACCTTTTCAACGTTATCTTCCTCCTTACTTTTAAGCCTGCAACCCGCGCCAAATGAAAAAAGGCAAAACAGTGAATTTCTCTTCCCCGCGCGGGGAAGAGAAAAGAGGCGCCTCTTTTGCATATTATTTTTATTATACCTGCCGCATGCCCCGTTGTCAAACCAGGGCCGCCCGCGGCACGCTATGCGCCGGGGCCGGGCAGACGATCCTCCAGCCTTTTGAACAGGCGCGCCAGCACCAGCACAGCCGCCGCGCACAGAACCAGCTCCGCCATGGGCTGCGCATAGGCCAGCCCATACAGCGGAAACAACCAGTTCAGCACGAACAGCGCCGGTATTTCCAGGGCTATTTTGCGCAGCACCGCAAACAGAAACGCCTCGCGCCCCATGCCGGTGGCCTGAAAAACGCCCACTGCCAGAAAATCCACACAATAGAACGGCAGCGCAAGGCAGAAGCCGCGCAAAAAGCTGGCGCCGTAGGCCACAATGGCCTCATTTTGCATAAACATATGCGTCAGCGGGCCCGCGCACACATAGTAGAACACCATCACCGCCGTGAGGAAGGCCACCGATATCCTGGCCGAAAACATCACGGTTCCCTTCATGCGCTTGATGTCTCCGCTGGCATAGGTATAGCTGACAAGCGGCATCACGCCCTGTGAAAGGCCCATGGCGATATACATGGGCACCATATTCACCTTCTGGGTGATGCCCATGGCGGCCACGGCGTCCGAGCCGAAGGCGGAGGTGAAATTGTTCAGCACCGTCATGCCGGTGACGTTCAGCAGGTTCTGGACAGCCGCAGGAACGCCCACCCCACACACGCCCAGCAGCACGGCCCTCTGCACACGGAACATGCCGGGCCGCACACAGACATATGTATTCTTCCGCTTTACAAACAGAAGGACAAAGAAGTACAGGCAGGCCACGCAGTTGGACAGGAAGGTGGCAAGCCCCGCCCCTTCGGCCCCCATGCCAAGCCCCCAGGGAAGAATAAAGATAGGGTCCAGCACGATGTTCAGCAGGCAGCCGCTCATGGTGCCGATGCTGGCATGCAGCGCCGCGCCCTCGGCGCGCACCATATAGGCCATCACCACATTCAGAATGGCAGGCGTTGCCCCGCATACCACCGTCCATTTGGCATAGGCTGCGGTAGCTGCCGCCGTCTCCGGGCTGGCGCCCAGCAGAATGAGAAGCGGCTGCTGGAACAGGGCAAACAGTGCGGAAAAGAGGATGCCGGCCAGCACCGAGCTGTAAAACCCGAAGGCAGAGCTGCGGCAGACGGTGTCATAATCCTTCCTGCCCAGCGCACGGCTCATCATGCTGGAGCTTCCCACCCCGAATAAATTGTTCACGGCGTTAAAAGCCAGCAGCACAGGCGCCGCCAGCGTGACGGCTGCGTTCTGCACAGGGTCGTTCAGCATGCCTACAAAATAGGTATCCGCCAGGTTGTACAGCACCATCACAAGCGAGCTGAGGATGGTGGGCACCGCCAGCCTGCACACGGCCTGCGGAATGGGCACCTGTTCAAATAGCGCCGTTTTCTGCTTGTCTTCCAAAGCCTTGCGCCGCCTTCCTTCTTTCTGCTTTTCTAAAAAGAGGCCGGGCGATGCCCGGCCCCCTTTCGCTCAGCCCCCGATGGGGAACAGGGGCAGCTCCTCCAGAAAAATAATATCGCTGCGCTTGGCGGCGTCGCCCTCTGCAAGGATGGCCGCCCTGGCCGCCACCTCACCGCCCGCCTTTTCCACAAGGCGCTCAATGGCCTGAAGAGATTCGCCGGTGGAGATGACGTCGTCCACCACCGCCACCTTTTTGCCCTTTAAAAGCATGGCGTCCTTGCCGTCCAGGCACAGCGTCTGCGCCTTCTGCGTGGTGATGGAGACCACCTCGTCCGTCAGCGGGTGGCTCATGTACGGCTTCACGCTTTTGCGCGCCACAATATAATACGGCAGGCCGCGCAGGCGGCACAGCTCGTGCACAAGGGGAATGCCCTTGGCCTCGGCGGTAATGATATAATCCACCTGCGGAAGCTGCTTTTCAATCAGCGGGGCGGATTTTGTCACAATCTCGCAGTCGCCCAGAATGACAAAGCTTGCAATGGCAAGGTTTTCCGATATCTGTATAATGGGCAGCTGGCGCGTGACTCCGGCCACCTCCAGGGTATATTGAGCCTGCATATGAAACATCCTTTCCGAATTTTTGGTCGCTTACAGCGCAAGGCCGGTGGCGCCGATAATCATTTTCAGCACAATGCCGGCCAGCATGCCGAAGAACGGGTCGAACACCGCGGTGACAGACATGGTGACGGCCGCAATGACAGAGCCGCCCGCAGCGCCCGTGGCAAAGGCCGCGGCGCCGTCGCCGGGGATGGTGACAAACGCCCCCAGAATGAACAGAAAGCCCGCGATAGACTGGCTGGGCACGAATTTGCCGATTTTGGGCAGCAGCCCAAAGAACAGAATGAGCGCCATAACCGCCATCATGATGACGCCGGACAGCACCGCGTGCGGCGCGGCGCCTGTGGCCGAGATGATGGCCTCCACTGGGCCGCCGCCGAACAGCGAGCTCACGGCGTCCGCCAAGCCCGAATACACGGTGAGGTGGTCTACATTCAGCTCACCAGCGCCCATGCCGCTGGTGATATTGCCGAAGGCGATATTGGCGCCAATGGTAAGGCAGGCCAGCGAAAGCGCGCCGCGGATAACCGAAAGGTTCACCACCGGCTTTTCCAGCTTCAGGCGGCACATTCTTTCCGCCACAGTGTTCTCCCCAAGCTTCTGCCCGGCCAGCTTGGCCGCCACGCTGGAAATGATGAGCGAGCCCACAATCGTGTACACAAGGGCGTTGCCCGGGTCCAGCGCTTTGGTGATAAGGTAAATGACAACGGCAGAGGCCACCGACACCCAGCCCACCAGCTGGTTTTCCTTCACCATGTTGAAAGCCGTGCGCACCAGCACAAACCCCACGCCCGCCATCATGGCGTGCACAATGGCGTCGCCCGCAAAGGCCGTGATGGCGGACAATGCCCCTGTCAGGCCCAGCACCACCATGATGAGGCCGCCGAACATCACCATGGAGAGGCGGTCGCGCCTTGTCTTGCCCATGCTTCCGGCCATCACAATAGTCTCGGCCTGAAAGGAGATAGGCGCCACCGAGCTCAGCACGCCGCAGCTTACCGCACCAATGGCAAAGCCCAGCGCCGTGGGCACCGAGGCAAAGCCGTAGCTGAGCGCCAGCAGGCCCTGCGGGATGCCATTCAGCACAACGCCGATGGCAGCCAGAATGTCTTGAATAAATTCCAAAAGAAACACCCCTTCTTCAATAATAGAGCATTGCAGCCTCTGTACAGCGGGCCGCACCCGTGCCGCAGAAAACTCCCCTGCCCGCGCACAAGCGCAGCCTATGCACGGTTTATTATAATAAAGCATTTTCCGACAGAAATCAAGGCCTGCCGCCGCGCGCCGCCGCACACCCAAAATATCCTCTGCACTGCGCAAAAAAGGGCAGGGCGCTGGGCGCCTGCCCTTTTACCTTCTGTCAGTCCTGTGCGGGAAATGTGGCGCGGTACACAGCATCCTGCTCCGGCAGGTGTGTCACATACCCTACCGGAATGCTGTTCTGCACCGCCTGCGACACACAGCGGGCCCCCTGCGGGCCAAAGGCGCCGCACAGTTCAATGCAGCCCACACCTGCATGGTGAAGCCTCTGCGCGGCGGCGCAGGCCTGCTCTATATCCGCAACGCCCACAATACAAGCATCGCCCCCGTGGATAGCGGCATAGTCCTGCCGCACATCAAAATCACCCATAATAAGAAAAGCAAATTTCAATGCGCGCACGCTCCTTTCCCGGCAATGCTCATGCCTCTGCTGTGCCGAAGATCGCGCTGTCCAGCAGGCCCACCTCGTCCGGATAAGCCGCCGAGAACGCCTCGTAGGCCGCGCGGCGCAGCGGGGCAAACTGTGCCGCCATACCCAGCTTTTCGGGCAGCTCATAGGCCACACCGTAAATTTCGGCCACTATTTTTTCCACCAGCTGCTCCGGTTTCAGGCGCACCATGCCCAGAAAGCGCGTATTATAGCTGCCCTCGGCACAGGTGGAAAGATACAGGCGCACGGCATGCACCAGCTCCTGATAAACCAGCTCCTGCTCCAGGCCGCTTGCCTGCGGGGCATCTATGCCAAGCTGCCTGAGCATGCCGCCCAGCTCCTTCACCGCCGCACGCACACGGAAGCGGGAGGCCGTATCCCTGCGCCACAGGTTCATGGTAATCCACAGCCCGGCATAGCCGTCTGCCGGCGGCATGTTCTTCTTCGGCTGGCCATAGCGCAGCGCCCACAGCTTCTGGCGCACGGCGTTCTCCTCCGGGTTTCCCTCGCCGTTTTCTATGGCGCTATCCAGCATTTCCTTGCGCCTGCGGGCATCCAGTTCGTCATAATAGCACTGGGGCCAGGGTGCGCGTTCCTTGTTCATAGGCTGTCTCCTTTGCCTGCGGCCGGGGCTGGCGAAAGCGGCCCCGGTCTTGTTTTTTCTCATTATAGCACAGCAAGCCGCCAAAGAAAATCTTGTTTTGATGCAGGCCGTTCCGCTTCTGTGCCGGGCCGGGGCGGCTATTTTTCAAAACTCCACGCCTTTTCGGGCGGCAATGCCCTGCTCATACGGGTGGCGGCGGCAGCACATTTCTGTGCTGTAATCTGCCGCCTCCAGCATCCATTGTGCGGGCTGGCGGCCTGTAAGCACCACCTCCATGCCCTGCGGGCGCCCGCACACTGCCTTTTTCAACAGCGCCTCCTCCACCATGCCGAACTGGCAGGCCGCACACGCCTCGTCCAGCACCAGCATATCACAGGGCTCTTTCAAGGCTGCTTCCAGCAGGCTGGTATGTTCCGCACAGGCGGACGCCTTTTCCTTCGCCGTCATCTGGTATACGAATTTCATGCCCGGCGTGCCGGAGCACACCTTTGCGCCCAAACGGCGCAGCGGGGCCAGCTCGCCGCTTTGGCCATCCTTCAAAAACTGCACCACCGTCACGCGCAGCCCGCTGCCCAAGGCGCGCAGTGCAAGGCCCATGGCCGCGGTGGTCTTGCCCTTTCCATCGCCCCAGTACACATGGCACAGCCCTGTGCCCCGCTTTATTCCGTCCATTGACGCCCTCCTCCTTCTTCCTGCAGGCCCTCCCGCAGATGTTCCGCATACATCTGCTGCACGCCTGGCAAAAGGCCAAGCCCTGCCATGGTGCACCGCACGGAAAAGCCCGCCTGCTGCAGCCGCGCTTTCCAGCTCTGCCCGTCTTCGCCCGCCATGTCATGCTGCGCATGGCCGCCCGCCGCCAGCAGAAGGGGCACCAGATGCACGGCACCGGCGCCGCTTTGCCGCAGCTGTGCCAGCACCTCGTCAAAGCCGGGCCAGCCCTTCAGCGTGCCCACATACACATCGCCGCGCCCTTCCATGCGGAACACCGTCTGCATGGCCGGGTAGACAATGTCTGCAAAATGTGCCGCGCC
>OGRJ01002116.1_pt1 | contig 14977 bp, 11 predicted proteins | sample 1553411 | NCBI WGS metagenome assembly OGRJ01 (sample SAMEA2580084, study PRJEB22360) | human gut metagenome | biome: human gut; feature: human-associated habitat; material: faeces | place: Denmark | collected 2008/2010
CGATCATATTGGCAGGAATCTGCTCCAGCCCGTAGACACCCGTCAGGGAGGAGAAAACCGGATGCGAGTCGACCAGAATCTGCGAATAGTGGCCGTCGAGACCGTTGATGCGGACCTGCGTGAAGCCGCAGTTCTGGCAGTCGTCCTCGACGCGCACCCCGGGCTGGAACGAAAGGCCCTGGGCCAGGCACGAGGCGTTGGCCCGTTCGAACAGGCCGGCGTCCAGCACGCTCACCAGTGCCGGAGCTTCGCGCCGCAGCGTCTCCGAACGGCTGGCCGAGACGACCACTTCGTCCATCGAAATGCCGCTCTGCGCCACCTCGAAGTTGAGTTCCCGGGTCTCGCCCCGTTCGAGAGCGACGGTCATCCGACCGGAGGCATAGCCCAGCGCACGGACTTCGAGCGTCAGCTCGCCTTCGGGCAGGTTTTTCAGAAAATAGTGTCCCGACGCGTCGGTCGTGGTGCCGAATGCCGTGCCCGTCACGGCGACGGTCGCATAGGGAAGGTGTTCATGGGTTTCACGGTCCACGACGTGGCCGAAAAGATTGGCGTCAGTGCTCCTCTTCGGCGTCTCCGCGGCCGACGCACCGGCATACAGACACATGAAGAGTGCCGGCAACAGATATTTTTTCATTGCTTATCGGATTGTTTGAATGACATACGTAACCCGCCGGACCGCACGGCCCGGCAAAAAACAGGATGGGAAGGGGATTGCGGGTTACGCCGCGGGAGGCGCGCGCAGCGAAACGCCCGGAACCGGCATGCAGCGTCTGCACTGCGTGGCTTCGGGCATCAGAACGCCCAGCATCCCGCAATAGAACGAGTGCGCGGGCTGTACTGCGTCGAGATAGGGGAAGAAATAGAAGTCGTCGACGATACAGCGTTCCACCACGATCTGATGCGCGCCGTTGTCGGGCATCAGATCGCCGCAGAGCGCGGCGAAATGCGCAGGGTCCTCCTTGTAGATGTGGACCTTGTGTCCTGCGTACGCTGCGACCAGAATCAGCAGCAGCAGAGCGGCGTATATCCGTTTGGGTGCTTTGCGTATCATCTTTCTGCTGCCAAAAGTAGCACAAAAAAAGGACCGCACAAAACGGTCCTGCAAAAATACCCACAAACGGGGATGTATGTCGTGTCCTGCACCCGGCCGGGAGCGGACGATGCGGCGCCGCTGCCCTGCGGGAACGGGCGCCTAAATGCTGATGTCGAGGATCTCGAAGTGAATCGTTCCGGCGGGAACCTCCACGTCGACCCGGTCGCCCTTCTTGTGGCCCAGCAGCGCTTTGGCGATCGGCGTGCCGATGGCCAGCTTGCCCTCGCGCAGGTTGGCTTCGTGCTCGGCGACGATGGTGTAGACCATCTCCTTCTTGGTGTTGTGATTCAGCAGCGTCACTTTGCTCAGAATCTGCACCTTGCTCTTGTCGATTTTCGACTCGTCGATCACCCGTGCGTTGGCAAGCGAATCCTCCAGCTTGGCTATACGCATCTCCAGCATACCCTGCGCCTCGCGGGCAGCGTCGTACTCTGCGTTCTCCGAAAGGTCGCCCTTGTCGCGCGCTTCGGCGATCGCCGCCGAAATTGCAGGACGCTCGACGGAACGCATGTGGTCGAGCTCGTCCCTGAGTTTCTTGTACCCCTCCGCTGTCAGATAGATAATCTCTTTTGCCATAATTTTATACGAGTCCGACGTATTCAGTTTCATAACACCGCGAAAGATTTCAAATGCCGGAACCCGTCGAACTCACTTTAGGCATCCGAAAACGCCCGCCCCGCATCTAAAACCTTCCTGAATCCCCCTCCTCAGAGGAGAAATTTCGAATTAAACAACGTAAAAAAATAAGAATCCTGACCGGTGAAGGCCAGAACCCTGATTTTCATTATACAGCAAAGATAGAAAGTATATTCCGAATTTCCAAATCTTTTTTCAACCTGCATGGCACGGAGTATGCCCTCACGCACGGGTTATGTATCTGCTGCTTGCAATTCACATCGCATGGACGCTCGGAGCCGTCCCGCTCGTCACCCACCAGAAACGCCTGCCCGCGTCGGCTGCGGCGTGGCTGGCGCTGATCCTGCTGCTTCCCGTGGCCGGCACGCTGCTCTACATACTGGCGGGTTACCGGCCGCACCTCCCGGCGGCGGAACGCCGCGCATACCGCGGCGACCGTCTCGGACAGATCATCGCACGGGGCTGCGGCACGCGCATCACCCGCCACAACAGCGTCGAACTGCTCCACAACGGCAACAACGCCTTCACGGCACTGATCGCCTCGCTGCAACGGGCCACGCGCTCGATCCACATGGAGTACTACATCATCCGCGACGACCGCATCGGGCACACCATCGCCGAAATACTGATCCGCAAAGCCCGCGCGGGGCTCGAGGTGCGGGTGATCTACGATGCCGTCGGCGGTCGCCGTGGCCCCTGAGCCCCAAGACACTGCGCCGCATGCACGATGCGGGGGTAGAGACGGCGGCTTTCGAACCGATCCGCTTCCCGTGGTTCACCACGCGCGTCACGCCCCGCAACCACCGCAAGATAGTCGTCACCGACGGCAAGGTCGCCTACCTGGGCGGCATAAACATCGCCAAATACTACCTCGACGGGGATTACATGGGCAAATGGCGCGACGAACACCTGCGCATCGAGGGCGAAGCCGTCGACGACCTGCAACGGCTCTTCGCGGCCGACTGGGCGCTGGAAGCCGCGCCGGCGGACGATCTGCCCTGCTCTCCGCTTCAAATCGCATGGACGCGCGAAGACCGTTCGCGCACGACGCTGACCGATCTCTTCGCGCAGCTCATCGAGGAGGCACGGCACACGCTGCGCATCTCGTCGCCCTATTTCCTGCCGCCGCCCGCGCTCTACGAAGCGTTGCTGCGCGCCGTGCGGCGCGGGTGCCGCGTGCTGGTGATGCTGCCCGCACGCAGCGACGTGTGGCTCGCCCGCCGTGCCACGGACGCCTATCTGGGCGAACTGCTCGGTGCGGGAGTCGAGATCTTCCGCTTCCGCGGCGGATTTCTCCACGCCAAACGGCTCATCGCCGACGAGCGCGTCGCCTCGGTCGGCACGGCCAACTTCGACTACCGAAGTCTGGAATACAACACCGAGGCGACGGCGCTGCTGCTCGATTCCGCGACGGTGCGGCAGGCGATCCGGCGCTTCGACGAAGACCTCGCCTCGTGCACTCCGATCGATCCCGAAGCGTGGCGGCGCCGCTCGGTGCACTACCGGCTGGGCGACCGCATCGCACGGCTCTTCGCACCGCTGCTGTAACAAACGGCGACTTGCATAGGTTTCAGAATAGAAAAAATTACGATGAACGATCTGATAAACGCCCGCTGCGGCTGGGCCGGTACGGACGAACTCTACGTCAAGTACCACGACGAAGAGTGGGGCAAACCCGTCGACGACGACCGGATCCTGTTCGAGTTTCTGGTGCTCGAAAGCGCGCAGGCGGGACTGTCCTGGATCACGATTCTCCGCAAACGCGAAGGATACCGCAAGGCCTTCCACCGTTTCGACCCGGAGCGGGTGGCGCAGATGACGCCGGAAGAGGTCGACCGGCTGATGCGATTCGACGGAATCGTCCGCAACCGATTGAAAATCACCACTACAATCAACAATGCCAAGCTATTCAGGGCAATTCAGAAAGAGTTCGGCAGCTTCTATGAATACGTGCTCTCCTTCTTTCCCGGCCGGCAGCCGATCGTCAACGATTTCAAGAGCCTGAGCCAGATTCCCGCCACCTCGCCCGAATCGGACGCAATGAGCCGGGACATGAAAAAGAGAGGATTCAAATTCTTCGGATCGACGATCTGCTACGCCTTCTTGCAGGCCACGGGGTTCGTGAACGACCACCTGACGGGCTGCCGCTGCAAAGGCGGCCGGCAACAGACGGCCCCCTGAGCATAACCCCTCCGCACGACCGTCACGACCGTCGGGGAACGATCCGCACGTCAGGGGCGGACGATCATCGCGTCGCCGAAGACCTCGCGCATTCGTTTCTCGCCCAATACGCTCAGCAGATACCGTTCGATGTCGCACTGCAAACGGCGGAACAGGAAGCAATCGGTATAGTTTTCGTTGTCGAGCAGCACGTCGCGGATCGATCGCAGCGAATTGGTGTAGTTGGACATCTCGTTTTTGAGCGCCACCCCCTTTTTCGAAGAGGCCGTGATCTTGGCGATCGACAGTTCGCGCAACTTCTCGCAGACGGTGTTCAGCAGCACGATAACCACATTGTCCATGAGCGTGTGACCGTGCATGAAAAGATAGGTGTTCTCCGGCGTCACGCCCCGCCGGAAGAGTTTTTCGGCGAAAGCGCGTTTCGGTTCGATCATCTCGGCATGGCGTTCGCGCAACGCCTGATCTCGACGTGCGACGTTGCGGCGCAGCCACGCCAGCGTCCGCAGCCCGTTGTGTTCGATTTCGAGGAAGTTGAGCCGCACCGACGCACGGAAATCGGCCAGCGTGAAGATGTGTTCCGACTCCTGCTGCGCCGAGTAGGCGTACCACAGAAAGAGCGGATAGATGATGCGCGAGTAGTCGGCCATGAACCGCTCGAAGTCGAAGATGCGCGTATCGTTCTTCGTGGCGCGCACGCAGACGTTGTGCAGCGACGGCGCATAGCAGAGGTAATTCTCCGTGGCGTAGGCGTAGGTGTGGAACATGCGGTCGCAAGAGAGCAGTTCGCGCGACTGTTCCGTCGAGTTATGAAACAGGTAGTCGAAATCGGAATCGACGCACAGCAACAGTTCGTCCGACGCCTGCGGAATCATTCCGAGCAGCACCTTCTTGCCCTTGGGCAGGTCTTCGCGCGAAGGAACGGAGATTTCGAAACGCAGATAGGGGTTGGTGAAGCGGTCGAAGACGCCCCGCCAGAAGGCGACGTCCTCGTACCCCTCGACGAACACCCGCACCAACCGTTGCGACGAATGGACGGGCAGCGCCTTCGGCAACTCTTTGCACCGGGAACCGAACGGATTCAGCCGCCCCAGCTTATCAACGAATTTTCGGCTCATACTGTGGCCAAAGATAATATTTTATTACTTTTGCACAAAACAAAACCGCCCGAAAAGACGTTCGGATCGGAGATAGAGGACAAACCCGCGACCGTTTCCGACAAAACCGGAGAAGGGAAGGCCGAAGGGCGGCGAATCCCGCCTGTGGAAGAACGGGTCCCGCGGCGGACGACGATGACACGCCCCGAACCGCGGAAACGGACCGATGCAACTCGGCCGATCCGACACTGAAAAAGCCCCGCCCTTTTCAAAGGGCGGGGACAGAGGGGAGGGATTGTCGAAGTCCGCGAAGCGGCTATGCGCGGCTGGCGCGACGCCTCGCCCCGAACAACGGAAACGAACCGACGAAAACGAACGTTTTCGCTAAGCCAAATGGACAGAGCCGCGCTTGCGCGAGCTTTGCCATGGCGAGAAAACGACTGTTGAAAACGAACCATTTCGTTAAGCCGAGCGCAATCGAGCCTGCTCGAATTGCCGAGACGAGAAACGGACGAAAGAAATCCAACTTAAACACTTACCATTTAACCTTACACCAATGAAAAAACTGCTACACCCGTTAACGAGACTGCTGCTGGCAGTCGGTCTCTCTGCATTCAGTGTAGTCGCATTCGCCCAAAAGACCGCCGTGAACGGAATCGTCACCGATGCGGAAGGGGCGCCGCTGGTCGGAGCGACCGTAATCGTCATGCAGAACGCCCGGCCCGAGGGGGGGGGAACTACGACCAACACCGAAGGTAAATTTACCGTAAACGCCTCCCAAGGCCAACAACTGGCGGTTTCCTACATCGGGTATCGGGAAGCGACCGTAGAGGTCACCTCGAAAACCTTTTACGAGATCGCTCTTCAAAGCGACAGCGAACAGATCGACGATGTCGTCGTCGTCGGTTACGGCACCCAGAAAAAAGTCAACGTCACGGGTTCGGTATCGACGATCGATGCCTCGACCTTCGAAAAGCGTCCGGTCGTTTCGGCATCGGTCGCCTTGCAGGGTATGGCTCCGGGCGTGACCGTCACCACGCCGTCGGGCGCCCCGGGTGCCGACGGTGGTGCCATCCGCATCCGCGGTATCAATTCGTTCGGCGGCAGCTCGACCGCCCCGCTGGTGCTCATCGACGGGATCGAGGGCAGTCTGGACAGCGTCGATCCCGTACTCATCGAATCCATCTCCATCCTCAAAGACGCAGCGTCGTCGTCGATCTACGGTTCGCGCGCGGCCAACGGCGTCATTCTGGTGACGACCAAACGCAGCTCGACCGAACGCTTCACCGTCACCTACAAGGGAACCGTCGGCTGGCAGTCGCCTACCGACCTGCCCGAAACGGTCAACGCACTCGAATACCGCGAGCTGACCAACGCCATGAACCTGCAAGACGGCAACGCCCCGACCTACGACGACGAGTCGATGGCGCTTTACCGCAAGAACATGGGCAAGGATCCCGACCTCTATCCCAATACCGACTGGCAGAATGACGCCGGATGCCGCCCCCCCCGGCCCGGGCCTCTCACCCAGCCACACCGTCTCGCTCGGCATCGGCAGCGAACGCGTGCGGATGCTCACCACGCTGGGCTATGTCGATCAGAACGGTATCATCGAGACTACCGATTTCCAGCGCTACACGTTCCGCAACAACGCCGACGTCAAGTTCAACGACAAGCTGTCGATGAAACTCGATCTCTCGTTCTCGAACGGCGACCGCCGCTCGTCGCCCTACCAGGGAACGATCTTCAACTACATGAACACCCGTTCGGCCGACATCCCCAACCAGTTCTCGACGGGACTCTACAACGGCCTGGGCCTGCAAGGCAACAACCCCGTAGCGCTGATGCTCGAAGGCGGCCAGAACAAGAACAATACACTGCGTCTGTCGGGGGCGATCACGCTGACCTACGAACCGGTCGAATGGCTCTCGCTGCAAGGAATGCTGGCGCCGCGCTACGCGACCACCAACAAACACAACTGGAAGAAGCCCGTCACGACCTATCAGGACATGGAGGGTACGGCCACGCTCACCTCCACTCCCTACGCCACGCTCACCGAATCGGGATCGCGCGCCTTCTACGGCAACTACAACTTCCTGATGACCTTCAAGAAGAATTTCAGCGGCCATGACCTGAAACTCATCCTCGGCGCCGAACGCAACACCTACGACTACAAGTACCTTTCGGCCTACCGCCAGGTCTTCAACTACCCCGACTACGATCAGATCGATGTGGGCGAGATCGAGAACATGGACAACAGCGGCCACCGCTACGAATGGGCCATCCAATCCTACTTCGGCCGTCTGAACTACAACTTCAAGGAGCGTTACCTGCTCGAAGCCAACCTGCGTATCGACGGTTCGTCGCGTTTCAGCAAATCCAACCGCTGGGGCTACTTCCCGTCGGTATCGGGCGCCTGGCGCATCTCGGAGGAGCCGTTCATGGAGAACGCCAAGCACATCCTCGACGGGCTGAAAATCCGTGCATCCTACGGAACGCTGGGTAACCAGAACCTCGCCGGCGGCGATGCGGCCAGCTACTATCCCACCACGCCGAACCTCGCGCTGGGGCATATTTCGATGAACGGCACGCCGGCGTCGCTCGTAACGCTCAACACGCTGGCCAACCCCGACATCAAGTGGGAGACCACGACGATGCTCGACGTGGGCGTCGACGTCACGCTCTTCTCGAAACTCAACATCACGGCCGACTGGTACCGCAAGAACACCGACGACATCCTGATGAAACTCGACATTCCGGCCGGCGTGGGTCTGAACGCCCCCTACCAGAACGCCGGCAAGGTACGCAACACCGGCTGGGAACTCAGCATCGGGTACAACAACCGCTGGCGCGACTTCACCTTCGGCGTACAGGCCAACGTCTCGGACGTCAAGAACGAGATCGTCGACATGCGCGGCAAAACCTCGACCAGCGGCGTACTGCGCAATCAGGAGGGCTATTCGATCGGCAGCATCTACGCCCTCGAAAGCCTCGGTATCATCCGCACGCAGGAGGAGGCCGACTGGGTCAACGCCAACTGCCCGCAATTCAAGGAGACGGTTCAGATCGGCGACATCCGTTATGCCGACATCGACGGCAGCAACACGATCGACGAAAACGACAAAACCATCGTCGGCAGCACGATCCCCCGCTACACATACAGTCTCAATCTCGACTTCGGCTGGAAGGGGCTTCGCCTGAGCATGCTGTTCCAGGGCGTCGGCAAGACGGACGGTTATCTGAACACCTACTACGTCATGCCGAGCAACCAGGGCGGTACGTTCCGCAAGGAGCACATCGACTTCGCCTGCGCCGCGAATCCCGGCGGCGTGACGCCCCGTCTGACGAGCGCCAACAAGAACAACTGGTACGACTCGTCGTTCTGGATGAAGAGCGCCGCCTACCTGCGTCTGAAAAACATCCAGCTCGGCTACGACCTGCCCAAAAGCTGGATGCGCAAGATCGGACTCAAATCGGCCTACGTCTACGTCAACGCGCAGAACCTCTTCACGGCTACCAATTTCTGGGACGGTTACGATCCCGAAGTGGGTTACGACGGCGACGCCAGCGGCGATTTCGACCTCGTCAAACTCGGTTCGGCGAACAACTATCCCCAGGTAAAACTCGTCACGATCGGACTCGATCTCAAATTCTAATGCGGAAACCAACCATGAAAAAGATCATATTAGGTGCAGCGCTGTGCGGACTCCTCGCCGCAGGCTGCTCGCTCGACAAGAGCTATCTCAACGGCCCGAACGCATTGACCTTCCCCGCATCCAAAGCGGAGGTGGAGGCGGGCGTATTCGCCGCCTACAAGGGTCTGACGCTGATCGACGCCTCCTCGACGCCCTTCCCCGGCATCCAGGATAACGCCAGCGACATCGGCGCATCGCGTCTCAACGCCGCCAACTACAACTACCAGCAGCAGTCGAAACTTCCCACCGACAACGCATGGGTCGAAAAGGTCTACAACAACATCTACAAGACCGCGGCCCGCGCCAACCTCGTGCTCGACGGCATCGACAAGGTGCGCGATCTGATGAGCGAACAGGAGTACAACATGTACAAGGCCGAACTGCTGCTCACGCGCGCCTACGTCTACGAATGGGGCTGCCAGCTCTACGGCGACATTCCCTACATCGATCACGTGCTGGGGCTGGGCGACAGCTACACCCGCACGCCGCGCGCCGAAGTCATCGACAAGATTCTCAACGAGGATCTCAAAGACGAGATGCTCGACTTCCTGCCGCTGCGGCACAACAAGGCGACCTACGGCTCGACCCGTCTGGGCCGCGTGGGCGCCTACGGACTCAAAGCCCGCATCTGCCTGAACTGGGGATTCTTCGAAGAGGCCGCCAAATATGCCGACAAGGCGCTCACGCTGGCCAAGGATGCCGGCTACGCCCTCGAACCCTACGATACGCGCTTCTGCGGCGAAGACTACACCAAGGGCGAACCCAGTGCGACGAACCTCTTCGGCCTGAGCGGCCACGCCAACAGCGACGAATGGATCTGGGCCTTGCAGTACAACGCCATGATATCGGGCAACCAGCACAACGCCGGATACTACGCCGCACCGCGCATCGCCGGAGGCTGCTCTTATTTCAGCCCCACGCAGATGTTCATCGACGCGATCCAGTGCACCGACGGCAAATCGATCGCCGAATCGCCGCTGTTCGACTACAAGGAGCCCTGGAAAAACCGCGATCCCCGTCTCGACCTCTTCTGCGTGCGACCGGGTTCGCGCGTGCTGGGAATGCAGTTCGAAACCAACCCCTCGGTTCAGAAGATCATGAACTACAACGACAAGGAGGAGGGTGTGCTGGTGGCCAATTCGGAGGCCTACGGCACCAAGTCGGAGTACGGCGCCAACGGATCGAAGGGCCCCTGCGGCTATCTGTGGCGCAAATACCTCGACATCGAGGAGTACAGGACCAACAACGGATTCGGCACCAAGTCGGTCTGCACGCTGAGCTATCCGCTCATGCGTCTGGCCGAATTGTACCTGATCCGCGCCGAGGCCAACATCGAATGGGCGGGCGGCGATCTGGGCGTCGCCAAAGCCGACATCGAGACCATCCGCGGCCGCGCCCACATGCCCGTACTGACGGTATCGGACCGCAACGGGCTGCGTTCGGCACTGCGTTACGAGCGCATGGTCGAGTTGTGCAACGAAGGATTCCGCTGGTTCGACATCCGACGCTGGGGCATTGCCGAAGAGGTGATTTCGGGAACGCTCTACGCTCCGGCATCGGACGGTTCGATGTCGAACGCCATTCCTACGATCGACGAAAACTGGCACGTGACCTACAAGGGCGACACCTTCGACGGAAAGAAGATCAACCTGCGCAAATTCATCGACATGGCCTTCGACCCGATGAAGGACTACCTGTGGCCGATCCCCGAAAGCGAGCGCATCGCCCTGCCGCAGATCACGCAAAACCCCGGCTACGCGGGTTTCGCAGCGGAATAACCGATTCAAACATGCTGATATGACTTCGATACTGAAATACCTGAACCGCGCATTGCTCGTGCTGCTGCTCGCCGCTTTCGCCGCCTGCTCGGACAACGAGGGCGGAAACGAATCGAACGGCAACGGCGACGACGGCAATACCGAAACGCCCGCCGACGGCGACACCTACGGCTACATCAAGGATACGAACGGCAATCCCGTCGAAGGGGTGGTCGTAAGCGACGGATACTCCTGTACGGCCACCGACGCCGAAGGGCGTTACGCACTCACGCGCAACGCCGACGCGGGCTTCGTCTTCTATTCGCTGCCGTCGGCTTACAAGGTGAGCGTCGACAAGACCTACAAACTCCCCCGCTTCTTCGCCCGGCTCCAAGCCGGAACGGCGCGCTACGACTTCACGCTCGAAGCGCTCGCCGCACCCGAAAAGCGGTTCGACCTGATCTGCATCGGCGATCCCCAGATCAACGAGGCGTCGCATGCCGTGCGTTTCAAGGAGGAGGCCGGAAGAGAGATCCGCGAATACGCGGCCTCGGCCGGCGTTCCCTGCTACGGCATCACGCTGGGCGACCACGTCAACAACAAATGGACGCTGTTCACCAACATGGTCGTCGCCCTGCAACCGGAGCAGACGGGAGTGCCCGTCTTCGCCACGATCGGAAACCACGACCACGAATTCCCGACGGCCGACGAAAAGGCGGCACGGGCGAAATACGAGAGTTATTTCGGGCCGGTCGACTACTCGTTCAACCGCGGCGACGTACACGTGGTCTCGATGGACAACGTCATCCACAGCTGCAAGGCCAGCGCCGACTACGAAGGCGGATTCACCGCCGCACAGTACGCGTGGCTCAAACAGGATCTGAGTTTCGTGCCGAAGGACAAGATGGTGATCCTCTGCGTACATATTCCGTTCCGCGGCGGCTGGGGCACGAACAGCGCGCACGCCGATGCGGACAAATACTACGACGAGGTGCTGGATCTGCTGTCGCAGTACGAATATGCGGCGATCATGTCGGCCCACACCCACTCGAACATCAACTACATCCACCGAAAGAACGGCAAGGAGATCTTCGAGCATGTCACGGGCACCACATGCGGCGCATGGTGGCGTTCGACCGTCTGCACCGAGGGTACGCCCATCGGATTCGGCCTCTACCGGATCGACGGCAACCGCATGGAGGAGTGGGCCTACCGTTCGGTTCGTCACGACGAACAGTTCCAGATCCGCCTCTACCGCGCCTCCGACACCTTCGTCGGCGGTGCCAAATACCGTTTCAAACAGACGGGCGCCGACCAGATCGTAGCCAACATCTGGAACTGGGATCCCTCGTGGACGGTCAACGTCTACGAAAACGACGTACTGAGCGGCCAGATGACACGCAACTCCGACATCGACGCATGGACCGTAGCCTACCATATCGGGTTGCTGAACAACACGGACAGCTACCGCAAGTCGTCCGACCACATGTTCCACTACACGCTCAAAAACCCCGCTGCGGCCGTGCGCGTCGAGGCGATCGACCGCTTCGGCAACAAGTACGAACAGACGGTCTTCACCGATCCGGCGGAGCACCCCGGCGATTTCCATGCCGATTTCTAACATTCAAACCGACGAAACCTACACACCTATGAAAAAGTATCTGTTTCTTACGCTCCTCGCCGCGGCATTTCTGGCAGGAGGGGGATGTTCTTCCAGCGATGACGACGGATGGGGAGTCATCGAACTGGCCAGCCCGAAACTGAAAGTCACCACCGAACTGGCGACGGCGACCGTCACGTGGGACGCCGTCGCGAAGACCGCCGGCTACGCCTATGCACTGGACGGCGCCGCGGACTATACTTCGGTCGACGCAGCCACGACCACCGTAACGCTTACTGCACTTGCGGAGGGCGGCCACACCTTCCGACTCAAAGCCGTCGGCGATCTCGACCACACGACCGATTCGGCCGAGCGGACGATCGACTTCGAGATCGATCCCACGCTTCCGCAACCCGCGCCCACCTACGTCAAGGGCGACGAGATCGGCAGCGTCGTCGTCTCGTGGCCGGCCGTCAAGGGCGCTGCGGGCTACGCCTACAAGTTCGGCGAAGCCGCATCGTTCACCGAGGTCGGCGCCGACGTGCTCTCCGTCACGCAGAAGGGTCTCAGCGCCGAAGAGCCGATCCGCTTCACGATGTACGCCGTCGGACAACTGCCCGACTCGAAGGATTCGGAACCGGTAAGCCTCACCTTCCAGCTCGTCGACACCTCGGAGGGCGTCTGGGTTCGCAAGAGCAACGGCGAACTGTTCGAACTGACCGAAAGCGAAGCGAAGATCTACACGGGGACGGTCTCCGTCAGCGCCGCCGATTCGTTCGAGATACTCGTCGAGAACGTTCCCTACGGCTTCCTGTCGTACAGCGGCAACGGCGGTGTGGGTACGGTCAACAACGATCGGGCATGCGTCCCCTTCTACACCTATCCCGCAGCCGAATACTACGTTCGCCGCAGCCTGGGCCGCATGGCCTCCGATCCGCTCAACAAGTTCTGGATCAATCTGACGGCCGACGCCCGAATCGACCTGCGCATCGACTGCACGCAGGATCCGTTCCGCTACGACCTGCAACTCGTCGAAGCCGATGATCCCGCGTTGATACTGGCCCAATATTTCGACCTGATGGTCTACGGCGGCGACTGGATCCAGGCCGGCAAGAACGCCAAAAGCGGTCGTATGGGGCAATCGACCGACACGGCTCTGATCGACGGTACCGAACCGGGCGAGAAGGAGGCGTCATATACCACTTTCGGCGCCAAGATCGCCTCGGAAGGCGAGGCATCGCCGGCCTATCTGGCCAATCGCGGACTGACGGGCTGGGGAATCGCCCACTGTTTCGAATTCCCGGGTTACATCCGTCTCTCGAATACGGCCAACTCCTCGGGGAACATGTACGGGATCCTGACCACTCCCAAACTCACGGCGCTGAGCGGCCCGACGAGCATCACGCTCACCTTCGACGCCGTGCGGTTCGCCTCGACGTCCGATATTCCCGTCAAGGTGCTGGGCGCGGGAACCATAAAGACAGCCAGCGTACGTATCGAGGAAGGGACGGCCGAAACGGCCATCACCCCCGCAACCGACGGACAATCGATCGCCATCACGTCGACGCACTGTCCCAAACATGCCAACGACGACTTCAAGAAGTGGTCCTGCTTCACGCTCACGATCGACGGCGCGACGGCCGAGACGCAGATCCGCTGGGACACGACCGGCGTGGGCGCCGAGAGCAAGGACGGCCGCATCTGCCTGGACAACATCGCGATCCGCAAGAACTGACGAACGAATTGCATAACCGGCGATCGGCAGGCAGTCCCTGCCGATCGTTTTTCGAACCATCCGATCATGAAACACATCGTTTTCTTCCTGACAGCGGCGCTTCTGCTCAATGCATCGTGCGGCAGCAGCGACGAGGGCGGCAAAACGGATCCGCCCGCCGCACCCGTACCCGTCGCCCCCACCACCGAACTCGGCAAAGCCGACGAAGCGATCGAGAACCTGCAACTCAAACCGGGCAAACTCATCTCGATCAATCAGGTCAACGCCGCCAACTGCCGCCGTGCCGTGGCTGCGGGTATGTGCATCGACATCATGGCCAGCGACAAGATCGTCTTCGCCTCCGACATGACCGACGAGCGGCTCGACGGGCTGTTCGCCGAATGCGGCGAGGCGATCCGCTCGACGAAAGCCGATTTCTGGGGGCTGCACCTGCCCTATCAGACCTACGACATCTCGTCGACGAACGAAAATACGCGCGTAACGGCCGTGCTGAAACTCAAACGCCTCATCGAACTGACGATCGAACACCTGCGCCCGCAGCATTTCGTCATCCATCCCGGCACCGGCACGATCCTCACGACAGGCGGAGACTTCGCCGAACGCACGGCGCAGAGCCGCAAGTCGCTGGCCGAGTTGCAGCGCCATATCGAATCGTGCAACGCACAGCACAGCACGAAAGCCATTCTGTGCGTGGAGAACTGCGCACGCAGCCTCGCCTACGACGGCGACTCGCTACTCGACCTGCTCGATGCCGAAGGGCTGGAAAAGGTACGTGTCTGCCTCGACACGGGTCACGCCCTCATTCCGCTCAACGGCAAGTACATCGACCCCGTGTGCAACGGCGACGCGCTCGACGTGCTCCGCCGCATCGGCACCCGTCTGGGAACCCTGCACATCCAGCAGAACCCGGGCGCACTCGATCCGACCGATCCCAAGGACAAGCACCTCGAACCCTTCTCCGGCGGACTGATCGACTGGGGCGAATTCTACTACGAACTGCTCAAAAACAACCGCTACCGCGGCTGCTTCCTCTACGAAGTCTCCTTCAAGCAGGTCTACGACGGCGACGGCTCGACGATCGAGAGCGCCAAAAGCAACTACACGAACCTGATCTACCCGGCATTCGTCCGCACCGTCGCTGCCAAAAAGTAACCGCTGCGGGCGAATCGAAAACGGCAGCGGGCGA
>OGRJ01002121.1_pt1 | contig 14948 bp, 9 predicted proteins | sample 1553411 | NCBI WGS metagenome assembly OGRJ01 (sample SAMEA2580084, study PRJEB22360) | human gut metagenome | biome: human gut; feature: human-associated habitat; material: faeces | place: Denmark | collected 2008/2010
TTTGTATTGGCTTTCTGTTTTGGTGAAACCGGAATTTTAATAGTTGCTAAAGGGATTGCAGTGGCTCATATAATTTTAGCAAGTGGACTGATATTAGGCAAAAGCCAAAATTTTTTTGAAAATAAGTTAGGGATTACTAACTTGTGAAAGGATAAAGGATTGATAGATAATAAAAAACTACTGGGAAACGATAATGATATATTTCAAATTAAGGAAGTTTTAGAAAAATCTTTGGATAATAAATGGACTCAGGAAATTGTCTATTTGTTAAGAAAATATTTCTATATAGGATATTGGTCAAATGTGGAAAAGAACGAAAGATATACGATCCAGATGATTCAAGAGATTTTAAAAAAGCATTTGGATTTTTTAGATGAAGATAGGGGAACAGAGGAAGTGCTGAGAAAATTTCGAGCAATGCTGCCCTACCTGCAGCAGTTGGTAATATCAGATATGAAAGCGGCATATGAAGGTGATCCGGCAGCGAAGAGTTATGAGGAAAGCATAGCGGCTTATCCAGGTCCTTTGGCAGTACTTATTCAAAGGACGGCTAATTGTCTGTATAAATTGAAAGTTCCTATTTTACCAAGAATTATGACAGAGTACGCACATTCAATAACAGGAATAGATATCCATCCAGGAGCAGAAATTGGAGAGAGTTTCTTCATTGATCATGGAACAGGAGTTGTAATCGGAGAAACTGCTGTTATCGGGAATCATGTAAAAATATATCAGGGTGTGACTTTGGGAGCTTTGTCAATTCGCGGAGGTCATAAACAGAAATGGTTGAAACGGCATCCTACTGTTGAAGATAATGTAACAATTTATGCGGGAGCTACAATCTTAGGAGGCAATACAGTGATTGGAAAAAATTCTATTATTGGTGGAAACGCATGGGTAACGCAATCTGTACCACCTTCAACAAAGATATTTTCAGATTTTATGGAGATGAAATTACAACCGATTTCTGGAGGAGGATTAACATGAATCAAAGGCTTTTGAAAAACGGTGAGAATATTAACTCCCAAGATATAACATTATTTTGTTTCCCGTTTGCTGGTGGAGGGGCTTCCGCATACAATTCTTGGGTTCAAAAAATGAAAGGCAAAGTAACTGTTTGTCCGATCCAGCTACCGGGCAGGGAAGAAAGGATTATGGAAAAGCCGTATCATAATATGACGGATATGTTAGATGAATTGGAGGAAATTATATGGGAAAACATAAGAGGACCGTATGCATTCTGGGGACATAGCATGGGCGGAAAGATTGCCTATGAGTTAGAAAAAAGAATGGAAAAAAGAGGAAAGACAGCCCGATGCTTCCTGGTATCAGGAAGTCGTATCCCAAATATTCCAGAACCCAATCCAATCTATCATCTTCCAGATGACGAATTTAAAAAGGCGCTCGGCAGATTTGAAGGAACGCCAAAGGAGATACTGGAAAACCAGGAACTTTTGGATTTCTTTCTGCCTATGCTGCGAGCTGATTTTACAATGGATGAAACGTATTATGATAAAGATCTTATCACTTTACGCAGTCCGATTGAGGCGTTTGGAGGACGAAAAGATCGGGAAGCAGATGAAGCAGCAATGAAAGAGTGGGGAAAATATACAGAAGGGGCGTTCCACTGCCATATGTTCGAAGGTGGGCACTTTTACATTCGGGAACAGGAAGAAGCTGTTCTGTCAGAAGTACAGAAATGCCTTCTGGGTGTTCCAGATGAAAATTGAATTATACGGAAACCGGGAACTTTTGAATATAGGAAAGCTGGAACTGCATACAGGAGAGGTACACATCTGGAAACTTCGGTGGAGAGAACTGGAAACTTTTTGGAATAGGCATAAACCTATTTTGGAAAAGGAAGAATGCCAGAAGGCGGAACATTACCGTTTTCATGAAGATAAAATGCGTTATCTTGCAGGAAAGATTGCTGTGAGAATGTTATTGAAAGAGTATTCAGGTGAGGACAAGATTGTTTTAAGACAGGGAAAATGTGGGAAACTGTACTGGAAGGCATCGCCGGGACAAAGGCAGATCACATTTAACCTTTCCCATTCCGGAGAATGGGTGCTGGCAATATTTGCCAGCCGACAGGCTGTGGGAATTGATGTGCAGGAAATGGGAGAGATCTCAGAATATATGGAGATTGCCAAAAATTTCTTTACGGAAGAAGAGGCGACAGAAATTCAGAAAACAGAAAGCCCGGAACGGTTCTATCAGTACTGGGCAGCAAAAGAGGCGTATCTCAAAGCGCTGGGTATCGGTTTGAACAAGGGAATGGACTTCTTTTCTGTCAGGGAAAACAAGATTATAGAAAAAGGAAAGATAAAATCTGGATGGAAATTATATCCGATTCTGATAAAAGATTATGCCGCATATGCAGCGGTGCAAGAGAAAGGAAGGTAATACAAAATGGCAGGTTACAAAAAGGACATGGAACGATATGAAACTCTGGAAGGCTGGGAAAAACTAAGTCTGGGAAAGCAGCTTGATAAATGGGCAACTCAGTACGGAGATAGAATCGCAGTTACAGACAGCGAAGAGGAAATCACTTATTCAGAACTGAATCAGAAAGCAATCCGCATAGGACGCTACTTTATGGAGAAAGGTATCCGCAAAGGGGATAAGGTTCTTGTGCAGCTACCGAACCGGATCTCTTTTGTAAAAGTCTTCTTTGCCCTCGCGAAGATCGGGGCTGTACCGATCATGATGCTGCCGGCCCACAGGGAAGCAGAATTAGAGGGAATCATAGCGCTTGCAAAGCCGACCGCATATATTGTAGCCGAAAAATATTTAGGCTTTGACTATGTGAAAATGACAACGGCTATGCAGAAAAAATATCCATGCATACAAAATGTCTTTGTAGATAAAGTAGAGAGGGAAGAATGGTTGGAGGCGGAAACAAAAGGGCAGAGAGAATTTCCGGAAGTAGACAGTTACAGTACGGCAGTACTGCTGCTGTCGGGCGGTACGACTGGTGTTCCAAAATTGATTCCCCGTACCCATACAGACTATATGTATAACGCAAGAATGTCCGCAAAGCGCTGCCAGTTAGATGAAAATAGTGTTTATCTTGCGGCGCTGCCGGTGGCGCATAACTTTCCGCTTTGTTGTCCGGGGCTTTTAGGCACCTTGGATGCAGGGGGAAAAGTGGTGCTGGCGCCAACGACCAGCCCAGATGATATCCTAACGGCGATTACAGAGGAGAAAGTAACCATCACAGCTCTGGTTCCGGCTATGGTTACGGTGTGTATGGAAATGTTGGAATACGATGAGGATTATGATATTTCCAGCCTGAAGATTTTACAGGTGGGTGGGGCGATGCTGGAGGATTCCCTCGCAGATAAGATTATAGAAGAATGGCCATGTACCTTGATGCAGGTATTCGGGACTGCGGAGGGGCTGCTGTCTTTTACCAGCCTGGATGACGATCCAGCCATAATAGCAAGATGCCAGGGGACGCCGGTTTCCCCTGCAGATGAAGTAAAGATCGTAGATGAAAAGGATGAGGAAGTACCGATAGGAGTTTTTGGAGAACTATTATCAAGAGGACCATATACGATTGACGGATATTATATGGCGGAAGAAGCCAACAAGACAAGCTTTACAGACGATGGGTTCTACCGGACGGGGGACAAAGCCATGTGGACAGAAAATGGCCGGCTCCGCATGGGAGGGAGAATCAAAGAGCAGATCAATCGAGCAGGAGAAAAGATCATGCCTGCGGAAATAGAGGCATATCTGTGCAAACATCCAAACATTAAGGAAGCCGCTGTTGTAGGCGTACCGGATGAGATGTTAGGAAACCGGATCTGTGCGTTTCTTATGATGGAAGAAGGAAATAAACTGGATGTGCAGGCAATACACCAGTTTTTAAAAGAGATTGGCGTTGCATCTTACAAACTGCCGGATCAAGTAGAACTTATAGAAGAATGGCCGTTGACCAGTGTAGGGAAAATAGATAAAAAAGTGTTAGGACAGATGGCACAGGAAAAATAGGAGATTATAAAGATGGAATACAATGAAATCAAAGAGCAGATCAAACAGAAATTGCCGGTACAGAAAGAATTTGGAGATTCTGACAATCTTTTAGAGTTAGGGCTTAGCTCTATCGTGATCATGAGGCTTGTCAACCAATGGAGGAAACAAGGAGTAAAGGTTGCCTTTGGAACGCTGATGGAGCATCCGACTCTGAACGAATGGTGGGAAATCATTCAGAAAAGCATGAAGAAAAAGGAGAAGAAAGCGAAAGCAGAAAAACAGGAAAGGATACCGGAAAGGGATATGCGGGAATCATTCCCTTTGACCGATGTGCAGTATGCCTATTGGGTAGGAAGAGAGGATAATCAGGTATTAGGGGGAATTGGCTGTCATGCATATTTGGAATTTGATGGAAACAGTGTGGAGGCTGGACGTCTGGAAGCAGCGTGGAACCAGTTACAGTATCATCATCCCATGTTGAGAGCCTGCTTTACTGAAGATGGGATGCAGAAAATTCAAGAAAGACCGTTTTCCGAAAAATTGCCGGTCAATGATTATTCGAAGATGTTGGAGGAGGAAGCATATAGGAAAGCCGAAGAAGTAAGAGAAAGGCTTTCTCACCGGAAATTGCAGATTGAAAAAGGGGAAGTTGCAGGGGTTGAGCTTACATTGCTTCCGTCAGGGAAAACCCGGATACATATAGATATGGATCTTTTGATCGCAGATGTGCAGAGCCTTCAGATTTTATTAAAAGACCTGGTAGCGACTTATAACGGAGAAAAGCTGTCCGAAGAATCTAAGGACTGGAATTTTGTCGCTTATCTGGAGAAGCAGGCTACAGATGACAGGGAAGAGAAAGAAAAAGCAAAAGATTACTGGAGAAAACGCCTTGATACGCTTCCAAAGGGGCCGGAACTCCCGTTGGCAAAACGTCCGGAAGAAGTGAAAAAGACGGTCTTTCACAGAAGGATTGTGAGAATCGCAAAGAAAGAATGGGAGGCACTGCAAAGCAAGGCGAAAGAGTACCAGACGACACCGGCAATGCTGCTTCTTACTGTCTATGCTACGGTGCTGGAGCGGTGGAGCAGAAATAAGAGATTCCTGATCAATATCCCGTTTTTTAACCGTAAGACAGAGTACCAGGGAATAGAAGAAGTAATCGCAGACTTTACTACATTGCTACTTTTGGAAGTGGACTGTGAAAATAATCCTACGTTTCTTGAATTGCTAGGGAGGATACAGAAGCAGCTACATGAAGATATGAAATATACCGCATACTCAGGTGTGCAGGTACAGAGGGATCTGACAAAAAAGTATGGAGATTCTTCAGCAAGTGCCCCAGTGGTATTTGCCTGCAACCTTGGGACACCTCTGGTCAATGAGAGATTCAAAGAAACACTGGGAATCTTTTCCTATATGATTTCCCAAACGCCGCAGGTTTGGAATGATTTTCAGAGCTATGAAGATGAGGATGGAGTACAGCTTACATGGGATAGCGTGGATGCACTTTTTCCGGAGAGTATGGTTGAGGACATGATGAAAAGTTTTGAAAACCTGTTGCATCAGCTTACAGAAAAAAGCTGGAACCAAAGGTTTGACCTGTTGCCGGAAAGTAGGAGGGAAGCCTTGGAAGAAATGCGCAGGACAGGGGTTCCGGAGAATCCTCAGTGCTTACATACGGCGTTCCTGAAGTGTGCAGAAGAACTCCCGCAAAAGACTGCCTTGGAAGATACAGGATATGGAAAAACAATTACATACCGTGAGTTAAAAGAACAGGCGCAGGCTGTTGCAGAACATCTTGTTGCAGAAGGTATCCAAAAGGAACCGGTAGCGATTACTCTGCCGCGCGGATATGAACAGATTGTTGCAGCGTTGGGAATCCTTATGTCTGGAAACTTATATTTACCAGTTAGTTACAACCAACCAAAAGAGAGAAGAAAACTGATCCATGAAAAAACAGGTGTAAAGTATGTGATTACAAATGGGGATTGGGAAAAGAAGATTACATGGCCGGAGGGAACTAGGCGGCTTATTTTAGAAGAAATGAGAGAATGTGTTTCTGAGGTGGAATTGCCAAAAATCATGCCGGAGGACAGTGCTTATATTATTATGACATCTGGTTCTACAGGAATCCCGAAAGGTGTGGAAATTACCCATGCAAGTGCATGGAATACGATTGATGACATCAACAAAAAATACAGGGTATCGAAAGATGATGCAGCTTTGGCAGTATCTGCTATGGATTTTGACCTGTCTGTTTATGACTTGTTCGGAGTTTTAGGGACTGGCGGAACCCTGGTATTGCTGCCGGAGGAAGAAAAGAGAAATGCGGACTACTGGCTGGAACAGGTAAAGAAATACAACATCACTATCTGGAATTCCGTCCCTGTTCTTTTGGATATGTTATTGGTGCGTGCGGAAGCCATGAAGGAACAGATTCCATTAAGGGTAGTTATGCTTTCCGGAGACTGGATCGGGCTGGATCTTCCGGAAAGAGTTGCTGAATTAACGCAGACCTGCGAATTTATCGCCATGGGAGGGGCAACAGAGGCGAGTATCTGGTCTAATTATCAGAATGTGTCGCTTCCGTTGCCTGAAAATTGGAAGAGCATCCCTTATGGACATCCCTTAAAGCATCAGGCATACCGAGTTGTGGATGAATTCGGCAGGGATTGTCCTTACTGGGTAGAAGGTGAACTTTGGATCGGAGGATATGGTGTGGCGAAAGGCTACCGGGGCGATAAGGAACTTACAGAAAAGAAATTTGTGACAGATGAAACTGGACGCTGGTACCGTACCGGAGACCTGGGACGATTCTGGCAGGATGAAACGATAGAGTTCCTTGGGAGGCAAGACCAACAGGTAAAGATTCGTGGACACAGGATCGAGCTTGGAGAGATTGAACACGCTATACAGGGATTCCCAGGAGTTGGAAAGGTAGTGGTAGATACCTTTAGTGATGGACATGGAAACAAATCTCTGGCAGCGTATATCGAAGCGGAAAAGAAAGAGAATTCTGGAGTAACTGACTGGAAATATGGAGACAGTTTTTTGGATTCTGCGTGGAAGAAGATGAAAGAATCGGTTTCCGATTGGATGACACTTTCAGATGCAGAGAAAAACGCACAGTATGAGACATTCCTTGCTTATGCCGATCAAAAGTGCCTCCACCTTATGCTGACAGAGCTGGAACGGATTGGGTTATTATCCCGCCAGACCAATGGAGGCTTTGCAGTGGTACCTGCCGCAGAAAATAAAATTGTGGCAGAACAGAAAGTGACGGTTTCGCGATGGTTGGAAATCTTAAAGAAGGAAAGCATTCTACAGAAAGGGTTAAAAGAAATAAATATTGAAGTAAAGACTTTCGGATTACCGGAAGCAGTAGAAGCAGTAGACATCTATTTTGAGAAACTGCAGCCATATCTGGAAGCTATGCTTATAGGCAAAGAGAAGCCTTTGGAAGTGTTTTATCAAAAGGAAGCAGATCTTGCACCGAACAGGCTTTTATCCAGAATTCCAGGACATTCTGAAACGATTAGGGAATTGACAGAGATTTTGGAAAAATTGGAAGAAGTGCCTCATAACGTTCCACTGCAGATTCTTGAAATCGGCACTAGGGATGCGGATATTACCAAGGAGATTTTACATGCACTGGAAGGTGGAACAGTGGCGTATACTTACGCAGATTCATCCAAGTATTTTCTGGAAGAAGCAAGAAGGGAACTTTCAGAGTTTGAGGAAATTGAATTTGAACAGTTTTCTTTGGATGACAGCTTAGATAGGCAAGAGATTATGCCTCATTGTTATGACGTGATTATCACAGCGAATGTTTTGCATAGAAACCATAACGCAGAAAAGGCAGTTGAGAAAATAGCGGAATTATTAAAACCGAATGGGATTTTTTTGATGTCTGAACTATTAGTAAGAACATATCTTCAGGATATTACGGCTGCATTTTTGGAAAATGGATTTGCGGATATTCAGGATGAAAGGAAAGAGAGAGGGTTGGTGACTCCGGATGATTCTCTGTGGAAAGAATATTTTTTAAAAGCAGGCATGGGAGAGCGCCTGGAGTATGGTGAAAAGTATGGCAGGGGCATCTTCTGTGCCAGACAGGGAGAGAAAGTTCTGGAATACAGCGAAGAAGCCTTGCGTGGATACTTGTTGGGAAAAATACCAGAGTATATGGTACCACAGAACTATCATTTTATGGAAATGCTCCCGAGTCTTCCGAATGGAAAAATCAATAGGAAGCAGTTAAAAGAAGATTTCAAAGGAGAGACACCTGCGATTCGGATCTCTGGGGCGAACACGGAAACAGAAAGGAAACTCCTGAAAATTTGGAAAGATCTCTTTGGCTATAGAGTCCTGGGAATCGATGATAATTATTTTACGCTGGGCGGAGATTCCCTCTTGGCTACCAGGCTGATCTCCGAAGTGCAGAAAACCTTTGGGAAAAAAATATCCATCAGCACGATTTTCGAGACACTGACGGTAAGGGCACTGGCAAGGGCTATCGAACAGTCCGAAGAAAAAGAACAGGGATTGCCGCAGTTACAACCGGATACAGAAAATGCAAACGAAGCTTTCCCGCTGACGGATGTGCAGTATGCGTATTGGGTGGGAAGAAGCGGTGTATACGACTTAGGAAATGTTGCGACACACTGCTATTTTGAACTGGACGCCCAGGATTTGGATATTGAACGGGCAGAAGAAGCGTGGAACCTGCTGATTCAGCGCCACGGCATGATGCGTGTCCTCATCCAGCCGGATGGGAAACAGCGGATACTAAAAGACGTTCCAAGATATCAGATCGCAGTAAATGATATCCGGGAATTAGGAGAAGATGAGAAAGAATATGCTCTGGAAGAAAAACGGGAAATGATGTCCCATCAGGTCATTCAGACGGAGAACTGGCCTTTATTTGATGTGCAAATAACAAGGATAGGACAACACAGGCAGAGAATCCATATTAGCTTTGATAACATCACATTTGATGGCTGGAGCATGTTCCATATCCTGAATGAATGGGCAGAAATATACAGAAGCCAGAAAATCGGAACACCGATCACACTGTCTTTCCGGGATTATGTGCTGGGATTAGAAAAGCTGAAAGAACTGCCTGACTATGAGGCGGATAAGAAATACTGGGAGGACAGGCTGGAAAACTTTGCCGATGCGCCGAAACTTCCGACAGCAAAGAATGAAAAACAGGTTACAGACCAAAAATTTCGGCGACGGACCGCAAAACTGTCAAGTGAAGAATGGGATTCTGTCAAAGCTATTGCTGGCAAGATTGGGGTAACGCCTGCCGTCCTTCTGATCAGTGCTTATGCGGAAACACTTCGTTTATGGAGCAGTAATAAAGACTTTACGATTAACCTCACCCAATTTGATCGTAAACCTGTGCATCCAGAGGTAAATGAGCTGGTTGGGGATTTTACCACACTGACGCTGTTGGAAGTGTGCCAGCAAAAAGGAGGGAACTTTGCAGATCGGGCGAAAGCAATCCAGCAAAGACTTACAGAGGATTTAGAACATTCAACCTATAGTGCGGTTGAGTTTGAACGTGAGTTAAAGAAACGGACAGGTGATATGCAGGGCGTAATTATGCCGGTTGTATTTACCAGTGGGTTAGGAATAGAGCAGTGGAATGAAGGAAAATGGCTTGGAAAACTGAATTATAATATTTCCCAAACGCCGCAGGTATGGCTGGATCATCAGGTGGTAGAGATGGATGGCTGCCTTTGCCTTTTCTGGGATGCCGTAGAGGAACTGTTTTATCCGGGAATGTTGGACGATATGTTCCATACATATATAAGCTTGCTTAGAAACATTGCGGAGAATCAGACGATTGTAGAAGAAGAAAGAAATACGTTAGTAAAAGCTGAAATTTCAGAGAAGCGCCGTATGGCCAATGAAACAGAAAAGATATTTGAGGATAAGACGTTAGATGAATTGTTCTGTGAGGCAGCAGAGAAGTTTCCGGAGAAAGAAGCTGTCGTATCGGTACAGAGAAGAATGACGTACCAGGAATTGAAAGAGGAGGCTCTGTATATTTGCGAGAAGCTTCAGAGAGAAGGTGCCGGAAAAGGAAAAACAGTTGCTGTTCTGATGGAAAAAGGCTGGGAGCAGGTTACAGCAGTATATGGAATCTTATTTGCCGGTGCCGCATACTTGCCAATTGATATCCATAATCCGCAGGAACGTATAGAGAAAATCCTCCATGACAGTGAGACGGAGATTATCCTTACACAGCAAGGCGCAGAAAATCAGATGAGCTGGCTAAAAAAATGGAAAACTCTTCCGGTTTGCGGGCGGAAAGCTGGAGAAACTGTTCAGCAGGAAAAAAATGCACCGGAAGATCTAGCATATGTCATCTATACCTCCGGTACAACAGGTATGCCAAAGGGCGTTATGATAAGCCACCGAAATGCGGTAAATACTATTCTGGATGTCAACAACAGGTATCAAATAACGGAAAATGATACAGCATTTGGTATCTCGAACCTTCATTTTGATCTGTCTGTGTATGATATTTTTGGAATGCTGGGTGTTGGAGGGACCATTGTAATTCCTGATCCGGAGAGGGTAAAAGACCCGGAACACTGGGTAGAGGTATTGAATACAGAGAAGGTTACTGTATGGAACAGTGTCCCGGCTTTCGTGGAGATGCTGGCTGAATATGAAGAGTACCAGAAAAAGTTGCATACAAAAACACTGAGGTTAATTTTGATGAGCGGTGATTGGATTCCAGTATCCTTACCTGGAAGAATACGGAACATTTTGGGAGATATAAAAATAGTTGCGTTAGGAGGGGCAACAGAAGCTAGTATTTGGTCAAACTGCTTTGAGGTTCCAGAACAGATCCAAGAAAAATGGAAGAGTATCCCGTATGGAAAGCCGCTTGCGAACCAGAGGTATTATATTCTGGATCAGAATATGGAGAATTGTCCGGATTGGGTAGCAGGAGATTTGTATATTGCCGGGACAGGCGTTGCACAGGGGTATCTGAATGATGAAGAAAGAACAAAAGAAAAGTTTATCATTTGGGAAACGACTGGAGAACGGTTGTACAGTACTGGTGATATGGGGAGGTACTGGGAAGATGGAAATATTGAATTTTTGGGAAGAGTAGATAATCAAGTGAAGATTGCTGGTTATAGAGTAGAACTGGGAGAGATTGAAACTATTTTGCAGACAGTTACTGGAATAAAAAGTGCTAAAGCAGCATCATGAAAAGGATAAGGGATGACGGCGAGAACTCATATATAAATATAGGAGATCCTTTTATAATATTCTGCTTATTATTTTGCGTTTCACGTACAGAAAACGTATGTAATAAGTAGAAAAGAAAAAAGGAGAGATTCTATATGATAAAGCGAATCAGAATTGCAATCGACCATGGAAACAGAAATATCAAAACGGTTCATACAGTATTTACGACTGGAATCAGTGAAAGCGATATTAGCCCAGGCAGGGGAATTGATTATTTGGAGTATAACGGAAAATTTTATGTGCCGAGTAACCGGAGAATTCCATATCAGAGAGATAAGACTGCCGATCAAAGATTTTTCTTATTGACACTTTTAGGAATAGCAAAGGAACTGGAATTAAACCCGAATATCGAAAAAGGTGATTTAATCCAAGTTCAAATGCCAATAGGACTGCCGCCGAAGCATTTTGCGGAACTCTATGATAAATATGAGACGTTTTTCCGGGGAACTGGAGAAATGCTTCAATTTAATTATAAGCAAAAAGAATATCATGTAATTATCACAGATGTTATGGCATTTCCCCAGGATTATACGGCGATTATGCTGCAGCACCGGGAGATACGTTCTTACCCTAAAGTAGTAGGTGTGGACATTGGTGGATTTACAACAGATTATCTGATGTTCCGTTCCGGAATTGAGGATATGGAGATCTGCGACTCTATGGAAACGGGAATCATTAGTCTTTACAACCGGATTACAGCTCGGATGCGTGCGGATTATGATGTGTTGCTGGAAGAAGCGGATATTGACAGTATTATACAAGGGAAAAAAGGATTCTATGAGGAGAAAGTAGTTCGCGCAGTACTACAAGAAGCGAATCAATGTAGTTTATGATCAGGTTTACGAAAAAGAAGAAAATAATAATATCATGATCCGGATTATGAGTAATATATTGGGATCCCGTAACAGCGAGAGCAGAGAACACATCCTGCATATTAAAACAGCAACGGAGATGATGCTGAGACAACTGGTAAAAGTAACAGATGCTTATCCTTTGACAGAGGCAGATATTGCTTTGATTACAACTGCTTCTTCCCTTCATGATATTGGTAAGATTCGTATTCCGGAAGAAATATTGAATAAACCAGGCAGACTTACCGATGAAGAATTTAAGATTATGAAAACCCATAGTGAGCTTGGCGCAGCTATAATTAAGGATATGGACTTTCCACAAGATCATCCACTGGTACATACCGCATGGGAAATCTGCAGGTGGCACCATGAAAGATGGGACGGAAAGGGTTATCCGGAGGGCTTACAGGGCGATGAGATACCTCTTTGGAGTCAGATTGTAGGTATCGTGGATGTCTATGATGCACTGGTTAGTCCCCGTGTATACAAAAAAGCATTTTCCCATGAAAAAGCAATGGAAATGATACTTGCAGGAGAGTGCGGTACATTCAATCCGATTCTTTTAGAATGTCTGAAGGATGCGGAGGAACTATTGAAAAATGAGTATAAATAGGTTATACTGTTACGGTGCAAAAAGCACAAGAATATGAAGGATAAGGTGAGAAACTATGGCACTATTACAGGAATGGCAAAAAATTGCTTATAATGAGCAGGCAGATAGAGCAAAATTACAGAAGTTCTGGCAGGATTATTTTTTAGTGGAAAAAGGAATCTACGAAAAACTGTTAGATCATCCGGACGAAGAAGTATCCGGAACAGTCAAAGAATTAGCAGATAAATACGAGACAGAATTACAGATGTTCGTAGGATTCTTAGATGGAATCAACGACAGCTTAAAAGAAGCAAACCCAATCGAAGAGATGGATGAAAATACACAGGTAAGCTTAGACATCGACTTCGAGAAATTATATTACAACATGGTTGGATGTCGTGCAGAATGGCTTTACAACTTAAAAGAATGGGATGACATTCTTACAGAAGAAAGAAGAAAAGAGTTATACAAAGAATCCAGAAATTCAACAACAGTTGTAAAAGGAAAGAAGATCGGAAGAAACGATCCATGCCCATGCGGAAGCGGTAAAAAATACAAAAAATGCTGCGGAAAAAACGCTTAATTCGTTAAAAGAAATAGTCGAATATGTAAATGAAACAAGGAAGAACCTTTTGGCTTATGTGATAGCTGAAGGGTTCTTTTATTTTAGATAATTTTGATAAAATCCCATATGAGATAAAAATACATAAATTATTGACATTTTGTATACATGATGTTAGAATTTCAATTAGTCGTCTAATGATTAGTTATCTAATTAAAATACTCAAAGTAAAGAAAGGAGCATACATGAAGAAGTGTGAAGGAATTTACAGTTTGATCGGCAAAGTGAATCATAAGAGTGCGATTTATGGATTTGAGCTATTGAAAGAAGAAAATATACATCCGAGACAGATGCCTCTGATCATTCATTTAAAAAAATGCGAAGGCTGTACACAAAAAGAGTTAGCAGAGAAGATGCAGGTCAAGCCGTCTACGCTAAACGTAATGATTGGACGAATGGAAAAGAATGGATATATAGAGAAAAAACAAGACGAAAAAGATTCAAGAAAAAGCAGAATTTATTTTACTGAGAAGGGAAGAAGTATCTGTGAAGACGGTCATAAAAAATTTGTCATGATACAAGAAAAACTTCAAGAGTATTTTACAAAAGAGGAGCAAGAAGAACTCAAGAGACTGTTAAATAAATTTTGTGATTGTCTGGATGAGCAGACAGAGATACTAAAAAAAGAAAGAAAGGAAAAATCAGATGCTTAAATTATTTCGATATTTGAAAAAAGCATATGTGCCTGTTATTGCGATCGTGTTATTGCTGATCCTACAGGCGAGTTGTGACCTGACATTACCAACATTTACTTCCAATATCGTCAATGTTGGTATTCAGCAGAAGGGTATTGAAGACGCAGTTCCTGATGTAATGAGAGAAGAAACATTTCTGGCATTGAAATCTCTTATGAAACAAGATGATGCAGATGATATGGAAGATGCTTATAAACTTTATACAAAAGATCAGGTAAAAGATTCAAAATATAAAGATTATAAAGACGGACGTTTATATGTCAGAAGATATATCTCCAAAAAAGACAGAGAACATCTTGATACGAGTATGTCAAAGGCAATGCTTAAGTTGTCAGCGCAGATGGCAAAACAGATTCAGGCCAATCCTCAGGTAGCAGCTTCTTTAAGCAAGAGCCAGAAAAAAATGATGGCGCAGATGAAGAACATGGATACAAAAGACATGCCAGATACGATCATCAGTCAGGCAGCGATTTCTTTTGTGACTTCAGAATACAAAGCAATCGGACTTGATATTGACCAGATGCAGACACATTATCTGTTAGTGACAGGAGCAAAGATGATCGGGCTTGCGTTCTTGATCATGGCAGCAGCAGTGAGTGTTACTTTATTGTCAGCACGTTTAGCTGCGAAATTAAGTCGTATTCTGAGAGAGAAAGTATTTGAGAAAGTTATGTCGTTTACAAACTCTGAGTTTGATAAATTCTCAACAGCCTCATTGATCACAAGAAGTACGAATGATATCCAGCAGATTCAGATGTTTATGACGATGGTATTCCGTATCGTCGTATACGCACCATTAATGGGAATCGGAGGTATTTTCAAAGTATTAACAACCAATGCGAAGATGACATGGACGATCGCTATCGGTGTGATCGCGATCATGTTAGTGATCTTTGTATTATTTAAGGTAGCGATGCCAAAATTTAAGA
>OGRJ01002128.1_pt1 | contig 14901 bp, 9 predicted proteins | sample 1553411 | NCBI WGS metagenome assembly OGRJ01 (sample SAMEA2580084, study PRJEB22360) | human gut metagenome | biome: human gut; feature: human-associated habitat; material: faeces | place: Denmark | collected 2008/2010
CCTCTTCGGCTGCAGCTTCTACTTCCGCAGCCGCAAAGGCGCGGCCGCATTCACCGCCGCCGAAGGATCGCTGCCGACATGGGTCGTGGGCATGTCGATTTTCGCCACGTTCGTCAGCAGCATCAGTTTTCTCGGCCTGCCCGGCGACGCCTACAAAGGCAACTGGAATCCCTTTGTATTCAGTCTCTCGATCCCTATCGCCACATGGCTGGCCGCCAAGGTATTCATTCCCCTCTACCGCAGCGTAAACAGCGTCTCGGCCTACCACTACCTCGAAATGCGTTTCGGCTACTGGGCGCGCTGCTACGTGGCGGTCTGCTACCTGCTGACGCAACTGGCGCGCATCGGCTCGATCCTGCTGCTGCTGGCCCTGCCGCTGAACACGATGTTCGGCTGGGACATTCAGACCATCATCATCTGCACGGGAATCGCCACCCTGATCTACACACTGCTGGGCGGTATCGCCGCCGTGGTCTGGACCGACGCCATACAGGGCATCATTCTGATCGTGGGTGCCCTCGCCTGCGCCGCGATCCTTACCTTCACCATGCCCGAAGGCCCCGGACAGCTCTTCGAAATCGCCGCGGCACACGGCAAATTCAGCCTCGGCAGTTTCTCGCTGTCGCTGACCGAACCGACCTTCTGGGTGGTGCTGATTTACGGCCTTTTCGTCAATATGCAAAACTACGGCATCGACCAGAACTATGTACAGCGCTATATGACCACCAAATCGACGGCCGAAGCCGTGAAATCGACACTCTTCGGCGGTCTGCTCTACATCCCCGTCTCGCTCGTCTTCGTCTACATCGGCACGGCGCTCTTTTCCTATTATACGGCCCGGCCCGAACTGCTCCCCGCCGGCACGCCGTCCGATCAGGTCTTCCCGTGGTTCATCGTCCACGGGCTGCCCACCGGACTGACCGGACTGGTCGTCGCATCGCTCTTCTCGGCCGGCATGTCGACCGTCGCCACGAGCATCAACTCCTCGGCGACCATCGTACTGACCGACTTCGCCAAACGGCTCTCGAAAAAGGAGCTTACCGAAAAGCAGAATATGGGCACGCTCTACGCCACCTCATTCGTCGTCGGCACGCTCGGCATCGTCGTCGGGCTGCTGATGATGCGCATCGACGGCGTGCTGGACGCATGGTGGAAGCTGGCGTCGATCTTCAGCGGCGGCATGCTCGGACTGTTCCTGCTGGGCGTGGTCTGCAAGACCGTGCGCCGGGTCCACGCGGTCGTCGCCGTGATCCTCGGACTGCTGACCATCGCGTGGATGAGTCTCTCGCCGCTGATCAACGAAGGTTCGCCCTTCTACCGTTTCCACAGTCCGCTGCACACCTACCTGACGATCGTCTTCGGCACGACGGTCATCTTCCTCACCGGCTTCCTGCTCACGACCCTGAACCGCCGCCGAGAAGCCGAATAGCCGACACGAACAAACAATCTGAAAAACACAGAATATGACCACTTCACACCCTAAAATCGGCATCCGTCCGATCATCGACGGCCGCCGCGGCGGAATCCGCGAATCGCTCGAAGCAATGACCATGGGCATGGCACAGCGCGTAGCGCGTCTCTACAGCGAAGAACTCCGTTATTCGGACGGTTCGCCCGTCGAATGCGTCATCGCCGACACCACGATCGGCGGGGTCGCCGAAGCCGCGGCCTGCACCGACAAATTCCGCGACAGCAATGTAGGCGCCGTCCTTTCGGTCACCCCTTGCTGGTGCTACGGCGCCGAAACCATCGACATGGACCCGCTCATCCCCAAAGCCATCTGGGGTTTCAACGGCACGGAACGTCCGGGCGCCGTTTATCTGGCTTCGGCACTGGCCGGGCACAACCAGAAGGGATTGCCCGCCTTCGGCATCTACGGCCGCGACGTACAGGATATGGACGACGATACGATTCCCGCCGACGTACGCGAAAAACTCTTGCGTTTCGGCCGCGCCGCCGTCGCGGTCATGCAGATGCGGGGCAAATCCTATCTCTCGATCGGCTCGGTGTCGATGGGTATCGCAGGTTCTATGCCCGACCCCGATTTCTTTCAGGAGTACCTCGGCATGCGCAATGAAGCGGTAGACTGCTCGGAGATCGAACGCCGCATCGAACTGGGCATTTACGACAAGGAGGAGTTCGGCCGCGCCATGGAGTGGGTCGAGAAATACTGCAAGCCCAACGAAGGCAGCGACTGCAACCCCGCGCATCTGGTCTATTCGCGCGAACAGAAAGACGTCGTCTGGGAATATGTCGTAAAGATGACACTCATCTTCCGTGACCTGATGCACGGCAATCCGAAGCTGGCCGAAATGGGCTTCGAAGAGGAGGCCATGGGACACAACGCCATTGCAGGCGGATTCCAAGGGCAGCGCCAGTGGACCGACTTCCGACCCGACGGCGACTTCCCGGAAGCGATCCTCAACTCGTCGTTCGACTGGAACGGCATCCGCGAAGCCATCACCTTCGCTACGGAAAACGACACGCTCAACGGCGCTTCGATGCTCCTGCTGCACCTGCTGACCAACCGGGCGCAGCTCTTCGCCGACGTACGCACGTTCTGGTCCCCCGAAGCCGTCGAGCGCGTCACGGGCCGCCGGCTCACGGGCCGCGCCGCAGGGGGCATCATCCACCTCATCAATTCGGGTTCCTGCACGCTCGACGCCACGGGACAGCAGTCCGATGCGGCGGGCAATCCCGCAATGAAGCCGTTCTGGGGGGTATGCGAACCATGGCGGAAGCATGTCTCCAAGCCACGACATGGTACCCCGCAGGACGCGAATACATGCGCGGCGGCGGATTCTCGTCGCACTTCCTCACCCGCGGCGAAATGCCGATGACCATGTGCCGCTTGAATCTCGTGAAAGGACTCGGCCCCGTATTGCAGATCGCCGAAGGCTGGGCCGTAAACGTCGATAACGAGATTTTCGAGATCATCAACAAGCGCACCGACCGCACGTGGCCGACGACATGGTTCGCCCCCCGCCTGACAGGCCACGGCGCTTTCCGCGACGTCTATTCGGTGATGAACAACTGGGGAGCCAACCACGGCGCCATCAGTTTCGGACACGTCGGCGCCGACCTCGTCACGCTGGCCGCGATGCTCCGCATTCCGGTAGCCATGCACAACCTCGACGCCGACCGGCTCTTCCGCCCCTCGGCATGGGGCGCCTTCGGCTCCGACCCGGAAGGTTCTGACTATCGCGCCTGCGCGACCTACGGACCGATCTACAAATAACGACCGACACACCTAAAAACCGCAACCATGACCATCAGAAAACTTCTAACGCTCACCGTCTGCACGGCACTCCTCGGCTGTTCGGACGACTCGGAGCAAACGCAGCAGGTTCCCCCGACGACAGGATTCGGCAACCGGCTTTCGGGGCTTACGGCGATCATTCCGGAGGCAGGCGTCACGGATAAAAGTTCGACGACGCGAACCGGCGTCGCTGAAACCGGAGCGACCGTCTGGCTCATCGACGATGCCATTACCGTCACCGACGGCCTGCACGCCGGCACATTCGACGTCGCAACCGGCATCGGCACCGCAACCGGAAAATTCAACGGCTCGCTCGATTTCGAACAAACGCCCCTTTACGCCGTCTATCCTGCCGTAAGCGCCATGAACGGCTTTACGGCTCCGGTCGTCATCGGTACCATGCAGAACGCCCGGACCGCAGGCGCCAACAACATCATGACCGCCCGGTGCGAAGAGGTCAAAGCGGCCAGCGAATCGCAGTTCGTTTTCCGCAAAAAGGCCGCCACGGCGCAGCTCTCGTTCGACTTCACCTCCGAAGGAAAATACGCTTCCGAGAAGGTCAATTCCGTCAAGATTACGGCCGAAGGCGTAAATTTCGCGGGTGCATGCGACTTCGACCTGACCGATCCCGACGCTCAGCTCCGGGGATCGTCCAACAGCATCACCTACACGTTCAACGAAGCCCCGTCGCTGGCCGATAAAATCGAATTTACCATCGGCCTCGCTCCCTGCGACCTGACGCAGGCCGCCAACATGTATTATCTGGTCAGCACGGACCGCTACACGTTTCTTTTCAACAAACGGCCCGCCCAATCCAGTCCGGAAGGGAGCGCGATTTCCGTTTCGCTTCCGCTCGATCAGTTCACGGCGACCGACAGCGAGACTCCCGCGGAAGGAGAAGTCAAGATCACCCACGAACTCCCGGCGCTCAACCTCAGCGCACAGGGAACGGCCAACTGCTACATCGTCGACAAGGAGGCGCGGTGCAGTTTCGATGCGACCGTAATGGGCAACGGCGGCGAAGGCATTATCCCCGGCGGCGGCTTCACCGACTACCTCGGCAATCCGCTCACGGCACCGGCGACAATCGCCCCCCCCTCGGCCGAACTGCTGTGGGAGACGACCGACGGACTGATCTCGGAACTGGTACTCAGCGACGGCATCGTCTCGTTCAACACCTCGGCCGGCAAGGGCAACGCCCTCATCGCGGTCAAGGACCAGCAGGGCCGCATCATGTGGAGCTGGCATATCTGGTGTACGGACCTCCCCGCCGATCAGGTTTACATGGCCAATAAATACGGCAACAGCTATACCTTCATGGACCGCAGTCTGGGCGCCACATCGGCGCTGGACGACACCGGCTCGCTGGGCATGTCCTACCAATGGGGGCGCAAGGACCCGATCCCCGGCTCGTCGAAATTCTACGACATGACCGAACCGACCCTCTACGGATCCGTAACCAAGGTGAGCGTCGCCGCTTCCGACGCATCCACCGGAACGATCGCCAATGCGATCCAGAATCCCGTAACCTTCCTCAAGGCGGCGGACTGGCTTTTCGCCGGACGCAACAACTACCTCTGGGGCAATCCGCAGGGCGAGGAGGGGCTGACCGCGACTCATCAAAAGTCGATCTACGACCCGTGTCCCCCCGGCTACAGGATTCCGGGCAAGGATGCCTTCTCGATCTTCACGAAAACGGGAGAAAACACCACCGACCCAGCTCAACACAACGTCGTAAACACAAGTCCGACCAAACGCGGATGGTATCTCTACTACGCAGCCACGGGTTCGGGCGAGCAGGCATGGTTCCCCTACAACGGGTGCCGCTACTACAGCTCCGGCGCACTGAACCGCGGTTCGTTCTACTATTACTGGACCTCGGCTCCCTCCGCCGGAACGAAGAGCTGCTGTCTGGCATTCAAGAACGACTGGAAAGAGGTCGATCCGCTCTACACCTTCCAGCGCGGAAATGCCCAAACAATCCGCTGCGTCAAGGAATAACGACCGGAAGCATTCCCTGCGCAGACAGGATATCTGCGCAGGGAACGAACCGGCAAAGCAAAAACCTAAAAAACCAAACAAGATGATTCGTATATATAATGCACTGCGCCGCAACTTACGGCTCTGGCTGATTCTCCCCGTACTCTTCGCGGGGATGGCGGGACCTGCCGGGGCGCAGACCAAAGGACATAAGGTCGTCGGCACCGTAATGGGTCCCGACAGCCTGCCGCTGCAAGGAGCCACCGTCATCATTAAAGAGGTGAACCGGGGCGCCGTATCCGATTCGAAAGGACGTTACGTCCTTTCGAACGTACCGCCGACCGCAAGTCTCGTGTTCTCTTTTCTGGGCATGGTGTCGCAGGAAGTTCCCGTAGGTCAGAAAACCGAGATAAACGTCGTGCTGACCGCCACCGACGCCCGTCTCGACGAAGTCGTGGTCGTCGGCTACAGCGAAGTGAAATACAAGGACCTGACGGGCAGCGTGGGACGCGCCAACGTCGGCGACATGCTCAAAACCGACGCCGGCAACATCGGCGAAGCCTTCGCGGGCCGCGTAGCCGGCGTGCAGGTAACTTCGAACGAAGGCATGCCCGGCGAGGAGATGAATATCGTCATCCGCGGCAGCAACTCCATCACGCAGTCCAACTCGCCGCTCTACGTCATCGACGGTTTCCCGCTGGAAGATACCTCGATGGGTGCCCTCAACCCCTCGGACATCGCTTCGATCAGCATTCTCAAAGACGCTTCAGCAACCGCGATATACGGAGCCCGCGCGGCCAACGGCGTGGTGATCATCACCACCAAACTGGGCACTCCCGGAACGACGAAGGTGACTTTCGACGCAAGCTGGGGATTCGCTCAGATATCCAAGAAAATCGACCTGATGAACGCCTATGAGTTCGTTACGCTCCAGCAGGAGATCATGACCGAAGCCGACTTCAACAAAACCTATCTGGGCGAAGGGGGCACGATCGAGGATTACCGCAACGTAAAGAGCATCGACTGGCAGGATCAAATCTTCCGGACGGCTCCCGTACAGAAGTACTCGGTCAATCTGTCGGGCGGCAACCGCTCCACGCGGTTCAGCACGACGCTTTCCATGCTCGATCAGGACGGCATCATCAAAAATTCGAATTACAGCCGTTATCAAGGCCGCGCCACGATCGACCACCGCTTCGCCAAGAAATGGCACGTGCAGGCGATGGCGAACTACTCGCGCATCCTGCAGACCGGCGACTCTCCGTCGCAGACCAACTACACGGGCAGCGCCAACCTGCTGCCCAACGTATGGAGCTACCGTCCGTTCGTATCGGTCGGCGACGACGACCTGATCAACGAGTGGGTCGACCCCTCGATCAACCCGTCACAGGACTTCCGGGTAAATCCGATCTACATCGTTTCGGACGAATACCGCAAACGCATCAACAACTATTTCAGGGCCAATGCCTATGTCGAATACGAAATCATCAAAGACCTGAAAGTAAAGGTTATGGGCGGATTCCTGACGGACGATTATTCGAACGAGCAATTCAACGGTTCGCGTTCGCGCACGGGTAACAAATACCGCTCGGACGGAGTCAACGCATCGGTGCAGAACAAATCGACCCAACAGTGGGTCAACGAGAACACCCTGACCTACAAGACCGCCTTCGACAAGAACGAAAAGCACAAATTCGACATTCTCTTGGGACAGACCATGCAGGGCAGCCGCTACAGGAATACCTACATGAAGGCCACGCATATTCCCAACGAGCATCTGGGCATCAACGGATTCGGCGAAGGCTCCCCGGTGGTTTCGACCTACAATTCGGCGGAATGGACGCTGATGTCGTTCCTGTCGCGCATCAACTACAACTACGACAACCGGTACTACTTCACGGCGACGTTCCGCGCCGACGGCTCTTCGAAGTTCGCCAAGAACAACCGCTGGGGTTACTTCCCGTCGGCCTCGGCCGCATGGAACATCTCCAACGAAAAGTTCCTCAGTCAGAACAAGGTCGTCTCCAACCTGAAACTCAGGGCCAGCTGGGGACAAACGGGCAACAACCGCGTTTCGGAATACGCATACCGGACGCAGATGTACGCCACGGAGGGGTCGGAGTACCCGTTCGACAACAGCAACACCACGGGCAACATCATCGTCAATCTGGGCAACCGGAACCTCAAATGGGAAACCACCACGCAGTGGGATGCGGGAGTCGATCTGGGGCTGTTCCGCAACCGGCTTACGATCGCCGTGGACTGGTACCGCAAGATTACCTCCGACCTGCTGCTGTCCGCCGACATCCCACCCTCGTCGGGCTTCTCCACCAACACCATGAATATCGGAAAAGTCCGGAATCAGGGATGGGAATTCACGCTCCAGACCGAGAATTTCAACACGAAAGACTTCCGCTGGACGACCGATTTCAACATCGCCTTCAACCGCAACAAGGTGCTGGCACTGTCGCACAATCAGGAGAGCATCGTCAATGTCATCTCCTACAACAACGCCTATATCACCAAAATCGGCAAGCCGATGGGCATGCTTTACGGCTATATCTACGAAGGGACTTACAAATACGACGACTTCGACAACGTCGACGGCAAATGGGTCCTCAAAGCCGACATTCCCGACAACGGCACCGGCCGTTCGGGCGTGCAGCCGGGCGACGCGCGCTTCCGCGACATCAACGGCGACGGCACGGTCAATGCCGACGACTGTACGATCATCGGACGCGGACAGCCGTTGCACACGGGAGGTTTCAACAACACCTTCGAATTCTTCGGCTTCGACCTGAACGTCTTTTTCCAATGGAATTACGGCAATGACATCCTCAACGCCGCGCGCACGCAGTTCGTACGCGGCAAATCGGAGGTCGGCTACAACCGCTGGAAGGAGTACTGCGGACGCTGGACTCCCGAAAATCCGATGAGCGACATTCCGCGCGTGGGCGGCTGGGGTTCCTCCCAGTATTCGACCTTCGAGGTGGAGGACGGCTCGTTCCTGCGCCTGAAAAACCTCTCGTTAGGCTATACCCTGCCCTCCAAGATCACCAAGAAATTCTTCGTCCAGAAGCTGCGGGTCTACTTCTCGGCGCAGAATCTGGTGACATGGAGCAACTATTCGGGTTACGACCCCGAAGTTTCGACCAAAAATACGGCGCTCACTCCCGGATACGACTGGTCGGCCTACCCGCGCTCACGCGTCTACAACTTCGGAATCAACGTCGTATTCTAAAAACAACGATCATGAAAAAACTACTTTTTATATTCATCGCAGGCATAACGCTGGGTTCCTGCAATTTCTTCGACGTCGAGACTGCGGGTTTCGTATCGCCGGAAACCTCCTACAAGGACGAGGAGAGCGTTCAGAAAGCACTGGTCGGCGTTTACGCACCGCTGTCCGACCTGTCGTTCTACGGCCGGGACTGGTTCTACGCCTTCAACCTGCAGGACGACCTGAGTTACTACGACCGCAACTATACCAAACAGGAACTGTTTCTGAACAATTACACCTATACGAACGCGACGCTGAACAACCTCTGGGCGAATCTCTACACGGGTATCGACCGCGCCAACTCGTTCCTCGAATATATACAGGGCTCGCCGATCGACGAAACGCTCATCGCCCAGTACATGGGTGAAGTACGATTCCTGCGCGCCTACTATTTCTTCACGCTTTCGAGCCTTTGGGGCGACGTACCCTTACGCCTCAAATCGACCCGCGACACCGACATGGAGGCGCTTCAGATGCCCTCGACCCCGGCCGCAGAGGTTTTCGACTTCATCGTAACCGAAATGGAGGACGTCGTAGGACAGGTCAGGGCGGCCGACCAGCTCAACGGTCCGGGCCGCATCTCGAAATCGACCGTCCAAGGCATCCTCGCCCGCGTCTATCTGAAAATGGGCGGCTTCCCCCTCTACAAAGGCAAGGAGGCTTTCGAAAAGGCCGCATACTGGGCGCGCAAAGTCCGCAGCAGCCGACTCCACACGCTGAACCCCGACTACAAAGAGGTGTTCACCAACCTCAGCAAGGATATCTATGATCTCACCTACCGCGAAAGCATCTGGGAAATCGAATTCAAGGGCAACAATCAGGACGGCCACACCACGGGCGGCTGCGTCGGAAGCTACAACGGCGTTTACAACAACCAGAACGACGCCTACGGATTCGGCTACGGGTACGTATCGGTGACGCTCAAACTGTTCGACCTGTTCGACGATCCGAACGACGTGCGCCGGGAGTGGAATATCTGCGAATACTACTACCGCAACGGAGAGAAACTGTGGCGCAACCTCAACAACAAACAGTACGTTTACTGCAACGCAGGCAAATTCCGCCGCGAATACGAACTTTCCGACACGAAGGACAAGGACTACACGCCGATCAATTTTCCCGTGCTGCGCTATTCGGACGTACTGCTGATGCTGGCGGAAGCCGAAAACGAAGCCTACGGCGGTCCGACAACTCTGGCGTACGAATGTATCAACGAGGTGCGCCGACGGGCCAATTCCGACTATCCGGCTGTCGCAGGTCTCGGTCAGGAGGATTTCCGCCGGCTCGTCATCGACGAACGGGGCCGCGAACTCTGCTTCGAAGGACTGCGCCGTCTGGACCTGATCCGCTGGGGACTCTACGTCGAAGCCATGACCACAGAGCGCCGGGCGCAGGTAGCCGATCCCCGCTGGCACGCGAACAAAAGCTATGCGGACGGAATCGCCGACTACACCGAGTACCGCCACAACTGGTATCCGATACCGAGCAAGGAACTGGCTACCAACTTCTCGATCAAACAAAATCCCTTATGGTAAAGGACTTAATCACCGATACGATGAAAAAGAATCTGATCATCACGTTTATTACGGCCCTTCTGTTGTGCCTGATCTCCTGCGGGGAGGTGCTGGAAGACGTTTCGTTCGGGGTGACTCCCGACAGCGGCAATGTCTATGAAGCCGGCAAAGAGGTATACTTCAACTTCAGCGGCAACCCCGACTACATCACCTTCTATTCGGGCGAAGCAGGACACAAATACGAATACGCCGGGAAAATCGACGGCGAAGGAACCGCCAATTACGGTATTCCGGTCAAAGCCATGAATGCCAGAGCCGACAATTATTCATATATTTACGAAACCGCAGGGGAATACGACGCCGTATTCGTCGCCCGGAACGCCACGTTCGAAGGCGAAAGCAAAGTCGTCGCACGATTGAAAATAACGATCGCCGAACCTGCGGACAACGAATAAAACACTTCTGCGATGAACAGAAAAACACTTTTTACCGCCCTGCTGCTCCTCCTCGGCCGAAACGTTTGTTCGGCCGGGGAGCCCGGCCCGACGATCCGGTTCGCGGAAATCCCGGCCGGCTGGTTCTACATGGGTTCCGGCGGACCGGGCGCAGACTACGACGAGACGCCGATCCACAAAGTGGTCATCTCCCGACCGTTCCGGATGTCCGTCACCGAGATCACCAACGCCCAGTACGAAGCGTTCGATCCTTCGCACCGCGCCCTGCGCGGCAAACAGGGGTTTTCGAGCGGGGACAACGAAGCCGTGATCTTCGTGGACTGGCATCAGGCCGATGCGTTTTGCCGCTGGCTCTCCGAAAAGGAGGGCCGCACCTACAGGCTTCCGACCGAAGCCGAATGGGAATACGCGTGCCGGGCCGGCTCCTGCATGCACTACTCCTTCGGCGACCGGCTTCCCAAAGCGGCGCTGAAGAATCAGGAAGAGCATCACTCGTTCATCCCCGTCGATCTGACCGTGGCGCAGAGCGCGCCCAATGCCTTCGGACTGTACGACATGCACGGCAACGTCGAAGAGTGGTGTTACGACTGGTACGGCCCCTATTTCAGAGGCGACCAGACCGATCCGGTGGGATATGCCGACGGCTTTTACAAGGTGACGCGCGGCGGCAGCCATTCGACCCCCGTCGAATACCTCCGCTCGGCCAACCGCATGGCCATGATCCCGGAAGACAAGCATTTCCTGACCGGATTCCGCATTATCGAAGCGCCCTATCCGGCCACGAAGCCGGTTCCCGCTTCCACCGCCGCCGAACCTGTAGCGCAACACGTCGCACATTGGGTAGATATGAACGACCAACCGCGTTATTACACCCCCATCGAATACGTCATACCGCCGCATATCTCCGCAGCACCGATGTATCCCCACAACCATTGTCCGGCAGTCACGTGGTGCCGTAACGGCGACCTGCTCGCCGTCTGGTTCTCGACGATCAGCGAATTCGGCCGGGAAATGGCTATCTGGCACAGCCGCCTGCGCTGCGGAGCCGACTCGTGGGACGAAGCGAGCCTTTTGTGCAAGGTTCCCGACCGCAACATGACCGGCTCGTCACTCCGGTGCGATCCCGGCAGCGGCCGCATCTATCTGCTCAACGGCGTCGAAGCCGGCGGCTGGTGGCGCAATCTGGCGCTCATGGCGCAGACCTCGGACGACAACGGCGCGACATGGAGCCGCCCGCAGATCGTCTCCCCGGAACATACTCCGGGACATCAGGTCATCGCCGGCATGATCCGCAGCAGCGAAGGCTGGCTCATCAATGCCTGCGACGGAGGCCCGGACAACAACGAAGGTTCGGTGATTCAGATCAGCCGCGACGACGGCCGGAGCTGGACATCTCCCTGCGGGGAAAAACCCGAAGAGTTCGAAGCGGGACGCACCGGCGGCATGATCGCGGGCATCCACGCCTGCGTCGTCCAGCTCAGGGACGGCTCGCTGATGGCGTTCGGCCGCGGCAACGACGTCGCCGATGCAAAGGGACGCCGCCGAATGACCCGGAGCATCTCCGGCGACATGGGCAAAACATGGCGTTACGAAGCCTCTCCGTTCCCGCCGATTTCAGGCGGCCAGCGCTGCACGATGATCCGGCTGAAGGAGGGTCCGATCGTGTTGGTATCCTTCACCCACCACCCCCTGCGTCCGCCCAAGGACGAAGACCGGATGCGTTTGGGCGGGAAGATCAAAAGCGGCATGTTCGCCGCCGTGTCCTATGACGAAGGCAAGACGTGGCCCGTCCGCAAACTCATCACCGACGGACAATACCGGTTTATGGACGGCGGGGCGTGGACCGGCTTTTTCGAAACGGACGCCGACCGGGCCGAACCACGGGGATACCTGACGATGACGCAGTCGCCCGACGGAATAATACACCTGCTGAGCAGTAAAAACCACTACCGTTTCAACCTCAAATGGCTGGAACAAAACGATTAAAAGACCTGCACGATGAATAAGACGATCCGATGCGGCCTGCTGCTGACGGCCGTGACGCTGAGCTGCACGGCAGGATTCGGCCAACAGCCCACGTTATTCACCAACAATTACGACCCGAAGGCCGAAATCCCGAAGCTGGATGCGGAGAAGAGCGTAATCTACGACCCGGTCCGTACATGGACCTACTCGCACCACCCTTCCGTCGCCTTTTTCAAAGGCACCTTTTACGCCGTCTTCTCGAACGGTCCCGAAGGCGAGGACGAGTGCGGCCAGCGGATCATGCTCGCCACCTCGGAAGACTTCACCGACTGGAGCGAACCACGGGTCATACTCTCTCCGGGCGAGGGCGAGTTCGGACAGACCAAGATACTCACGCCGGGCGGCATCACCGTAATCGGCGGCAAGCTGACGCTCTACTACACGGAAAACGACAACGACGGCGTTTCGAACAAACGGATAAAGGCGACGCTGTTCGCCATCACGAGCGAAGACGGCCGGACATGGTCCGAGCCGGTCAATCTCTCGATCCGCGTATTCCCGTGCCACCGGCCGCTGACGCTCTCCAACGGCCGGATCATCCTCACGGGCAACACGCTGGTCTATTACACCGACGATCCCTCCGGCACCGGCAAATGGAACCGCTGCCGGATGGAGGTTCCCAAATATCAGGACGGGGCCGTAACCTTCGAGCAGGTACACCCTTCGCTCTGCGAAGGCGCACTATTCGAACACAACGACGGTCAGGTTTTCTGTCTGCTCCGCAGTACGGGCAAAACCTATGACGGCTACCTGTGGCAAATGCAGAGTACCGACGGCGGAATTTCGTGGACGTCGCCCGTAAAAAGCCGCTTTACGGACAACAACACCAAATCGTTTTTCGGCAATCTGCCCGACGGACGCTATTTCTACGTCGGAACCCCGGACACTTCCCGTCCGGGAGAACGTTACCCGCTGGTGCTGGCACTATCCGAAGACGGCTACAATTTCGGCAAGACCTTCATCCTCTCCGATGACAGATATACCCAGCAGTATAAAGGCCGCTGGAAAGGCGGCGATTACGGCTATCCGTACGCCATGGTTCACGACGGCCATATCTACGTCATCGTCTCGCGCCGCAAGGAACGCATCGAAATAATCCGTATCGAAATCGACGCCCTGCAATGAGAAACGCCGTTATCGCCATAGCCGGACTATTCGGCCTGCTTCTGCCGGCCTGCGGCGGAGACGGGAACGAAAACCCTCCGCCCGCACCGGGAGCCGAACCAAAGGGAACAGACCGTATCTCCATTTTCAGAAATGCGTACGATCCCGCCGCTGACCTGCCGCGCATCGAACCGGAACGCGCCGTAATTTACATGCCGGCCGGCGATTGGAGCTATTCCCACCACCCCTCGGTCACCTATTTTCAAGGCGCCTTTTATGCCGTCTATTCAAACGGCATGCGAGGCGAAGACGAGCCGGGGCAGCGGGTGATGATCGCCTCCAGCCGGGACTTCATCCGCTGGAGCGCTCCGCAGCTCCTAGCGGAACCGTCCGACGGCGACTACGGCACCAAGAAAATCCTCACTCCGGGCGGCATCCGGGTCTGCGACGGCAGGCTGACTGTCTATTATACGGAAAACGACAACGACGGCACGAGCAACGCCCGGCTGAATCCGCAGCTCTACGCCGTGACATCGCCCGACGGCAGGACATGGACACGGCCGGTATCGCTCGGACTGGCCATATTTCCCAGCCACGCCCCGCTGCGGCTCTCGACCGGACGGCTGGCGATGACCTGCAACCGGGCGTTCTATTACTCCGACGATCCGACGGGGCTGCGCGGTTGGCATAAATGCGGCACGGCGGCGCAGGACCAGACCGGGCATGTCACCTTCGAACAGATCCGGCCGTCATTGTGCGAAGGCGAGCTGTTCGAGCATGCCGACGGCACGCTGTACTGCCTTTTCCGGAATTCGTCCACGCCCTACGACGGCTACCTCTGGCAGGCACAGAGCTACGACGGCGGGCGCAACTGGACCATGCCCGTACGCAGCGATTTTTCAGACAACAACACCAAGTCGTTTTTCTGCGCCCTTCCCGACGGACGCTATCTCTACATCGGCACGCCCGACAACACCCGTCAGGGCACCCGTTATCCGCTGGTGCTGGCCCTCTCCGAAGACGGGTTCAATTACGACAAATGCTACATCCTCTCCGACGACCGCTACACCCGGCAATACGAAGGACGCTGGAAAAGCGGCGATTACGGCTATCCGTTCGCCTACATCCGCGAAGGCTGGATTTACGTCATAGTTTCCCGACAGAAGGAGCGGATGGACGCCCTGAAATGTAAAATCTCCGATCTAAGATGAAAACCAAACACTTATTAGCGCTACTGCTGCTTGCCCTCCTCCCGCTTCCGCTGACGGCCGACATCCGGCTGCC
>OGRJ01002132.1_pt1 | contig 14873 bp, 10 predicted proteins | sample 1553411 | NCBI WGS metagenome assembly OGRJ01 (sample SAMEA2580084, study PRJEB22360) | human gut metagenome | biome: human gut; feature: human-associated habitat; material: faeces | place: Denmark | collected 2008/2010
TCGCATTCGACGAAGCTTTTCTGGACGTTACCCGGAACAAAAAGGGAATCCCGCTGGCGGTGGACGTTGCCCGGGCCGTCAAACGACAAATCCGCGACGAACTGGGACTGGTCGCATCGGCCGGAGTATCCTACAATAAATTTCTCGCCAAGATCGCTTCGGACTACCGGAAACCGGACGGACTCTGCACGATCCATCCCGACCGCGCCGCCGCTTTCATCGCGCGCCTGCCGATCGAAGCGTTCTGGGGGATCGGCCGCGTCACGGCACGCAAGATGCACGAAATGGGAATCCACGACGGCGCTGCGCTGCGAGAATGCCCGCCGGATTTTCTGACCGGACGGTTCGGAAAAGCAGGACGCCTTTATTACGAATTCGCCCACGGCATCGACCTGCGACCGGTGGAAGCGAGCCGCGTCCGCAAATCGGTCGGATGCGAAACCACCTTCCCGTACGACCTGACCTCGTTCGACGCGATGACGGACGAACTGTATAAACTCGCCGCCAAACTGAACGGGCGTCTCGACCGGGCCGGATTTCGCGGCAATACGCTGACGCTGAAAATCAAATACCGCGATTTCCGGCTGCAAACCCGCAGCCTGAGTCCAGGATACGAACTGTTCGCATCGGCCGAAATTTTCCCGCTGGCGACTGCGCTGCTGCGCGATGCCGGCGTCGAAGGCCACCCGGTGCGGCTGCTCGGTCTGTCGGTTGGCAATCCGACCCATCCGGTTCAGCACGAACTGTACCGTCAGTTGAGCCTCGACCTCTGACTGTCGTGTTACAAGTCGTATTTCAGCAAGTCGCGCATCGAAATCACTTTACATTTGCGCTCCTTCAACATGCTCAATAATTTTTCGAAATTCTCGGGCGAAGTGCTGACGAAATCGTGCGCGAGGTCGGGCACCCCGTGCAGGCAGAAGATCACCGCCTGCCCGTCGCGGGCCTCATCCAGCGCTTTTTCGAAAAATTCGGGCGTCTCGAACCGCGCGTCGACCACGCCGTAACTCGGCATCAGCATTTTATCCGACACTCCTTTCACATAGGGCTTATCCCCGCCGTGACGGGCCAGCTTATAGCCTCGCTCTTTCAGGACGGCGATCCCCTCCGGACTGTTGTCGTAACCGGGATAAGCGTAAGTCACCGGGCGCGGAATGCCGTACAACGCGCATTTATCTTCGATGTAGGCCGTTTCCGAACCGATCTGCTTACGGGTCATTTGACTCATCTGCCCGTGACTGCGGCTGTGGTTCCCGATCTCGAAGCCCATTTCGTTCAACTCCCGGATCTGATCCCAGCTCATATACTTGGTTTTGTCCTCGAAACCCGGAAATTCGCAAACGTAGAACGTCGCGCCGAATCCGTATTTATGCAGCAGCGGAGCGACTACCTCCCGCTGGCCCGCCGTCGCGTCGTCGAACGTCAGCACGACGATCCGGCCCTTCAGCGGCTTCAGGCGTTTGACCGGTTTTTCGGCGACCGCCGTCAGTGCAACGGCTGCCGATAACAACAGTAAAAAAAATCGTTTCATCATCCATGCTATTTTTTGCAAAACCCGGCACGTAACGCGCCGCCGTTTCCCAGAACCTTACTCTGAACTTACTTCCCGTACAGGCTGCGCGCGATTCCCATTTCGAGCCCCCTCAGTTCGGCCAGGCCGCGCAGGCGGCCGATGCAAGAATAGCCCGGATTGGTCTTCTTGCGCAGGTCGTCGCACATCTGATGCCCGTGATCGGGACGCACCGGAATCGATACGCCGCGGCGCTGCTGCAACGCCAACAACGCCTTCATCACGCCGTACATATCCACATCGCCTTCGAGATGGTTCGCCTCGTAAAAATTACCTTCGTCGTCGCGGCAGGTACTGCGCAGATGGACGAACCCGACGCGATCGCCGAATTCTTCCATCATGGCGGCCAGTTCGTTGTCGCTGCGAACGCCGAACGATCCGGTACAAAGGCAAAGTCCGTTCGAACGGTTCGGAACGGCCGCAATCAATGCACGAAAATCGTCCGCCGTGCTCAGAATACGCGGCAGGCCGAGAATCGGATAAGGCGGATCGTCCGGATGGATCACCAGTTCGACGCCCGCTTCATCGGCCACCGGAGCGATCTCGCGCAGAAAAGCGACCAGGTGTTCGCGCAGCCGGGCGGCGTCGATCCCCTTGTACTGGCCGAGCGCCCCGCGGAATTGTTCGATCGTAAAACTTTCCTCGGCGCCGGGCAATCCGGCGATCATGTTCCGGGTCAGCCGCTCGCGTTCGACCGCATCCATCCGGTCGAAGCGTGCTTTCGCCTTCGCGCGCTCCTGCGACGTATATTCCGCCTCCGCCCCCGGACGCTGCAGAATAAACAGGTCGAACGCCACGAACGCCGCCCGTTCGAAACGAAGCGCTTTCGAGCCGTCCGGCAGCGTATAGGCCAGGTCGGTGCGCGTCCAGTCCAGCACCGGCATAAAATTATAGGTAACGGTACGAATGCCGCAGGCGGCCAGGTTGCGCAGGCTCTGCTTGTAATTTTCGATATACCGCTGAAATTCCCCGGTGCGGGTTTTGATCCGCTCATGGACCGGAACGCTCTCGACGACGCTCCATACCAACCCGGCATCGGCAACCGTCCGCTGTCGTTTGCGGATCTCATCGACGCTCCATGTCTCCCCGTTGGGAATATGATGCAACGCCGTTACCACGTCCGTAGCCCCGGCCTGCCGGATATCCCAAAGGCCGACCGGATCGTCCGGCCCGTACCAGCGCCATGCCTGTTTACACAAATACATATTCTTTATCCGTTTTATGGATTCCCTATCGCAAAAATACGATTTCCGTTCTAAATCGAAAAAGCGTCGAAACCGCCGTCGATAACCGTGACCGTGCCCGAGACGAAACGCGAGGCATCGCTGGCGAGCCACTGCAGCGTACCGAGCAACTCTTCGGGTTCGCCGAAGCGGCGGAACGGCGTATGGCCGAGGATCGCCTCGGAACGCGGCGTCAAGCTGCCGTCCGGATTGGTCAGCAGCGCACGGTTCTGTTCGGTCAGGAAAAAGCCCGGAGCGATCGCATTCACCCGGAAGCCGTCGCCGTACTTCAGCGCCAGTTCGCCGCACAGGTACTTCGTAAAGTTGACTACCGCCGCCTTAGCCACTCCGTACCCGGCTACCCGGCTCAGCGGGCGGATCGCCGATTCGGCCGCGGTGTTGGTGATCGAACCGCCGCGGGCCGCAACCATCGCGCGGGCGAACGCCATCGTCGGCAGCACCGTCCCGAACAGGTTCAGATCGACCACGTCCCGGAATGCCTTCATATCCAGGTCGAAGATCGTCTTATCCGGCGCGATCGTGGCCCCGGGCATATTGCCGCCGGCCCCGTTGATCAGCACGTCGATCCGGCCGTAACGTTCCATGATTTCCGAATACGCCCGTTCGATGTCCTCCTTATTCAGCACGTCAGCCGCCACGAACAACGCGTCCCCGCCGGCCGCCGCGGCTTCCCGCTGAAGGGCAAGCCCGGTTTCGGCCTTGCGGCCCATCAGCACGACCCGGGCGCCCTGTTCGGCGAAATGGAGCACCATCGAGCGTCCCAACACCCCGGTAGCCCCGGTAATCGCCACGACCCGGTCTTTTACGCAAAACAAATTTTTCATCATCGAATACCTTAAAAAATGAACCGCATGAATTTCATGATCGGATATTCCGAGGGGTAAAGATACCAAAATTTCCGTATCCGCGACGCCCGCACGCCTCGTCCGAAACGTTTTTCCGGACACTTTTCCCGTCCGGATTTGCAATATTGGCAAATGATTGTTTATTTTGTACATTGTGAATTGTGACGTTTCATCCAGACTTCGTATCATGAAAAAGATCCTGTTGCCGGTCCCGGCGCTGTGTGTCGGCGTATTGTTGTGCCTGTCGTTGCGGGGAGAAGCCCCTTCGCGGCTAACGACCGACCTCGCGGAACATACCGACCGGGTCTGGATCGGCGGTTATCCGTCGCAAGTGACGCTGGAACAGGCGGACAAGATCGTCGAACCGGCCCGGTTCGTTACGATCGGCAGCCGGCGGCCGTCGTTCGGCTGGCAGGTCAACGATTCGCGCAGCGACGTAATGCAGACCGCTTGCCGCATCCTGCTGGCTTCGTCGCCCGGAACGCTCGCAACCGACTCGGCCGACCTGTGGGACAGCGGCGTAATTCCGGGAGACCGCAGCGTAGCCGTCCCGTATGCCGGCAAGGCACTGGAGCCCGGCAAAATCTACTACTGGAAAGTGATGACTTTCAACAACGGCAATCCGCAGCCGTGGTCGGCCGTCAAGGCGTTCCGCACGGCAGATTCGCTGACCGAATACGCCACGCCGGCCTACCCGCTCGAAAAAACGGACAACGGCTTACCGAAAACGACCCAAAAACTCTCCGATCGGCTCGTTTTCGCCGACTTCGGTTACGACGCTTTCGGACAGCTCCGGCTGACGCTTTGCTCGCACGCCGGCGGCGACACGGTGACCATCCGCCTCGGCGAATGCCTGAAAGACGGACGCATCGACCCGGCTCCGGGAGGCTCCCGCCGTTTCCTGAGCCAGCGCCTCGCACTGCTGCCGGGCATACGCACTTACACCGTAAAAATACCGGCGGACGCGCGCAACACCGGCCCTCAGGCCGTTCGGATGCCGGACTATATCGGGGAAGTCTATCCGTTCCGCTACTGCGAGATCGAAGGCGATGCGATCGGCAACGGCACGGGTATCATCAGCCGGCAGGTCGTAAACTACCCGTTCGACGATCTCGCGGCGGAATTCGCCAGTTCCGACACGACGCTGAACCAGGTATGGGAACTGTGCAAATACTCGATCAAAGCGACCTCTTTCGCCGGATTATATGTGGACGGCGACCGCGAACGCATCCCTTACGAAGCCGACGCGCTGATCAACCAACTGTCGCACTACTGCGTCGACCGCGAATACACGATGGCGCGGCGCAGCCACGAATACCTGCTCGGGAACGCCACTTGGCCGACCGAATGGATCCTGCAATCGGTGCTGATCGCCTGGTACGACTATCTGTACACCGGCGACCTGCGGGCCGTAAAAACGCATTACGAGACGCTGAAAAACAAGACGCTGACCGCACTGTCCGGCACGGACGGATTCGTCAGCCTCACGCCGGAGAAACTGACGCCCGAACTGTACGCGTCGATCAACCTGCGGGGACAAACGCTGAAAAATATCGTCGACTGGCCGCACACGGGGATCCTGGGACTCGGCAAGGCGGAAGGGGGCGAAACCGACGGTTTCGTATTCCGCGACGTCAACACGGTGGTCAACGCTTACCACTACTGCGCGCTGGAACTGATGGCCCGCATGGCAGGAGCCGCCGGAGAGTCGGAAGATTCCGCCGCATACGCCCGGGCGGCCGGCCGTCTGGCGGACAATTTCAACAAACAACTGTTCAATAAAAAAACCGGCGCTTACCGCGACGGCATCGGCACCGACCACTGCTCGCTGCACGCCAACATGTTCCCGCTCTGCTTCGGACTCGCCGACGTAAAACGGGCGCAGTCCGTTGCGGATTTCGTCAAGACGCGGGGCATGGCCTGCAGCGTCTACGGTTCGCAATTCTTGATGGACGGGCTGTACGAAGCGGGCGAAGCCGATTATGCGCTGCAACTGCTCACGTCGGACGCCGAACGCAGTTGGTACAACATGATCCGTGTCGGCTCGACCATTTCGCTGGAAGCCTGGGACGACAAATACAAACCGAATCAGGACTGGAACCACGCTTGGGGCGCGGCCCCGGCCAACATCATCCCGCGCAGGCTGATGGGCGTCGTACCGACCGAACCGGGTTTTTCGCGCATCGAAATCCGCCCGCAGCCGGCCGGACTCGAAAAGGCCGCCCTGCGGATGCCGACGATTCGGGGCGAAGTGGAAACGGTTTTCGAAAACATGCCCGGCCGCTTCACGCTGACGACCGTCCTACCGGCCAATACGAAAGCCGACGTCTACCTGCCGCTGCCCGCCGGAACCAAAAATTACGAAGTGACCGTCAACGGGCAGCCAGCCGGACAGACCGTCCGCGAAGGAAATTTCGTCAAAATCGCGAATCAGGGTTCCGGAAAAAACGTATATGTTCTGAATACCAAATAACTTAATCACACAAACACAAACAACCGAAATGAAAAAACTTTTTATCTGTGCATTCCTCGTGTATGCCGCTTCGCTTCAGGCTCAACCGATGGGCAAGGGCAACCTGCCCCCCGTATTCCCGAAAGAAGTGGCCGAAAAGACACAATTCGATACCCGTACGCGTGCGTACATTTCGCCTGTGCGCGTGATGTGGACGCAGAACGGCGACCTGATCACCGGCTCCGAGAACCTGTTGTTGCAAGGCAACGGACAGGCTACGACAGCCAATACTCCGAAAACCGTTTTCGTATCCAAAGAGGGCAAGCGTCCGTCGATCCTGCTGGATTTCGGTCGTGAAATCCACGGGGGACTGCAGTTCGTAACCTGCATCCGCGCATCGACCAAACCCGTCAAAGTACGCGTGCGCCTCGGCGAATCGGTCGGCGAAGCGATGTGCGAGATCACGAAAGAGAACGGCGCGACGAACGACCACGCGATGCGCGACTATACGATCGAACTGCCGTGGCTGGGCGTCTGCGAAGTGGGCAACTCCGGTTTCCGTTTCGTTCGGATCGACATGCTCGAAGACGACGTCGAACTGCCTATCAAAGAGATCCGCGCCAGCCTGCTGTACCGCGACATCCCATACCTCGGTTCGTTCCGTTCGAACGATCCGCGCGTGGACAGCATCTGGGCGACCGGCGCCTACACGCTGCACCTGAACCTGCAGGAATACCTCGTAGAGGCTCCGAAACGCGACCGTCTGGTATGGCTCGGCGACCTGCATCCCGAAGTGCGTACCGCGCTGGCCGTATTCGGCGACAACGAGGCGCTTTCGCGCGGCCTGGACTTCGCCCGCGACGAAACCCCGCTGCCGGGCTGGATGAACGGCATGTGCTCCTATTCGCTGTGGTGGGTGCTGATCCACCGCGACTACTACATGTACCGCGGCGACCTGAATTACCTGAAACAGCAGCAACAATACCTCAGCGACCTGATGAAGATCCTGATGAGCAAGGTGGACGCCGAAGGCCGTGAACACCTCGACGGCGGCGGACGCTTCCTCGACTGGCCGACCAGCGAAGACACGTTGGCCGTCAACGCCGGCCTGCACGCGCTGATGCTGATGACTTTCGAAGCCGGAGCCGAAATGCTGAACGCATTGGGCGACAAAGAACTGGCCGCACAATGCACCGCAACCGCCGACCGGATGAAAAAAGTAACGCCCGACTACAAAACGTCGAAACAGTCCGCCGCACTGATCGCCCTGGCCGGCATCGTTCCGGCCGAAACGGCCAACAAGGAAGTGCTCGAAGTGGGCGGCGCCCACGGTTTCTCGACCTTCTACGGCTATTACATGCTGAAAGCCCAAGCCCTGGCCGGAGACTATACCGATGCGATCCAGAACATGAAGGACTACTGGGGCGGTATGCTCGACCTCGGCGCTACGACTTTCTGGGAAGACTTCGACATCAACTGGAAGAAAAACGCCGCACGGATCGACGAGCTGATCCCGGCCGGTAAAGTGGACGTTCACCGCACTTACGGCGACTACTGCTACAAAGGCTACCGTCACAGCCTGGCGCACGGATGGGCATCGGGGCCGACGGCATGGCTCAGCGAATACGTGCTCGGCGTGAAGATCGTCGAACCGGGTTGCAAAGCCGTGAAGATCGAACCGAACCTCGGTGGTCTCGAATGGGTCGAAGGAACCGTTCCGACGCCGTACGGAGTGATCAAGGTACGTCATGAGAAACAGGCCGACGGGAAGATCAAATCGAAGATTGAAGTTCCGAAAGGCGTGAAAGTGGTAAAATAACGAACCGTAGGAAACGATTCGGCCGACAGGGAGGCTGCCTGTGAAAATAAGGGTATCAAAAAATATATTTTTTATATCATTATTTTCACAGGCATATCCCTTGTTTTAGGTACATTTGCTTTCACAAAAACACGGCATCCGCCGGCAACAGCCGGACAATAAGGAATAAAATACGGATGCAGCTTTCGGGCATGCGGCGGGAAACGACGACACACCGAAAGACCGAGAGGTTACAAAGAGGCAACGCGACAGAGAGACACGAAAGAAATCGTATCGCAGACGGAACGAGCAACCGGGGCTGAAAACCGGGACGGTCGGGACGGCGCGAAAAGCCGGAGCAATGAGGACGCGGGAATCTCCCCGCACGATCTGCAAACTCCGAAAAACGATCTCAGCGTGTTCGGTTTTCGGAAATTTGATTTGCAACGGCTGTTCGGACAGCTTATTAAGCCAAACAAATTAAATAAACTTAAAAACCGAAAACCGATGAAACAAATTTCATTTCTGGCGTTCGACCTTGGAGCAACCAGCGGCCGTACCATTCTGGGGACGCTGAACGAAGGCAAACTCCAGATGAAGGAACTGACCCGCTTCCCGAACCAAATCCTCGAACTGAACGGACACGCTTACTGGAACATCTTCTCGCTGTACGAACACCTGAAGGCCGGCATGATCGCCGCCGCCAAGGAAGACGTGGAGATCACCTCGATCGGCATCGACACCTGGGGCGTCGATTTCGTATTCCTCGGCGAAGACGGTCAGATTCTGGGCATTCCGCACGCTTACCGCGACCAGCACACGGCAGGAGCGCCGGAAGAATATTTCGAGAAAGTATTGCCCCGCAAAGAGGTATACGATATCACCGGCATCCAGATCATGAACTTCAACAGCCTGTACCAGCTCTACGCGATGAAGCGCGACAACTCGTCGCTGCTGAACGCCGCGAAAGAAGCGCTGTTCATTCCGGACGCGCTGAGCTACATGCTGACCGGCAAGAAAGTGGTCGAATATACGATCGCATCCACGTCGCAGATACTGAACCCGCGCACCAAGAAGTTCGAAACTTGCCTGCTCGAAAAAATGGGCGTGAAGGCCAACCTGTTCGGCGACATCGTGATGCCGGGTTACGTGATCGGTACGCTGACCGATGCGCTGGCCGCAGAAACCGGACTGGGCAAACTGCCGGTGGTAGCCGTTGCCGGTCATGACACCGCATCGGCCGTGGCAGCCGTTCCGGCCAAAAACGAAAAATTCGCTTATCTGAGCTCCGGCACCTGGTCGTTGATGGGGATCGAAGTCAAAGACCCGATCATCACCGAAGAAACTTCGCGCCTGAACATCACCAACGAAGGCGGCGTCGAAGGCACTACCCGACTGCTGAAGAACATCACCGGCATGTGGATTCTCGAACAGTGCATCAAAGAGTGGCGTAAGGAAGCGATCGAATACACTTACCCCGAAATCGTCAAAATGGCGCGCGACGCCGCTCCGTTCCAGTCGTTCATCGACCCGGACGACGAATCGTTCGCCAATCCTCCCAGCATGATCAAGGCGATCAAGGACTTCTGCCTCAGAACCGGCCAGAAAGTTCCGCGCAACCACTCCGAACTGATCCGCTGCATCTTCGAAAGCCTCGCGCTGAAATACAAGAACGTGCTCGATAAGTTCCGTTCGCTGGCTCCGTTCCCGATCGAACGGCTGCACATTATCGGCGGGGGCGCAAAGAACCGCCTGCTAAACCAGTTCACGGCCAACGCGACCGGCGTAACCGTCGTCGCCGGCCCGTCGGAAGGCACGGCCATCGGCAACATCATGCTGCAGGCGCGCGCCGCAGGTTGCGTCAATTCGCTGCAGGAGATGCGCGACATGATCGGCGAAGCCATCGAGATCGAAACGTTCACGCCGGAAGATACCGACGCATGGAACGCCGCTTACGAACGCATCAAATCGCTGATCAAATAATTCCGTTCCGCCGGATTCGGTAACGACAGAAAACAATAATCATTCAATACTCTTTAACTTAAAACAAAAACCATGAAAGACGCAAAAATCCAGCAAGCCTACGAGGCCGCCAAAGCACGCTATGCCGAAATCGGTGTCGATACCGACGCCGTACTGGAACAGATCGCCAAAGTATCCCTGTCGCTGCACTGCTGGCAGACGGACGACGTAACCGGTTTCGAAAACCCGGACGGACAGCTTTCGGGCGGTATTCAGGCCACCGGCAACTATCCCGGCAAAGCCCGCAATATCGAAGAAGTGCGCAAAGACATCGAAAAGGTGAAAAGCCTGCTGCCGGGTAATCACCGTCTGAACATCCACGCCATCTACGGCGACTTCGGCGGTCAAAAGGTAGACCGCGATCAGATCGAACCGAAACACTTCCAGAGTTGGATCGACTGGGCGAAAGCCAACAACATGAAACTGGACTTCAACAGCACCAGCTTCTCGCACCCGAAGAGCGGCGACCAGTCGCTGTCGAACCGCGACAAAGGCATCCGCGACTTCTGGATCGAACACACCATCCGCAGCCGTAAGATCGCCGACGAAATGGGTAAACAGCTCGGCGACAAAGCCTGCCACAACCTGTGGATCCACGACGGTTCGAAAGATATGACCGTCGACCGTTACCTGTACCGTTCGCTGCTGAAAGACTCGCTCGATCAGATCTTCGCCCACAAATTCGCAAACGTGAAAGACGCCGTCGAGAGCAAAGTATTCGGCGTGGGCCTCGAAAGCTACACGGTAGGTTCGCACGAGTTCTACATGGGTTACGCCGTACAGAACGGCATCATGTGCACGCTCGACATGGGTCACTTCCACCCGACCGAAGAGACTTACGACAAGATCTCGTCGCTGCTGCTCTTCACGCCGGAAATCATGCTGCACGTAAGCCGTCCGGTACGTTGGGACAGCGACCACGTGGTTATCCTGAACGACAGCGTACAATTGCTGGCACAGGAAATCGTATGGGCCAACGCACTGAACAAGACCAATATCGGTCTCGACTACTTCGACGCTTCGATCAACCGGATCGGCGCATACGTGGTAGGTAGCCGCGCTACGCAGAAAGCGTTCCTGCAGGCACTGCTGACCCCGATCAGCAAACTGCGCCAGTATGAAGCGAACGGCCAGTTGTTCCAGCGCATGGCTGTGCTCGAAGAAGCCAAGAGTATGCCGTGGGCTGCCGTGTACGACTACTTCTGCTACAAAAACAACGTTCCCGTTGCCGAAGACTACATCACGGAAATCGAAAAATACGAAAAGGAAATTACCTCTAAGAGATAATATCCGATATTAACCAAGCGAGCTGTCCGTGCATGTGTTTTTCTCCCGAAAAACGACATGTGCGGATAGCTTGTTAAAAACTACTGATTCATATGGAAATTTTACTGGGTTTACTTATCATCGCGATAGGCAGTTTCGGGCAGTCAAGCTCGTACGTGCCGATCAATAAAGTGAAGAACTGGGCTTGGGAAAGCTTCTGGATCGTCCAGGGCATTTTCGCATGGCTCGTATTTCCGCTGCTCGGCGCGCTGCTGGGCGTTCCCGAAGGAATGGGACTGTTCGAACTGCTCGGAAACGGCGGCGCTGCAAAAGCCATCGTTTACGGCATATTGTGGGGCGTCGGCGGTCTGACGTTCGGACTCAGCATGCGCTACCTGGGCGTTGCGCTCGGGCAGTCGATCTCGTTGGGAACCTGTGCCGGATTCGGTACGCTGCTGCCGGCCATTTTCGCCGGCACGAACCTGTTCCAGGGCCAGGGTCTGATCCTGCTGGTAGGCGTGTGCATCACGCTAGCCGGTATCGCCGTGATCGGTTACGCCGGTTCGCTGCGCTCGAAAAACATGACCGAAGAGGAGAAAAAAGCCGCTATCAAAGATTTCGCGTTGACCAAAGGTCTGCTCGTAGCCCTGCTGGCCGGCGTAATGAGCGCCTGTTTCGCACTCGGTCTCGACGCCGGAACACCGATCAAAGAAGCTGCGCTCACCAACGGCGTGAAACCGCTGTTCGCCGGTCTGCCGGTTATCCTGCTGGTGACTTTCGGCGGATTCCTTACGAATGCCGCTTACTGTATCCAGCAAAATATCAAAAACAAAACGGGAAAAGATTATTTCTCCGTTCCGGGCGGCATTTTCGTAAACAACGTGCTGTTCTGCGCGCTGGCCGGAGTGCTGTGGTATTCACAGTTCTTCGGACTGGAAATGGGCAAGAGCTTCCTGGTGGATTCGCCGCTGCTGATGGCCTTCTCATGGAGCATCCTGATGTCGCTGAACGTAACGTTCTCGAACGTATGGGGCATCCTGCTCAAAGAATGGAAAGGCTGCAATTCGAAAACGATCTCCGTACTGGTCATCGGTCTGGTGATCCTGGTATTCTCGGTATTCGCACCGTCGCTGATGAACATGGCGTTCGGATACTAAACCGGATAAAACCTATTCGAATTCCGGAACCGACTCCGGTTCCGGAATTCTTAACCAATAAAACTTCAATATTATGAAATGCGCATTTAAAATGAAACTCAAACCCGGTTGCGAGGTAGAGTACGAAAAACGCCACCGCGCGATCTGGCCCGAACTGGTCAAACTGCTGAAAGAAACCGGCGTAAGCGACTACTACATCTTCTGGGACAAGGAGACGAACCTGCTGTTCGCCGTTCAGGAACAGGGAGGCGAGAGCGGTTCGCAGGATCTCGGCACGAATCCGATCGTAAAAAAATGGTGGGACTACATGGCCGACATCATGGACGTGAATCCGGACAACTCGCCGGTTTCGATTCCGCTGAAAGAGGTATTCTACATGGAATAAGACCGGGTCTTCCGGGACGGAGAGGATGACTTCGGTCATCCTCTTTTTTTATTTATTCGCCGCGCTTAAACGACCACCCGAGGAGCAATCATCTAAAAAATCCATTCCGTTGAAATTCCGCGCCCGGTTAGGTTAACCGGATTTTAATGCTTAGATTTGCACCCGAATCAAAAAATACTCCGATGAGAATAAACGATTGATAGTCGGTACTGTTAAACCGACGCCTCGAAGCAACTAACATTTTTCGGTTTATCAACCCGGTCTCATGCAAGACCCCTATTAATCGTACTTTGATGAGTATTATCCTAAGCGGTGTAAATTACCGCTATACCAACCGGCAACCTCTTTTCGAACCGGTCAACCTATCGGTACTTCCGGGCGAGAAAATCTCGATCGTCGGAAATAACGGAACCGGAAAATCGACCTTGCTAAGGTTGATCGCCGGAGAACTGGCTCCTTCCTGCGGAAGCATCGGCCGTTCCGTCTCCCCTTATTACGTTCCCCAGCAAACGGACATCCGAAGCGAATCGGTCGGCCGGACATTGGGCGTCGCGGAGAAACTCGACGCACTGCGCGCCATCTGCGACGGCAGCGCCAACCCGGATCACTACGACACGCTGGCGGACGACTGGGACATCGAATCCCGCTGTCGTTCCGCTCTCGACGCTTGGGGCCTGCCGCACGTAAAACTAACCGCATCGACCGATTCGCTGAGCGGCGGGGAGAAAACGAGACTTTCTCTGGCTGGACTGACGATCCACCGACCGGCCATCGTACTGCTCGACGAACCCACGAACCACCTCGACCGCACGGGCCGCGACCGGCTTTACGACTACATCCGCACCTGCAAGGCTACGTTGATCGTAGTCAGTCACGATACCTACTTGCTCAATCTGCTCGACCGCACCTGCGAACTCTCCAAGAAAGGGCTCAAAACATACGGAGGAAACTACAATTTCTACCGGGAACAAAAACGAATCGAAGACAGCGCCCTGGAGCAGCGGATCGATTCGGAACAGGCCGCGCTGCGGCTGGCCCGTAAAAAAGCGCAAGAAATCGCGGAACGACAGCAGAAAAGGTTCAGCCAAGGAGAACGGAACAAAGACCGGCTTCCCCGCATCCTGCGCAAAGGGGCGAAAGACCGCGGTGAAACAACGATTTCGAAACTCCGGGAAAAACATTCGGACATCGTCGGCCTGAACGAAAAGCGGCTGAACGATCTGCGGCGACAGCGCGGAACGGCGTGCCGGTTCAAAATCGATTTCGACGATGCGCTGCTGCATAACGGGAAACTGCTGATCGCTGCGGACGGAGTGAACTTCGGTTACGACCGGGAGCGCCCGTTGTGGAGAATTCCGCTCGACCTGGAGATCCGCAGCGGCGAACGGATACGTCTTACCGGCAACAACGGCAGCGGCAAAACGACTCTCGTCAGGCTACTGACAGGAGAACTGTTCCCGACAGCGGGCGAAATCCGCAGAACCGACTTCTCGTACGTCTGCCTCGACCAGGAATACAGTCTGGTCGACACTCCGCAGACGGTACTGGAACTGGCGCAAAAATACAACCGCAGCAACCTTTGCGACCACGAGATCAAGATGCGGCTCAAGCGGGTCCTATTCGCCGCAGACACGTGGGACACAAGCTGCAACGCGCTGAGCGGCGGCGAAAAGATGCGGCTCTGCCTGTGCTGCCTGATGATCTCGAACCATGTTCCCGATCTATTTATTCTCGACGAACCGACCAATAATCTCGACCTGTCGAGCCTCGCCGTGCTCGCCGATACGATAGGCGATTATCGGGGCACCCTGCTCGTTATCTCCCACGACCGGAACTTCACCGACGAAATAGGAATCACGAAAACCGTCGAACTCGGATAAGCGCCGCTTCCGGAACGCCCCAAAAGAGTCCGGGAAAACGGTATGACGAAATCGTCTCCGTTTTCCCGGACTCTTTTTTACGGTCCGACCCGCGCGTTCCGCTACGAACGAAAACGGATCGGAGGAAAAATCAATATTTATCCAATTGGGTTTTCAGATAACCTTTTTCTTTCCAGATATTCTCGATCTTTTTCAGCCGCTTGCGGAAATCTTCGTAGTATTTCTTGTCCGCAGGCGTCCAGCCGCACTCGGCA
>OGRJ01002141.1_pt1 | contig 14830 bp, 10 predicted proteins | sample 1553411 | NCBI WGS metagenome assembly OGRJ01 (sample SAMEA2580084, study PRJEB22360) | human gut metagenome | biome: human gut; feature: human-associated habitat; material: faeces | place: Denmark | collected 2008/2010
GCGCTGACGCAAGTCGACGTGGCGATCCTCTGCACACCGAGCCGCAGCGTACAGAGCTTCGCGCTGAAATTGCTCGAGAAAGGGATCAACACGGTGGACAGTTTCGACATCCATACGCAGGTCGCCGAACAGCACGCGACGCTCGGCAAGGCGGCCGCGCAGCACGGCGCCGTTTCGATCATGTCGGCCGGCTGGGACCCGGGCAGCGACTCGGTGGTGCGCGCTCTGCTCGAAGCCTGCGCCCCGAAAGGGATTACTTACACGAACTTCGGCCCCGGCATGAGCATGGGTCACACCGTAGCCGTCAAGGCGATCGACGGGGTTAAAGCCGCGTTGTCGATGACGATTCCGACCGGGACGGGCATTCACCGGAGGATGGTTTACATCGAGCTGAAAGAGGGCTACGATTTCGACAAGGTGGCCGACGCGATCAAAAAAGACGCCTATTTCGTACACGACGAGACGCACGTGATGCGGGTGCAGAGCGTGGACGCGCTGCTGGACATGGGACATGGCGTCAACCTGACGCGCAAGGGCGTTTCGGGCAAAACGCAGAACCAACTGTTCGAATTCAATATGAAGATCAACAATCCGGCGCTTACGGCCCAGATACTGGTCTCCTCGGCGCGGGCTTCTATGTTGCAGAAACCGGGATGCTACACGCTGATCGAAATCCCGATGATCGACCTGCTTCCCGGAGACCGGACGGAACTGATCCGGCATCTGGTATAACAGGATTAAAAACAGCAAACGAACGATATGTTACTTCCGATTTATATTTACGGTTCGGCGGTTTTGCGCAAAGAATCCGAAGACATCGCCAAAGATTATCCGGAACTGGACAAATTTCTCGAAAACCTGTGGGAAACCATGTACGAAGCCGACGGAGTCGGACTGGCCGCCCCGCAGGTGGGCCGCAACATCCGGATCTTCGTGGTCGACGCTTCGGTGAACGCCGACAAGGATCCGAGCCTGGCCGGTTTTAAAAAAGCCTTTATCAACGCGCACATCTACGAACGCTCCGGCGACGCCGTTCCGTTCGACGAAGGATGTTTGAGCCTGCCGGGAATCAACGAACGGGTCGAAAGGCCGTCGCGGATCAGGATCCGCTACGCGGACGAAAATTTCGTCGAGCACGACGAGGAGTTCGAAGGCTTCGCGGCACGGGTCATCCAGCACGAGTACGACCACCTGGACGGCAAACTGTTCATCGACCACGTGTCGCCGCTGCGCCGGACTCTGCTGAAAAGCAAACTGGCCGCGATGACCAAAGGGAAATACAAAGCGCACTATCCCTGCAAACTGGTGAAAAAATAACGCACATATATTTCTACACGTGACAAGACCGTATTCCCGAAAAGAGTACGGTCTCGTCGTGTTATCGACACCGCTTTATGAAAAAAGATTTCACGGAGTTGTCCCTTACAATGTTCACAATTCCGCTGAAAAATTCATTTTGCATCGAACTGCTTGCCAATAGTGTCTTGCACCGGATGCTCAAGGAGGTCTTTTAACATCTCGGGCGAAGTATAGTCCGATCCGGTCAACACATAAATCAGCATGCCTGCATCCGATACATCGAAATTGCGGTTCCCGTCTTTGGCGCAAATTTCCATTCGCGAATGGAGCCATTCCCAACTGCCTTTTTTATAAGGCGATTTCAAACGGGATTCCGAAGTTTTCATCCAGTCGAACTGTTGTTTTTTCACGTACAGGCCTTCAAATAGTTTGTTCCCGTCGGAGTCCGTATCCCGGCCGTTCTGATCGTGAATATGCATACAGGTCAAACCGTTTTTTAATCCGGAAGAAAAAGAATCGACGACATCTTTATAAGACCAACCTTCGTGAGGATTTTTGTATTTTTCGACGTCCTTTCCGCAGTGAATGTTATTCCAACGACCATGAGTAATCAGCGTGACATATCTGAGTCGGGAAGGTTTGGCGCGCGAAATCCCCTCTCCGAGAACTTGCATCGGCCCGGCTGCTATTAAAATCAACGGATTGCGCTTCGTCGAGCGATTAATTTCTCGGGAAACGGCATTGTAGGCCGTTTCCGGATTATCGAACGCACAAATAAATTCCGTCCCGTCAAAACCGAAAAACCTTTTCCCTTCCATAACGCTTTTCTGCATTTCATCATATCCGCTATATCCGGCTCGGTCGGAGCATCCCTCCCAAATATGGTCGCTGTATATGAACAACGGCACACAGTTTTGCAGCCCCTTTGCTGCGAGTATGGCCATCATCACGGGAACTGCCCCCCAGTCGTCCTCATCGTGCGCATTGCCATCCGAACTGATCACAATACGTCCTTTACCCTGCCATAGCGGAGTTTGTGCTGCCAACCGAGGACATATTGCCAACAAAAAGAGCAATATCAAAAAAAATCGTTTCATCGGATCAGGTTTTAGAATTGATTAACGTGAATAGGCTTTTTCCATATGTTGAATAAAACGCCCCAGTAAAGCTTCATGGGAAGGCATCCAGCCTGTCCCGATGTCCCCCCAACAACCGAAAGAAGTAATCAAAGCATAACTTCGTTTCGGAGAAAACAACGCTAAATGTCCCCGTACCCCGAGCGCCAAGATCAGATCACCCGGTAGAGACGGAAAAAGCGGTTGTCCGCCATTCTGCGGTAGAGGACGATTGAACCACCAGTTGAATCCATACACACCGGGACCCAAACGAGTAAAATGATCTGCTCCCCCTCCGTAAGAACCTATTCCCAAATAATCGTCGATCGAATCGCAAGAAGCCGCATGCGGCAGACCGTAAGGCACCTGAGGCCGCATGTATTTCCTGAATAATTTCCGTGAAACAAGCCGTCGCTTGTCCCATTTCCCCCGATTACGCCAAAGCCACACCAAACGTGCATAATCGCGTACCGACATGGAGATACGCTCTTTGTGAGGAGGCATTTTATAATACGACCAAGAATCTTCAAAATTCAACGCCCGAAATTGTTGTTCGGTCGTTTTTTGGGCAGTCTGTTTGTAGACATTCTCAAACAACGTTTTTTTGTAAAGCTGAATTGCATAATCGTTGTAAGCATAAGCCTGCCCGGCAGCTTCGCATAATACGTAACCGCTAGTCATAGCTCCCAATGTACGAAACGTGATGGTCGTATCCTTCCCTTTCAACAAAACCCCGTAATCGGTCAGGCGATCGTCAACGCTACGAACCAGATGCCGATCGAGTGCGCAAAAAAGCAAAGTGCTCAGAATCGGCTTGGATGCAGAAGCCCAATCCCGATGACGATCGACTCTACCCCACGAATACAGAATCTTACCATTCAACACAACGCATCCGTCTCCCCCGATTTCCTCCGCCAACGCTGCCAAAACCGTATCGGAATCGCCTCTTCGATCCAACTCCCAATTTTGATGGGGATAATCGATTGATCGACAGACATAAGGAGAAAATAACCCGATGGTAAAAAGAATCAATAACAACATTTTATATTTCATTTGCGACGGAGACTCTTATAATAATTCAGTTGTAAGTTACAAAAAAAAATATCAAATACAAATATCACGCGATTATTTCCGTATTTGCATCGGTAAAATATTAATATACAAACCCTTCACAAATCCCGTTCACAAGTTGTTGATAAGTATTCCGCCGAAAATGTTTTCCGTCGAAACGATTCGCTATGTTTGTGAAAACATTCGGTTCTCGATGCCGGGCGTCTCGCCCGGCGGGAGATCAAAAGGGAATCCCGTGAAAGTCGGGAACTATCCCCGTAGCTGTAAGTTCCTGCCAAAGGCCGCGCAAACCCGAATGCCACTGTCGGTTTACCCGATGGGAAGGCGCGCGACCCGGAACAAGTCAGAAGACCTGCCGGATGAATTGCATTGTAGCTTTCGGGTGAAGAGCGATCGAATGTCGGGGCCCTCCGTACGCGGCCCGATATCTTTTATCCTCCCGGAGTTACCATTTTATCTTATTGTTTAACTGTTTAAAATTCAAACAAGATGAATGGACAGACTCATTTACGGCAAATCGTAAAACGGACGGGCGAGATCGCCCCGTTCAGTCCGGAGAAAATCGAACAGGCGATCTTCAAGGCCATGCGGGCCTCCGGTGTGCCGAACCGCAAAGAAGCCCGCCGGCTGTGCAGCGAAGTGGTGGCCTCGCTCGAAAAAAACAGCGCCGAACAGACGCCGCACGTCGAACAGGTGCAGGACGCCGTCGAACAGGCGCTGTACCGTCGCGGCGATTTCGCGCTGCTGAAAAACTACATGCTCTACCGTCGGCAGCACGAACAGCTCCGCGAATCGAAAGAGCTGTTTTCGAACCTCGACGTGATGGACGACTACCTGTCGCAGGACGACTGGCGGGTCAAGGAAAGCGCCAATTCGGCCTACTCGCTGCAAGGCCTCAACCAGCACATTTCGACGATGATTACTTCGCAGTACTGGCTCGGCCGGCTCTATTCCGAAGAGGTCGCCGACGCGCACAAAAGCGGAGCTATGCACATCCACGACTTGGGCTTCCTGAGCGTCTACTGCGTCGGCTGGGATCTGAAAGACCTATTGACGACCGGGTTCAAAGGAGTCGAAGGCAAAGCGCAGAGCGCGCCGGCCCGGCACCTGCGGACAGCGCTCGGACAGATCGTCAACTTCTTCTACACGATGCAGGGCGAAGCGGCCGGCGCGCAGGCTTTCTCGAATTTCGACACCTTCCTCGCGCCCTACGTCCGCTACGACGGGCTCGACTACGCGCAGGTCAAACAGTGCTTGCAGGAATTCCTGTTCAACCTGAACGTTCCGACGCGGGTCGGTTTCCAGACCCCGTTCACGAACATCACGATGGATCTGACCGTCCCCGACTTCCTGAAAAACGAGCCGGTGGTTTGCGGCGGCGAAGTAAAAGAGGAGACCTACGGCGATTTTCAGCCCGAAATGACGCTGCTCAACAAGGCCTTCGCCGAGGTGATGTACGAAGGGGACGCGGCGGGCAGCCTGTTCTCGTTCCCGATCCCGACCTACAACATCACGCCCGATTTCGATTGGGAAAATCCCGATTACGACGGCATCTGGCAGATGACCGCCAAGTACGGCATCCCCTACTTCTCGAACTTCGTCAACTCGGACATGAAACCCGACGACGTGCGCAGCATGTGCTGCCGGCTGCGGCTCGACAAACGGGAACTAATCAAGCGCGGCGGCGGACTGTTCGCGTCGAACCCGCTGACCGGGTCGGTCGGCGTCGTGACGATCAACCTGCCGCGACTCGGTTACGAATCGGGGTCCGAGAAGTCGTTTTTCGAACGGCTGCGCCACCTGATGGAGCTGGCCCGCGAAAGCCTCGAAACCAAACGCAAGGTCATCGAGCGCTACACCGAAAAGGGACTCTATCCCTATTCGAAATTCTACCTGCGCCACATCCACGACCGTTTCGGCTGCTATTGGAAAAACCACTTCTCGACGATCGGCATCAACGGGATGAACGAATGCTGTCTGAACTTCCTCGGCGTCGGAATCGCCACCGAAGAGGGCGCGGCATTCGCCCAAAAAACGATGCGCTTCATGCGGGACGTGCTGGCCGTATTCCAGGAGGAAACCGGCAATATCTACAACCTCGAAGCCACTCCGGCCGAAAGCACCGCCTACCGGTTCGCGATGCTCGATACCAAGCGTTATCCGGATATCATCACGGCGAACCAAGCCGACCGACTGCTGAAAGGCGCCAAGCCTTACTACACCAATTCGACCCACCTGCCGGTAAACTTTACCGACGACCTGTACGAAGCGCTCGAAATGCAGGATCCGCTACAAGCGTTGTACACCGGGGGAACGGTGTTCCACGTCTTCACCGGCGAAAGCGCCGTATCGCCCGCAGCCGCCCGAGACATGGTGCGCCGCGTGACCGGCCGGTTCCGGCTGCCCTACATCACGCTGTCGCCGTCGTTCAGCATCTGTCCTTCGCACGGCTACCTGTCCGGCGAACATTTCGTCTGTCCCAAATGCGGCGGGAAGGCGGAAGTATACAGCCGTATCGTCGGATACATGCGCCCGGTAAGCCAGTGGAACGACGGGAAACGGGAGGAGTTCGCCGACCGCAAGCTGTTCGACCGCCGGATCGTCCACGAAACAGCGATCTGACATGCGAATCGGAGGTTTTGTCAAACAGAGTCTGATCGATTGGGAGGGAGTACTTTCGGCCGTCGTATTCACCAAAGGATGCAATTTCCGGTGCGACTACTGCCACAACCCGTCGCTGGTACTCCCCTCGCTGACCGATCACCTACCCGATCTGTCCGAAACGGTCATTCTCGACTACCTGCGGCGGCGCAGGGAGTGGATCGAAGGAGTCGTCGTAACCGGCGGCGAGCCGACCCTGCACCCCGGACTGACCGGCTTTCTGGAGAGAGTCAAAAGGCTCGGATACCGGATCAAGCTCGATACCAACGGGACGAATACGGAACTATTGTCCGCCCTGATCGACATGGGACTGGTCGACTGCGTGGCCATGGATATCAAAACGATCCCCGACCGCGAACACTACGCGAAAATCTATCCGGCCGTCACCGACCGCCAGATGGACAACGTGCAACGGTCGATCGACCTGCTGCGCAACAGCGGGATCGACTACCGGTTCCGCACGACGCTGATTCCGGGCGTCCACGACGACGCCGTCCGGGAAGAACTTTCGGCCCGATTCGCCGGCGACCCGCTCGTTTTCCAGCAATTCCGCCATACGAGCGGCATCCTGTCGGACTACCCGCCGGAACGGTAACATTCCGCACCATGCACGCCGCCCCGCGCCAATCAGGATTTCTGACTGGCGCGGGGCGGCGGATTTTCCGGAAACGCCTTTATTAGTGAAAACGTCCCTTAAAGACCCTCGAATCGACAGAGGGAAGCACCCTTCCTTCCATCGTAATCCGGTTGCTGCTGTAATTCGGATCGACGGTCACGCTGGCGCGGTCGGCGCCCGGAATCAGCATGATATCGACCCGCGCGGAGATCCCGATCCCCTGAACGTTCATCCCGTAGTAGAGATATCCTTTTTTGTCCGTCCGGACGGTGACATCCGACACGTTTCCGCGCACCGTAATGCCGCCCACGCCGTTCGGCCCGGCCAGCACCGTATTGAAGGCTATCTGCACGAACGCCTCGTCGCCGTCGCGGGAAACGAAATTCGTATTCGAACTGACGCTGGCCGTACGCCCCCGTTTGAAAATAAGCCGGTCGACTTCGACTACGAAAGCGCCGCTTTCCAAAGCCTGCACCGCACCGAGGTGCAACACGCTGTCCATCGCGGCCCGGCGCGCTTTCTCGACCTGTCGGGCCGCTTTGCGGGAATTCGTCTGCGCGGACAATCCGCCGCCCAGCAACGTCAACAAAACGATCAAAACAATCTTTTTCATAACACGCATTATTATTTCGGTATGCCTCTGTTAAAAAAACGCCGCGCGATCCGATCTCCGTATACGGACCGTATAAAATCTACGCAATCTGCATCTTATCCAGCAATTGTCATGCCGGGGCGGTTCCCGTTGCGCCCGGCGGAGGAGATTCGCCCCGCGAAGTGCGGCCGGCGGTCTTCGTTATGACAAATTTACGGCGGAATTGGCAAACATCTTGCATTTTCCGGCAAATTATACGTAATATTGCACTGTGATTACGATACGATGAAAGCACTGTACAGCAACATCATGCGACTGATCCTCACGATCGGACTGTCGGAAAGGGATCTTTTCGTCGACAAAGTTTCGAAAATCATTTCGGAAAAGATGGACGCCGACCCGCAGCGCAGCGAGCACATCGCGGAGAGCCTGCTGCGGATGGCCGAATCGCTGAAGGACGAACTGCTGCTGCGGCAGTTGTTCGCGCAGACCCGCGACGCGGAACCGCCCGCGGCGGACAACCGCGAGCTGATCGAGAAGATGGATCGACTGAACCGCACGCTCGAAGAACTAAACAGGACGCTCAACAATAAAACGTTATGAAAATCGTCAGCATCTACATATCGTTCCTGCAGATGAACCGGGCTTTCCAGATCATGGGAATCCTGATCAAGCATTCGTTCGGGGAGTTGTTCGCGCACACCCGTTTCGGAAAACGGCGCCGCAAAGTCCACAAAATCGTCCACACGACTCCGGAACGGATCCGGATGACCATCGAAGATCTCGGCCCCACGTTCGTCAAATTCGGGCAGATCCTGGCCGACCGCCCGGATATGGTTTCGGAGAAATTCCGGATCGAACTCAAAAAACTGCAGTCCCGCGCCGTCCCGTTCGACAGCGAATACGCCATCGCGCTGATCGAAAAAGAGCTGAACGCTCCGCTCGAACAGGTTTTCAGCGAATTCGACCGGCTGCCGCTGGCCGCCGCCTCGATCGGGCAGGTCTATCAGGGACGCCTGTTGTCCGGCGACGAGGTGGTCGTCAAAATCCAACGTCCCTTCGTCGAGAACAAGATCAAACTGGACATTTACCTGCTGAAATACCTGTCCAAACGCTTCGCGAAGCAGTACCCGGAACTGGCCGCGATGAACATCACCGGCCTGATCGACGAATTTTCGGCCACGATCCTCAAAGAATTGGACTACACGATCGAAGCGTCGAATATCAACCGCTTCCGGATCATGTTCAAGGACAACCCGTCGGTGCACATTCCCGTCGTCCATACGCAGCACTGCACGAAAAAGCTGCTCGTGATGGAGAAGATCCACGGCATTCCGCCCGACGACCTCGGGGCGTTGCAGGCGGCGGGACTCGACCTGTCGCAAATCGCCCGCAACGGCGCCGACGCCCTGCTCACGATGATCCTGAAGCACGGATTCTTCCACGCCGACCCGCATCCGGGCAATATCTTCGTGATGGAAGGCAACGTCATCGGCTTCATCGACTTCGGGATGGTCGGGGCGCTCACGCCCCGCGACCTCGACTTCCTGGCCGATTTCGCCATCGGCTTCGTCTCGCGCAACAGCGACACGATTTCACATGCGCTGGTCACGCTGTGCGGTAAAAAATTCTTCGAACACCGCGAAGAACTGAAATTCGAAATCCACCAGATGATGATGCAGTATACCGGCATCCCGATAGAAACGATCAACTTCGCCGGAGCGATCCAGAACTGCGTCGACATCATCGTCAAGTACAAATTGCAAATTCCGTCGGGCATCTTTATGCTGATCAAGGCGTTGGCCACGCTCGAAAAATTCGCCACGTCGCTCGATCCGTCGCTGGCGCTGGCGCCGGTCATCGTCCCCTACGCCAAAGAGGTCGTCAAGGGAAAATATTCGCCGCGCCGCATCGCCTCCGAAATCTACGACACGCTGAACAATTACGTCAGTTTCATCCGGGATTTTCCGAACGACGTCAGCGAAATCCTCTACAAACTGAAAGAAGGCAAAATCAAACACGACGTTATCCTCGACGACAACACACTGTTTATCAAAACCATCCGAATGGTCAGCCGCCGGATCGCCTACGTCATCATGCTGATCGGACTCTTCATCGGATCGATCGTCCTGATCGTGTTCGACCGCGACAACGGTTACGGACACTTCATCCTGATCGCCACCTCGATCCTGATCCTGCTGCAGATGCTGAAGTGGCTGTTTTCGAGACGGTAACCCCTCTCCTACTTTACGACAATCCGTTCCGCGCCGCCACAGTCTTCGCCGCACCGGGCAAGCCCGCAGGAAGAATCCTGCCCCGAATCGTACGAAATTCGACTCCGGATAAGACGAAATTCGGAAATTTATTCTACATTTGTTTACAACTTAACCGTTGGAGCTGTTCCTGTGGAATGGTCCGACCCCGACAAACCACAACGCAATTTTATTTGATTTTTAAACTAAATTTTTCCATCTATGAAAAAATTTTTCAAAGTCAGTACTTTGCTACTGTTATTGCCGGCGTTGATGTTTATGTCGTGCAAGAAAGACAATGCCGACGCGTCGTATCCGACGCCGGCGCCGACCAATGCGGCTGTACAGGCGGGCGACGGTAGCGTCACGCTGAGCTGGACCGCGCCGGAAAGCGAGAATCTCAAGGAGTACTCCATTACCTGGACACCGGGGGACGGGCAGGCGACCGTCCAGGCGGGAACGACGCTGTACACCGCCACCGGACTGACCAACGGAACCGCCTATACCTTCTCCATCGCCGCCGTGTACAACAACGGGCAAAAATCGGAAGTGGTGACCAAGCAGGGCACTCCGGCCGCATCGGTCAAACCGGAACCGACCGACCTGGTCGTAACCCCGTGGGATAAAGAAATCACCCTTTCTTGGCAGGCTCCCGAAAACGGCGAGGGACTGAAAGAATACGCCGTAAGCTGGACGCCCGGAAACGGAAGCGCCACCGTCAAGGCCGACACGACCGGATACGAGGCGACCGGACTGACCAACGGAACCGAATATACGTTCTCGGTAGCGGCCGTATACGACAACGGCAAGCAATCGGAAGCCGTAACCGGCACCGCCACGCCGGTGGAAGCGTGGCCGGAAGCGGGCATGCAGAACGCGACCTACCTCAACAACGGAATCGTCCAACTGGGTATCGACCTGACCCACGGCGGATCGATCTTCCACTTCTCGGAAGTAAATACCAAGCGCAACCTACTGAACCATGCCGACGAAGGACGTTTCGTCCAGCAATCCTATTACGGAGAAGCGGACGGCAGCAAATGGGACGGTAAGGATTGGGTGTGGAACCCGATTCAGGGCGGCGGATGGCGCGGTCAGAAACCGGAAATCCTGTCGCAGAATATCACCAGCTCCAGCCTGGAAATCGTTTCGGTTCCGGTGCACTGGGCTTCCGGCAAGCTACTGACCGAATGTCAGATGGAAGAAAAAATCACACTCGACGGCGACGTGGCCCACATTCACTATACGTTCCGCAACACGGGAGCGGGCGCGACCGACCATCCGGCTACCGAACAGGAAGTTCCGGCCGTCTTCGTAGACTATGCCCTGAAGAACCTGGTATATTACAAGGGCGACAGTCCGTGGACCAATGCCGCGCTGACCACGGTCGTTCCGGGCTGGCCGAACGAAAAGCATACCCGCGACGAACACTGGGCCGCTTACGTGGACGACTCGCAATGGGGCATCGGCGTTTACTCGCCCGGATCGCCGTTATCGACCAACTACCGTTTCAACGGCGGTTCGTCCGGTCCGACCGGCGGCAGTTGCTCCTATTTCGCGCCGCTGCGGACTTTCGCCATCACCAAAGGACTCGTCTTCGAATACGACGTCTACCTGAAGATCGGCACGGTCGACGAAATCCGTTCCCGTTTCGCTCAGATCCGGATGAACGGCGAAGACGTAGACGACGATCCGAACTTCCCGAAAGGATATTTTTATATCAAGGACAGCAACAACCTGACCGTAGAGGAGGAAGCCTCGTCGCCTACGACCGGCTATACCTACAAACTGACCGCCACGGGCGCCGACGCATCGTTCACGACCCAGCGGGTCGCCGACGGCATATCGGACAAGGTGCTCACGTTCGAATACAAAAGCGGCAAGGCGATTTCGCTGGCAATCGTCCTGGACGATATAACGCAGACCGTCTATAAGATCAAACCGCTCTCCGCGGCATCGCAATGGACGACCTATTCGTTCGACCTCGGCCAGCAGATCGCCGAGGCCGCATGGGGCGGGATAGGCTCCCGTTTCCGGCTCGTGATCGGCGACGGGGCCGGAACCGAGCTCGAACTCCGGAACCTGCATATCCGGGCGCGCAACGCCGAAGAATCCACGCTGGCCGCAGCCCTCTTCCTGGGACTGCAGACCGAATCCGCCAACCAACTGGGGCGTTTCGAAGACCTTACGGATTATTTCAGCTACGAAACCGGTTACAGCTACCTGTACGAACCGTCCGAACCCGAAGCAGGGAAACCGGACGACCCGTATATCTTCACGGCGTCGCTGACCCGCGACATCGCAGCCGACGAGAATTACCTATCGTTCGAATACAAATGCGCGAAGAGCGCCAGTCTCGAACTGTTCCTCCAGATCGCAGCGGGCGGATCGATCCCCAACCTGTCGATTCCGGCCTCAAATGACTGGAAGTCCATCACGTTCGACCTGACCGCAGGCAAGGCCCAGGTATTGCAGAACTTCCCGAATGCGGGCAAAAAGGGAGACCGGCTGCGTTTCGATATCAACAACATCAACGGAACCCCGCTGTACATCCGCGCGATCCGTCTCCACAAGAAATAGGACGGGAAACATTTTCCGATACCGAACAAGACGCCGTGTGAAACACACGGCGTCTTGCCGTTAAAAAGCCACCTACGGAACAGACTATTTTTTCAACCGACCGATAAAATGATATAATTATAGACAAAAGCCCGAATCATACCGGTCGAGCCTACGGGGGAGCAAACGATCGTTCGCTCCCCCGTAGCGTTTGTAAGGAATCGCAAAAACAAAAAAGAGGGAACCGTCGCGGTTGCCTCTTTTCCGGGGAATTATCCCTAAACTACTAACCCAAACTTAAATAAATGAAGAAACCTTGTTGCTTGTCCACTTTACTTCTTTCCTTCGATGTATTATACTTCAAACTCTGTGCCAATCTTTGCATCCGGATCGTTTCGGGTTTATAAACCCTTTTTAGAATCCCTCTGCCGTATTTATGAATTACCAAAATACGTGCCACAATTTCCGGTTTCTCGCCAAACTGTCGTTTCGGCACGCATATCCGGACAAAACGTCCGGTCGGCGGAACGGCATCTCTTCTTTCCCGGCCTCCCGGATAAAAAATGCGGCAGGATCCCATACCCGCCGCATTTTCTGAATAAGACCACCTTGTTTTTACTATCTAAAACTCGGTAGTAGAACGAAAAGGACGCACCGTTTATTGTGCACTCCGTTTCTTTTTTTGTTTACTTGTCCAACGATTTACAGATCGCTTTGTTCAGCGCGCTGATTTTCGCCTCGTCCACCTTGATCAGCTTCCGGTCGTAGGTCATCAGCCCGTTCACCTCGATCTCGACGTCGCTGGTCTGCGTATAGACGCCGGCCGAAAATCCGCGTTTTATCATATCCTTCAGCATACCGGTATATTTGAGGTAGGCGTCGGTCACCTCTTCCGGGCTCTTGAACTGCACGTATCCCCAATTGCGGTCGGGCACCCACAGATGCCCGTCGACGGCGTACCCGATACCGCCGTACTCGCCGAGCGCCGTCACGCGCTTCGTGTCGTACAGGTACAGCTCGGGCTGCGGATAATTATGCAGGTCGAGGATATCGCCGCAGGAGGTGTAGTGGTTTCCGCCGCTGGCCGAATTCACCGACCGGGTCGGATCGTAGGTTTTGGTCCATTCGGCGATCTCGTGCGTTTTGAACTGTCCCCACGCTTCGTTGAACGGAACCCACACGGCAATACAGGGATTCGAATAGAGGTAGTCCATGATCTCTTTCCACTCCTTGCGGTAGTTGGCCTCCGATTCCGCGCCGCGTTTCCATTCGGCCCCGTCGAAATACTGCTTCATCTGCCACTGCGGACCGCCGTCGCCGCTGGGCATGTCCTGCCATACCATGATCCCGTGACGATCGCAAAAAGTATACCAACGAGCCGGCTCCACCTTGACGTGCTTGCGGATCATGTTGAATCCGAAGTCTTTCGTCTTGATCACATCGTATTCGAGCGCTTCGTCGGTCGCGGCCGTATACAGGCCGTCGGGCCACCAGCCCTGGTCGAGCGGGCCGAAATGGAAAATATCCTTGTTATTGAGTTGCAGCCGCATGATTCCGTCGGCATCGCGGGCGGTCGAATACTTACGCATCGCGGTATAGCTGTCCACTCGATCGACCTCCTTGCCGTCTGAAACGAGCGCGACCTTCAGGTCGTACAGGAACGGGGAGTCGGGGCTCCACAGTTTCATGTCCGCCGGCATCGCGACCTCCACCGGAACGCCGTTCACCGCCTTCGCCCGGGCAATCTCTTTTCCTCCGTCTAGCACGGTCACCTCTACCATATCGGAAACCTGCGCGGCAGCGGCGTCGACCTCCACGCGCAGGGTCTTCCGGTCGATATCGGGCGTGGTGCGAATCCCGGCGATGTACTTCACAGGCACCGGTTCGAGCCATACGGTCTGCCATATCCCGCTGACGGGCGTATACCAGATCCCGCTGGGATTATTCACCTGCTTACCGCGCGGTTGGTAACCGACGTCGGTCGGATCCCAAACTTTTACCTTCAGCGTATTGGTTCCTTTCTTATTCAGCGCGGCGGTAATATCGAACGTAAACGGGGTATAACCGCCCGTATGCCGACCGACCAGGACGTCGTTGACCCATACGTCCGTTTTCCAGTCCACGGCCCCGAAATGCAACAGCACCCGCTCCCCGGCCCATTTAGCAGGCACGGCGAACTCGCGCGAATACCATAGTTCATTCTCTCCGCCGAGACGCTTCTGAACGCCCGAAAGACTCGATTCGACGGCGAACGGCACCAGAATTTTTCCGTCGTACTTTTCCGGCTGCGCGCCGACCGGAACGATGGCGTAATCCCACAGCCCGTTCAGGTTCTGCCACCGGTCACGCTCCATCAGCGGACGCGGGTATTCCGGCAACGGATTCTGCGGATCGACTTGGTCGGCCCACGGAGTTTTGATCTTGTCCCCGACCGGCTGCCATTGGGCAAAACCGGCGGTTCCGAATAGCAGTGCAGCAACGAGTAAAATTGATTTTCTCATACTTATCTTGTTAGGTTAATCGTATTGTTAACAAAGATAAGTTTTTTTCGAAAACCAAACATACAAAACGCCGACAAGCGATCCGCATTTTTTTCGAAATCAGAAAAAAAGAATAACGACCACCGAGATAACCGCTCCGCCGCCGGCTCCGGCGGCGACCTGGG
>OGRJ01002151.1_pt1 | contig 14777 bp, 16 predicted proteins | sample 1553411 | NCBI WGS metagenome assembly OGRJ01 (sample SAMEA2580084, study PRJEB22360) | human gut metagenome | biome: human gut; feature: human-associated habitat; material: faeces | place: Denmark | collected 2008/2010
TTTTGAAAAAATTTTCAGGGAGATGGGAGAGTGTCTTGATTTTTTAGCTTAATGCTTTTACAATAAGGCTCAAACCAGTAATAGATGGATAGATTTGGAGATTTGCCAAAGATTTATCATCTAAAGTTTACAAATGAAAATTGAAATTATGTTAGGATATAAAAAAATGGGGGAAACGTTTCTGTAGGGGAGACTTACAGATGAATTTGTCTGAACAGGGAGTATAAATTGAGATCAAAAAAGCGTAAAGCGAAGAAAATAAAGAAACAGGTAAACAAAATAAAAATGATACTCTGCCTGGTGGTGGAGGCTATCGTGATCCTGACACTTGTAGTGATCATCGGTTGGAACAAAGGTGTAGGAGACTGGATGGAGTCTCTGCAGAAACCGGTCGTACGCAAGCTTGAGATGAGTGGCATCAACAGTCCATATGCAGTACTGATGCAGGTAAAAGGCGGTAAGATCATCGGAAATATGAAGGGTGATGAGAAGATCTATCCAGCTTCCATGACAAAGATCATGACTGTGATCGTGGCCATTGAGAACCTGGATGACCTGGATCAGGAGATCACTCTGACACAGGAGATGTTTGCGGGGCTTTATGAGCAGGATGCAACCCAGGCAGGATTTCAGCCAGGGGAAACAGTGCGTGCCATTGATCTTCTCTATGGTGCCATGCTTCCATCAGGGGCAGAGTGCTGTATCGCACTGGCAGATACAGTTGGCGGTTCCAGGGATGGCTTTGTGGAGCTGATGAACAAGAAAGCGCAGAGGCTTGGCATGAATAAGACGCATTTCTGTGATACGACAGGGCTTCATGATCCGGATCATTACAGTACTGTGCGTGATATCGCGGTACTTCTTAGATATGCACTTAAGAATGATACTTTCCGGGAAATTATTGAGAGTCCGCGGCATTCTACAGGAGTGACCAATATCCATCCAAGCGGGATTACATATTACAGTACTATGTTTAAGAATTTATCAGATACTTCTGTAACGGGCGGTCACATCCTGGGCGGCAAGACAGGATATACCAGTGAAGCCGGATTGTGTCTGGCAAGCTTTGCAAAGATCTATGACAGAGAATACATTCTGGTAACTGCCGGCGCAGCAGGCAATACGGGAAGTGCACTGCATGTGCAGGATGCAGTGACGATTTATAATCGGCTTGGGAAAGCGATTGAAGCACAGATGGAGAAGTGATTTTTTATTCTGAAAATTTATCGGCACAGAGGTGTATGCTGTTGCATTGACAGCATAACACTTCTGTGCCGTTTTTGGATTCTTCAAAATGAAATCGTATAGCGGGAACCTGCAATATATTCCCGGCTGATATACAGTGGCTGTCCGTCAGGACTCTCCATAAAAGAATCCAGGATCAGCACAGGATCACCCGGAGAAAGACTCAGAGTCTGCGCCATATCCGATGAAGCCGTAGTAACAGAAACAGTGCTGCGGCTGGAATCTGCGATACTGTAATGATAAGCAGATTTCAGATATTCAAAAAAAGAACCGTTTTCTACAGCGTTCGGATCAAAATCCGGAAAGAGCTGCACCGGAAGCCAGGTATGCACATCAATGATGGGGATACCATCGGCCAGAAGAAGCCTTTCCAGAAAAAATACTTCCTCACCAGAAGGAAGCTGCAAAAAATCAGAGGTTATGCTGTCGGCAGATTTTTTGCAAAAGGATAAAACATGAGAGGCGGGGCTACGGTCATTCTGGCGGCAGGATTCAGAAAAACTCATATTCTTCTGAGATTCAAATTTCCGGAAGATCATGGGGGATTTTACAAAGGTTCCCTTGCCCTGATGTTTGATAAGATACCCTTGTGTGCAAAGCTCCTCCACTGTACGTCGGACTGTGATCCGGCTGACATGGTAAAGCTCGGCAAGCTCCGGCTTATCGAGGGAAATCAGCCCATCGAGGATGCTACTCGTGATATTCTGGCGGCATTGGGTGTATCAAAATGATCCCTATTAAAAATGAACGTGAGATCGCAGTGATGCGCAGGGCCTGTAAAATTACCGCGGCAGCCCGTGCTCTGGCAGGGGAAATGGTAAGACCCGGCGTGACCACAAAGGCGATCGACAAAGCTGTCCACGATTTCATCGTGTCACAAGGTGCAACACCGTCCTTCTTGCACTACTCCGGCTACCCCGCGAGCGTCTGTATTTCCGTGAACAATACCGTCATTCACGGCATTCCGGACGGCCGCGTGCTGCAGGAGGGTGACATTGTCTCCGTCGATGTCGGAGCCAAATGGCAGGGATTCCATGGGGACTGCGCCGCAACCTATGCCTGCGGGAAGATCTCTCCCGAAGCGCAGAGGCTTATTGATGTCACGAAGCAGAGCTTTTTCGAGGGCGTGAAATTCGCGCGCCAGGGATGCCGGATCTCGGATATCGGGCATGCGGTGCAGAGCATCGCCGAGGCCGAGGGCTTCGGCGTGGTGCGCGAGTACGTGGGGCACGGCATCGGGCGCGACATGCACGAGGATCCCAACGTGCCGAATTTCGGCCGCAAGCACACCGGCGTGAAGCTGGAGGCGGGCATGGTGCTGGCCATCGAGCCGATGATCAACGCCGGTACCTTTGAGGTGCGGGTGCTGAAGGACGGCTGGACGACCGTCACCGCCGACGGAAGCCTGTCGGCCCACTACGAAAATACTGTGCTCATTACCGACGGCGAGCCGGAAATTCTCACCGTCGCCGAGGGACTCTAAGCATGGAACTATCCAAATCGGATGTGGTGCTCTCCCTTGCCGGTCGTGATCAGGGAATGCTGTTCTTTGTGGTTGACACAGACGGTGTGTACGTTTCCCTGGTCAACGGGAAGGAGAGAAAGCTGGAAAACCCCAAGCGGAAGAAGGCCAAACATGTCCGCAAAGTCCTTCGGCCAGATTCGACCGTCGCAGCGAAGCTCATCGCAGGCGACAAACTGCTCAACAGCGAATTACGAAGGGAACTGGCCGTACTCGGCCGGGAATTCAACGTTTCAACCAAGGAGGGTTCAGAAACTTGGCAAAAGACGACGTAATCGAACTTGAGGGCATCGTGACTGATGCACTGCCGAATGCAATGTTCAAAGTCAATATTGGCGGCGGGCATACGATTCTGGCACACATTTCCGGCAAGCTCAGAATGAACTATATCAAGATCTTGCCCGGTGACAAGGTAACTGTTCAGATGTCTCCGTATGATCTGACTCAGGGTCGGATCACCTGGAGAAGCAAGTAAACAAGAGACATTGTTCTCATATGGAGGTTAAACAGTATGAAGGTTAGACCGTCCGTGAAGCCCATGTGCGAAAAATGTAAGATTATCAAGCGCAAGGGTCGCGTCATGGTAATTTGCGAAAATCCCAAGCATAAGCAGAGACAAGGTTAATAGGAGGTGCTCGAGAGTATATGGCACGTATTGCTGGTATTGACCTGCCCCGCGAAAAGAGAGTCGAGATCGCTCTGACTTATATTTTCGGTATTGGCAGAAAAAGCGCGAACGACATTCTGAAGCTGGCCAATGTGAACCCTGACACCCGTGTGAAGGATCTCACCGAGGATCAGGAGGCTGCGCTGCGTGATGTCATCGATAAGAACTACACCATCGAGATGGGATACTTCAACTGTGACCACATGGTCGGTGCTATCATTGGTGAGAAAGCCGGTATTTACAAAGCTTTAGGACTGAATGTAAATGTAACAAAATCCGGTGAGACATTGAAAGCACTCACAAGCGGTGCTATGGACGTTGGATATACGGGTATCGAAGGTGCGATCCGTGCAGTAAACCAGGGTGCTCCATTCTCAATGGCTGCTGCGAACCACATGGGTGGATCACGTTATCTCGTAGCAAGTAACGACATTACAGATCCTTCCCAGTTAGTCGGCAAAACAATTTCCATGACCGCGGAACCTGAAATCGATCCTGAATTTTTAACATGGTCCAAAAAGCTTGGAATTCCTGCGGATGCTTCCAGTTACAACATCGTAGACATGGGATCTCAGGATGCTATGTTCGCACTGAAAGCTGGACAGATTGATGCTTTCACATGCTGCGACCCTTATGCTTCCATTGCAGAATTTGAAGGATTTGGACATATTCTCGGAATCGGCTGGGGCGCAGCTAATGTTGACTCTGACGCTACTTCTGATACATGGGGACTTTGCTGTATTTATGCTATGTCTAACGATTTCAAAGAGAAGCACCCAGAGCTTGCAAGACGTCTTGTATATGCCCATGAGATGGCTATCGAATACATGTACACGCATCCATACAATGCAGCTATGATGTTCGCAGACGGATTTGACGTTGATCCTTATGTAGCTCTTCGTACCATCTATATGAAGACAGTTGCTGAGGGACGTACAATCACATGGCACTTCTCTGAAAAGAATATTGAAAACTTTGAGAACTACTACACACAGTATCCACAGATTCCGGAAGAGGAAATTCCTCGTGTCAGTGACGTAAATAAATTCATGACAACAGATATTTCAAAAGATGCTGGTGTTGATGATTTTGATGAATTTATCAAGAAGAACGTTGATGACAAGTTCCCACTTGGTATGACATTCGAAGACTGGTACAACGAAGCTAAGAAAATTGATGATATCTCCGATGATGAAGCAGTAGATATCTCCAAGACAGCTACATCTTACTTAAATAAAGACCTGAAAGATCGTCAGGCATATGAATAAAATATGCTTTTAAACAAGTATTCACGAAAGAGCAGCCGCAATTGTGGCTGCTCTTTTTAAGTAATAAACTCTTATTCAGAATCGTCTACTCTTGGAAAATTCATAATAAATGTTGTTCCTTTTTCCTCTTCACTCTGCACCTGTATCCAGCCTCCGTGTTCTTCTACCATACGTTTCACTACAGTCAGTCCAATTCCGGTTCCTTTCCCATCTTTTTTCGTTGTAAAAAACGGTTCAAACACATGCTTTCGAAGGTCTTTTGGAATACCACAGCCATTATCTTCTACCACAAGCCTTACCATCTGGCCATCATCTACACTTAATCCAAACTGAAGTTTTATGCGTCCTTTTTTATCTCCGATTGCATGGATAGCATTCGTTACCAGATTCAATATGATCTGATTCAGCGATCCCACCTGACCTTTTATATAATAAGATGTACTGCATACAGATGTCTCAAATTTAATATTCTCCGGAATCAGCCTGCTTACAATACTAATACTGCTCTCCACGGCAAATGTGGCATTATACTCTGATAATACTCTCTCTGCTCTTCCCTGTCTGCTATAATCCAAAAGCTGTTTTGCCAGTTCTTCACATCTTTTTGCTGACATGTTTAATTCATAGACCTCTTCCGGCATCTCTTGCACGACTGTGTCATTATCTGATAATAGTTCACTATATAGCACAATCGGAGTCATAAGATTATTAAACTCATGTGCCAGCGCTCCTGTTAGAAATGTCATCGTTTTCGAATGATTATATTTCTGCATCAGACTTTCCTGATTCTTCATTGCTTCATTTGCCTCATTGAGTTCTTTTTCATGTGCCAGCGCTATCTTAAGCTTCTCTTCTTCTTTTTGCTGCTTTAAAATCCGATATCCGAAAATTCCAACCCAGATCAAAATCAACACACCAAATAATGACAAATAAAAAGCAATCTTCACAATCGGTGCAGTGATATCCCTGTAATCTTCCACCACGCAAAGCACGAATTGAACCCCATTGAAATCAACGGTATTGTATGCCACAAGTTTCTGAGTCTTCTTTGGCGAGCCGCCTTCTACTTCATAAGACCATACAACTTCACAACCGGATACATCTTTACTTGAAAATGAGATTTCTTCTTTTTCATTTCTTGCATCTGCCATGACTGTTGTACCATCAATATCTTTTACAATACAGTATCCCTGATTACCCACATTAAGATTAGAAAGATCCTGTTCTCCTTCATAAATCTCATCCAGATTCAATTCAATCTGAACATATCCCGCAATGCTGCGGTTCATATAGACTGCTTTTGTCAGATAAAGTACATATCCTCCGCTATATGTTTTCCTTATTGGTCCTGCAATAACATGTCCTGGATTTTTTCCTGCCTCCTCGCAGGAATCTGCTTCCCAGTCTTGCAATTGACTAACTTGATCCAGACGGATATATTTCCCCTTTTCTCCAATCTTCAATAAACTTGCTTCTATACTCTCTTCGCTTGCCATATCCCCAGATAATGCAGCATATACGAGATTACTTTTCCCTTGAAGAGTCGCTTTTAAGCTATGCGAACTGACTTCTGCAATATTCTGAATACTTTCTTTTTCATTATCAATGATTGCATCTCGTACAGTTTGATAACAGAATACTGCGCTTAACAGCAACAGCAACACTCCGGTCACTGAAATAATCAATTCTTTTCTTTTCCTATTCATTATTTCTTCTCATTCCCTTATGGTTGACTTTAAATTTTTTCATAGATATAATAGCTTTATGTTAATATGTTTTTTCATGATTACAATAACAGAAAGGCAGGTATTTACAAAATGCCAGATATCTCGGTTCTTATTATAGATGATGAACCTTCCATTTTAAAAGCAGTCAGTATGACCCTTAAACAGGAACATATCGCTGTCACCTGTGCAGATAACGGCACACTTGCACTTGATATCCTGAAAGCCAATACATTTGACTTAATCTTACTGGATATCATTATGCCGGATCAGGACGGGTTTTCCATTTTAAAGGTGATCCGCAGCAGTCAGAACTATACTCCGGTCATCCTCTTAAGTGGACGTGGTGAGGACTCGGCTCAGGTCAAAGGTCTGGAACTTGGTGCCGATGATTACATTACAAAACCGTTCAGCAAAACTGTACTGGTGTCTAAGATCCGTGCCATGGTCCGGCGCACGAATCAGTATGTTTCAAGCTCCGATGAGGTGATTACCGAAGTAAAAAAAGGTCCTTTCGCACTGCGGATGGATTCTCAGACTGTACTGAAAAACGGAAAGGAGATATCCCTTACTTCTAAGGAATTCTCCCTTCTCTATCTCTTTATTGAAAATCCAGAGTACATCTTTTCCAAACAGGAGCTGTTCTCCAAAGTCTGGAGAAGTGATAATTGCGATGACAGTACCATCCTCGTATACATCAAAAAGCTAAGGGATAAGCTGGAAGAAGATCCTTCTCATCCAACTCATATCTGTACTGTCTGGGGAAAAGGTTACAAGTTCTGCATTTAGCAGCAGTCCTCCATTCCCTCTCCAAAAAGATCCACCGGTTGGCCGTCTATCATACGATAGATGGCATAACCTACGGCTCCTTTTTTTTCTCCAGTAATAATAATCTCGATTTCTCCTTCTTTATCAATGTTCTTAAACTGAATTTTCTGATTCTCTACCGGTGCAGGTATCGGATCTGAAAAATCATAATTCGTACTATCTCCTTTATCTGTTACAACAATTGTCCGGTTACCTTCTTCCATTTTACAGATTACAACAAGATCATCCAGCCCATCATCTGTCACATCTTCTCTACAGGCAAGTAATACTTCCGCTGTCGGATAAGCATTTTTAAACACATTCAGAATAGGATCATCTTCCGGAACTGTCTCTGCATAACTCGTCTCACGTATTGTCTTTCCTGCTGTCTGCTTGTCAATCTTGCTCTCCTCATGCTTGTTCTCAAGCATGGATCTGGCTGCAAATGCAATGACTACTACAACTACCGCAAGAATCACTTTTGCCCAAATGCTGTCTTCTAATTTCTTTATTATATTCATCTCTCTACCTTTTATATTATTTCCTTCATCTATTATACAAGCTTTAACGCCCCTGTGTTACAAGCCCTTACACATGCAGGTTCCAATCCCATTGCTACCCTCACAGAGCAACCGTCACATTTGACAATTTTATGTTCAGAATCAAATCTTGGCACATCATAAGGACAGGCTTTCAGACACAGCTTACACCCTTTGCAATTCTCTCTGACTGGTATTACAAAACCTCTTTCGTCTCTTTTTAGAGCTCCATAACGACAGACTTTTAAACAGGCTGCCTCCTCGCAATGCAGACAGCTCCTTGTCACATATATTTCGAGATCACTATCCCCGCTTTTTTGCATCTCATATATTCTCGCTGGAACTGCGTATCCGTCAGCCTCATCATAATGTTGGTCCAGGCAGGCAACTATACAGGCCAGACACCCGGAACACCGTGCTTTATCACATTCTACTCTGCTCATTATTATGCCCCCTTTTTCACAATTCTGCAACAATAAGATTTGAATCCCGGAAATCCTGATATCGGATCAATGTACTGGTCATCGATCAAAAGATTAATGTCGTAATTCCCGGCACCATGATATACATTTACAGCACCTTGGAGGCAAGAAGAATTCACCACTGCCTCCATATCCATCTGTCCGACCGGAGTCTCAAGTGTGACCATCTCTCCTGTTTTCACGCTGTAATTTTCGGCATCTTCCGGATGTAATTCTACAATCGGACAATCCTCCAGATTTACCAGCCATGGCAGCCGATAGGTCCTGGAATGAAATAACTGCGGTTTTCTGCTTCCGGTACTTAATATAAGCGGATACTCTTTCATCGGCAATGTTTCCCGGAAATCATGATATGCCGGAACTCCTTCATGCCACTCTTTCTTACAGGCTTTAAGAATCGTAGATACGAACTCAATCTTTCCGGTAGGCGTATGGACCTTCATGATATCCTCTGTTGTTCTGGCTGGCATAATATGTTTTGCCGGCATCATACCATGTTCTTTTAACTCGTCCAATGTAAGTCCTGTCGGGCTTAACCGATCTTCCAGATATTCTTCATAAGTACGATACGTTGGATTGCCAAGTGTAAATCCAAGCCGCTTTGCAAGCTCTAAAAGAATTTCCATATCATTCTTTGTTTCTCCCTGGTTCTCCACGACTTTTGGCTGATAATAGACCATCTGTGGTCCCAGCAGTTCAACCTGCTCCCGTTCCTGTGTAACAGCAACCGGAAGCAGGATATCTGCATATTTACATGTATCATTCATATATAAATCTGCACAGGAGAAAAATTCCACCTGTTTCATTCCCTCTTCGATCCGGTCCGGTCTTGGCCACATATGATGGTTCATTCCAAAGGAAATGAGATTACGGATTGGATATTTGCCATTTCCAAGGAGAAAATCTGCAATATGTTCTACCTGCAGCTCTCCGGAAGTTAATTTGTCCCACGCTGGAAACTCTCCATAATTTACTCCTTTTTCCGGATGCTCACGGTCTTTTTTTGTACCCATGAAAGAATCTTTCAGCATAGCTCTTGCAGGTCCCGGACCTGCAAACCCTCCCGGAATCCCAAAATTACCAGTAAGCGCCATCAATAGTCCGATTGCCCGTCCATTTTGCACACCATTTATATTATGTACGACTGGTGATGCCGATAGCATAATGGAAGTCGGTCCCTCTGCTGCAATCATTCTGGCAGTCCTTATCATATCGCTTTTCGGAACTCCTGTAATCTCTTCAACTTTTTCAGGAGTAAAATCCATAACATAGTCTCTATATTCTTCATATCCATAAGTATACTTTTCAATATATTCACAATCATGCAGATTTTCTGTGATGATTACTCTTGCCATGCCCAGTGCCAGTGCGCCATCTGTTCCTGGAATCGGACGAAGATGTAACTGTGCATATTCTGTAGTCGGTGTACACTTTGGATCAACAACAATCACTTTCGCACCCCGGTCAACTGCATGTAAAAATCCGGCACCGCCTTTGACAGAATTACTGTATAAAGGATTCACGCCCCATACGACCAGAGTTCGGCACCGTCCAAAATCTGGTGGAATCAGCATAATATTTTGTCCAAAATTGCATTGATTGGCCATCATAAGTGCATAAGCACATGTACTGGACTCGGTTCCATAATTTGGTGTTCCATATTTATTTACAAATTCTGTTATCTGTGGTCTGAACCACTTCGGATGTCCTACATAGACCATCGTCTGTTCCGGACCGTAAGCCTCTTTTACTGATTGCATCTTTTCTGCAATCGTATCAAGTGCTTCTTTCCAGCTAATCCGTTCAAACTTTCCTTCTCCACGTTTTCCGACACGTTTCATCGGATATAGGATCCGGTCTGGATTGTAAAGTGCCTGTTTTATCGCAGCACCTTTCACGCACACACGTCCATTTGCTCCCGGAAGTGTACAATTGCCTTCTGTTTTTATGATTTTTCCGTCTTTTATATAAAAATCTAAAAGGCAGTCTCCACCACAAAATCCACAGAATCCTGTCTTCACTTGAATTCCCGTCTCTTCTCCCGGAATCTTTGCTTTTAATAGCTCTTCTCTTGTTATTTTTTCCATAAATTCCTCCAATAGTTATAAATCCCCCATCTTTCTATCTTTATATTATCCTACGCTTATAAGCGCTTCGTCAAATTGGATTTATCTATATATCTATATAAAACCCATATATCTCTGGCAGTTTTACATTTTTCCTATGCTATCTTTAACTGTCATGCTTATTCTAAGATTATTCAAAAATTCTCATGGAATCGTCTAAAAACTTCTTTTTTCAGGTTGTTACTGTCTGTACTTTAGTGTATAATATAAACATCAACTATTCGATACCGGATATGCCGGTATAATATTATACATAAAGGAGAGTTTGCCATGGTAAATTTATTAACTGGCCCTAAAGGCAGCGGAAAAACACAACAAATGATCGAGCAGGCAAATAAGCAGGCGAAAGAATGTAGAGGTAATGTCGTTTTTATCAAAAAGACTCATCGCGATACCGCAAGTGTTGCATTTGATATCCGTACAATTTGTATGGATGATTTTCCATCTATTACGAATACCGATGAGTACATTGGTTTCTTATATGGAATGTATAGCTCCAACCACGATATTGAGTGCATTTTTATCGATGGTATTTTAAAACACGCAGATATTTCCATTGAAAATATTCCAGGATTTATTGACCGTCTGAAAAAACTCTCCGAGGAATGCGGTATCAATTTTTATGTAAGTATCAGCGCAGAAAAAGCAGAATTAAAGGACATTAATTTGGATGGCTGCACTCTTTTAAATTAAATGGATCAAATATGAAACAAGCGGACAGTCTATCTTAAGATGGACTGTCTGTTTTTATGCATATTTTCTACAACGAATGAAAAGGAAACAAAATACTATGAGCGATAACAATTCAGGAATCAAAGCATCAAAAAGACGCCAGATGGAAGCCAGGCGCAGACGCCTCAGACGCAGAAAAAGAAAACGCGCCATGCTGCTGGGAGGCATGTTATGTACAGTCTGTCTGATTCTATTTAGCGCAATATATGGCATCAGTCATCTGTTGCATAAACATACTGACACAAAAGAAGCCGTTAAGACTTCCCCGAAGCAGACAGCCAAAAGTAAGGACACTTCCTCTTCCAAAGAAAAAATTGACACTTCTGCTGTAAAAACGCAAGAACTTGTCATTAACACAGATACTAACTCTGGCAAGAAAAAAAAAGGCAGCTCCTCAAAGGGACCTACCACCATCACTATAAGTTCTATGGGGGACTGCACACTTGGAACTGATGAAAGTTTTGATCAGTCCACCAGCTTTAATGCTTACTACAACGAATATGGCGCAGACTATTTCTTTAAAAATGTCCGTTCTATCTTAGAAGCTGATGATTTGTCTGTTGTAAACTTTGAGGGAACACTGACCGAAGAGACGAGTCGGGCTGATAAAACCTTTGCATTTAAAGGGCCTGCCAAATACACTGACATTTTAACCGGAAGTTCTGTGGAAGCCGCCAATATTGCAAACAACCACAGCAAAGACTACGGCACAAAAAGCCAGGAGGATACCATCGAAAATCTGTCAAACGCAGGCATTGCTACATTTGGCTATGAAAATGTCGTTGTGGTGGATGTAAAAGGTATCAAAGTCGGACTTACCGGCATCTATGAACTTGCCGAGCATGAGCAGAAAGCAACGCAAATCAAAGAAAATATCCAGGCCTTAAAAGATGCAGGGGCACAGATTATTATCGTTAATTTCCACTGGGGAATTGAAAAAGAATACACACCAAATGCTACCCAGAAAAAACTTGCACATCTGGCCATCGATGAAGGAGCCGACCTTGTCATTGGTCATCATCCACATGTACTGGAAGGCATTGAAAAGTATAATGGAAAATATATTGCCTACAGTCTGGGAAACTTCTGTTTTGGGGGAAATAAAAATCCTTCTGATAAGGATACGATGATCTTCCAACAGACTTTTACCATCGATACAGACGGTAAAGTTGCCGATGACGATAACATTAACATCATTCCTTGTTCTCTGTCTTCTTCCAGTAATAAAAACGATTACTGTCCGACACTTCTTGAAGGTGATGAAGCAGAACGCGTCAGACAAAAGATAGAAAAATACAGCGAAGGGCTCTAAGCCTTCCGCTGTATTTTTCATTTTATTCACAAATGTTACTTAATTTTAAGGCTTACAACTGTATCTGCTTTCTCGCCTTTCTTATATTCCATCGTCACAGTCTGCCCTGCTTCACACCGGACTACATCAATGTAATCAACTACAGACACATCGAAAATATCCTCTGAACCATCAATCATCAGATAATAATGAGAAGTTCCATCAATGACCGCCTGGGCAATCTTTGTAATCTCTCCGGTGATTGTCTCAATCTCTCTGTCGTCCTTCGCTTCTTCTTTCACACCATTGCTTAAGAGCAGATTCAGATAATTGTCCTCACACTGACTCACACTGTCTCCGATAGCAACGATCTGATATTTCTGCACGTTTACCATGGCATATTTCTTAACCAGTCCCGCATCATCCTTTAATGCGATAAAATAAGTCGGCTCTCCGGATATATTAAGAAGCAGTGGAAATGTTGCGGTATACTTCAGATTCTGCACCTGTCCTTCTGCTGAAGACATAGCGGAAGCTTCTGTTGCTCCCTCACATTCATAATACTTTGTTTCCATTGTTCTCTGATTGGATAATACAAATCCAACATTAGACTGATCTCCGTTGACCGAAGTCACGCCTGTGTACATCCATACGTCATCGTCCAGTGCAAGATAATTGTAACCATCTGTTGTCTTCAGGCAGTCTTTCTGGCTCAGCACACTGTTGAAAAATCCATGTTTCAGTGTTCCATAATAGTCAAACAGATTGACAAGAAGATCCGCGGAATAGACTCTGTCTACCCACTCCGGAACATCTGTTGTCTTATAAGTCGTTGTTTCACCGGTAATAGCATTACAGATCACGACTTTACCGATCGTCTCACCGCCAAACAGACCGATGTTATATTTTTTCACCGGTGCGATCCAGTATGGCACACCATCATCATCAATCTCAAAGCTCAAATCCCCGTAAATGTATGTCGGATGTGCAAATCGCAGATGCCGGTAAATGTTCCGGTTAAAGTACTCACTGTTCACATATTTCATGCCTTTATCCAGCTTTACAAGCTCTGTATTCTGATTTGCCATATTAATACGAATATATGCCGGTATTCCTTCTGAACGGTTCGTAAACCACTTAATAATACTGGCATATCGAAGTGGCGTTACACGCACCGGATTATCCTTATAATTAATCTGGGAATAGATGTCATCTGCCTCAAACTGTGAAACCATATCTACCATACTGCCCATCTTACGGTCTCCCAAAAGTGCGGCAGTATCTCTGTCCAGAAGCGGAATCTTATCAAAGGAAAGCTCTTCTACATCTTCTGTAAAATTTCCCTGCTCTACCTTCATCAGCTTCTGATATTTCTTCGCATTAACAATCGGGGAAGATAAAATACTTCCAATGAAATAAACTGCACCAAGCACAAGCAAAAGTATCACGCCTGCCCGGAGTATTTTACTCTCTTTCAAATCGCTGATACGAATTTTCGCAGGATTTCTGAATCCATAAAAAAAGAGTTTCACAATTAAAGCTATTACGATTAGAAATAATACTGCTCCCCACGTATCTGTAGAGTGAATGTTGATTGCCGGTATAGTCACATAATAATAAATTGCTGCAACGATTACCACAATCAGGGCTATTAAACCTTTTGTCTTTGTTTTCATAACTTTCTCCTTTTAAAATTTTCTCTTCCATGCAAACATAGTAAGGAAAGTAAGAAACGGGAAGATTTCCAGACGTCCTGCAAGCATATCTATACAGAATACAATCTTTGACAAGATTGAAAAATCTGCAAAATTTCCGGTCGGTCCAACTGCCGAAAGTCCCGGTCCGATATTATTAAGTGTTGCCATTACAGATGTAAATGTCGTAGTAAAGTCCTGATTATCCAAAGAAATGATCAACACAGATACAATTGCCAGCAGTGCATATGCCATCAGATATACATAGACCCCTCGTAAAGTCTCATCGCTGATCTTCTTTCTATTGATCCGGATCAGATTCACAGATTTCGGATGCACAAGCTGCTTGATTTCACGTTTTACTCCTTTGAATACAATCATGAGACGTGACACTTTAATACCGCCTCCGGTGGAAGATGCACAGGCTCCAATGATCATCAGCAACACTACAATACACTGGGAGAATGTCGGCCAAAGATTGAAATCTGTCGTCGCATAACCCGTTGTCGTAATGATCGTTGATACCTGGAACAAGGCGTACCGGAATGCTTTCATGATACTGCCATACATCTGATTTGTATTCAAAGTGATCAGAATTGTTGCTGTCGCAACAATTCCAAGATACACTCGAAGTTCTTCATTTTTCCAGAATGCTTTAAAGTCTCCCAGGAGCATAAAAT
>OGRJ01002153.1_pt1 | contig 14768 bp, 7 predicted proteins | sample 1553411 | NCBI WGS metagenome assembly OGRJ01 (sample SAMEA2580084, study PRJEB22360) | human gut metagenome | biome: human gut; feature: human-associated habitat; material: faeces | place: Denmark | collected 2008/2010
TTGGCGAGGTCGTCCTGCTGGGCGGCGTCCATGCCGCCGGTAAGGGCCAAGTCAAGGGTATGCAGGTACAAGGCCGCCGCGCAGCCGAGGGAAAGCGCCGCCATGACGACGCCGCTCACCACGGCCAGAACGATTTTCTTCCGTGTCCATGGAACTGGGGTGTAGCCCTCGGCGGAGTCGCTCGGATTCTCCGGCTTCTCCACCAATTCCGCCAACTCCCCCGCTGCCAGCTCCTCTTCCATAGGGTCTCCTTGCGCGCGCTTCGCCTCATTGACACTTTGACAAACAATTATAGCGCGCAGGGAAAGACTCGAGCCTCAACGAACGGAGATCAAGCCGTCAGGCCTCGGAAACCTCCGTAGGGGCGACCTTGGTCGCCCCTCACCGCAAGCGAGGATCCCCTGCTCGGAAAGGCCGACCAAGGCCGGCCCCTACGGTGGGCTTGCGGCGCCCTCTACAGCTCCACGCGCTCGAACATCTCGCGGGGGGCGCCGCAGATGGGGCACATGTAGCCCTCGGGCAGGCCGTCCGGGTAGCCTTCCTCGATGTAGCCGCAGATGGTGCAGCGCCAGGCGATCTTCTTGCCGGCCTCGGGCGCACCGGCGGCCGTCTCGGTGATCCCGGGCACCGCCGCCTCGTCGCCGTTGTTGTAGGTAGCGGCTTTGGGCGGAGTCTTGCCGCCCTTCACGGCGTGGTAGTAGGCGTAGGTGAGCGGATCGCCAGCGGAAAGCACCTCGGCCTCTTCCACAACGCCCACGAACAGGTAGTGGCTGCCCACATCGATGGTCTCGGTGACGGAGACGGAGAAGCGCGCCAGGCCGTGCTCGGTCACGTAGGGCACCTCCGCGCCGTCGAGGGCGCTCGCGCAGGCGGCGAACTTGTCAGTGTCGGCAGAGGTGTGGAAGCCGAAGGTGCCGATGAGCTCCATGGGGGTGTCCTCGGCGAGCACCGTGGCGGCGAAGCGGCCCGACTCCAGGATGGCGGCAGTGGTGGCGTTCTCCTTGTTCAGCGACACCGACAGCGTGGCCGGCTCGCTTGCCACCTGCACGAGCGTGTTCACCACGCAGCCGCAGCGCGCATCGCCCGCCTTGGCCGTAATGAGGTAGAGCCCCGAAGACAGGGAGCGAAATGCCTTGCGATCAATCATGAAACGTCCTTTCTGCAAGCCCGAGACCTTAAGCCCCGAGGGCATTGGATACGATGACTCGCTCGATTATACTTCGCCTCGCCGGCAAAACCGCCCAAGGAGACCTATGCGTAACGCAAACATCGAACTTCTGCGCATCGTGAGTATGGTGCTCATCGTCCTGTTCCATTTCAGCGTGCACGGCACCTGGCCGGAAGGTGGCCCGCTCGCCTCTGATACAGCCGTGGAAATGCTGAGCTTCGGCGGCAAGCTCGGCGTGAACTGCTTCGTACTCATCACGGGGTACTTCATGGTGCACGGGCACTTAAAGGTGCAGTCGCTGCTGCGCGTGATGCTACAGACCTGGTTCTACTCATTCGCGATTCTCGCGATATCCGCCATCGCCCAGCCCGACCTCGTCACGCCCGAACGGCTGCGCGAGGCCGTGACGCCCATCACCTCGGGAGAGTACTGGTTCATCACGTGCTATCTGGCGCTCATGGTGGCGAGCCCGTTCCTCAACGTTCTGTACCGGAATCTGGGCGACAGTGGACGCAGAAGTCTCATGGTCATCGGCTTCGTAGTGCTATCCGCTATTCCGACAATCACCACCTACAATCCCATCGGCAGCGACCTCGTGTGGTTCTTCTACCTGTACCTCATGGGCGGCTGGCTGCGCGACCGCCCGCTATGGAAGCGTCGCGGCAATGCCTGCGCCCTCGCGGCCGGCATGTTGTTCGTATGGGCTTCGATGGCCGCGATCGGCTGGGCGCAGCGCGCCTTCGGGTTCGACTACGTGATGCCCGACTACTTCATCTGGCAATACATGGTGCCGACCTTCGCCGCGTCGCTAGGCCTTTTCAACCTGTTTGCCGAGTGGAAAATGCCGCCCATCCGCTGGGTGAACACCGCGGCGAAAGGAGCACTCGGCGTCTACCTCATCCACGACAACCCCATCATGCGCGCCTGGCTGTGGCCGCATCTGGCATGGGTGTACGCCCTGGGGCCGGCAGCGATCCTGGCCGTAGGCGTGCTGTCGGGTGTCGCGACATACGCCGTGGGCATGGCCATCGACCTCGCAAGAATTCGGCTTTTGGAACGACCCGTGATGAGGTGGATCAGAGGACACTGGGGAGTTTTGATGCTCGAAGCGGATGCGATATTGAACTGCACTCAGCCGCCCAATTCGCACCCGCCATGCTGAAAACTAGCTCTTTAACATCTGAAATTTTAACCGCAGTTGCTGCAAACACGCTTCTTGCCAGATTGAGCAATGGTGCCACTTTTTATGTTGGTAGAGCGTTTCAGGGACACGCAATCTCTTGTTGTATGATAAACCTCTCCGTTAGCCACCCAATAAACTGTTCTGCTCCCGTCCCCAGAACTCTGACCTTCAGGGCCAGAGGTTTTGTAAGTCGAGGGATCGAAATAGTATCGTTTCCCAGCAAGAGATTGCCATCCGGCCAATGCACATCCGTTACTATTGAAATAGCTTTTCTTGCCGTCGCTCCAAGTAAGCCATCCCCTATGCATTTGGCTTGAGCTATTGAAGTAGTAGAAGTTGCCGCTAATTTTCTGTCCCCAGCGAAGACTTTTGCCAGTCGAAGAATCGAAGTAGTACTTCACGCCGCTGAAGCTGCGCCAGCCGGTGAGGGCCGCGGCGTGCCCCGAGGAGTCGGGGTGGAAGTAGCTCTTGGTGCCGTCGGACCAGGTGACCCAGCCCTTCTGCATGACGCTCTTGCCGTCGAAGTAGTACCACTTGCCGTCGATCCTCTGGCTCCAGCGCTTGGACACGCCCGTGGCCGGGTCGAAGTAGTACTTCACGCCGCCGAAGCTGCGCCAACCGGTCAGGGCCTTCCCGTCCCAGTCGAAGTAGCTCTTGGTTCCGTCTCGCCAGGTGATCCAGCCCCTCTGCATGACGCCGGCGCCGTTGAAGTAGTACCAGGAGCCGCCGATCTTCTGGGACCACTTAACCGGCTGCCCGTCGGCGCCGTAGTAGTAGGTCTTGCCTCCAACCGTCTTCCAAACATTGCGGTCGACTTTGACAATTGAGAAATTGACCGACTTCGTCCCCGTGAAGTTGCCCTTCCCGGAAATGGCCATCTTGGCGGTGCCAGCGTTCACGTTGTTGGCATAGCTCACCGCATAGTCGGTTCCCGCCGCCAGAGTCACGCTCTGCCACGTTACCTTGGGCTGAGGCGTTACCGCCTTACCTGTATAGTTCTGGCTGCCGATTGCCTGAATCTGCGCCGATGAGATGTCGGCGGCATTCACCTTGAAGGATCCCCTGAGCGTGCCCCGGTAGGCCCCCACGCCCTCCACTGTCACGCTGTAGGTACCGACCGCTTTTACCGTCGCCGGAGAGATCGCCGCGCGATAGTCGCGTCCCTGCACCAACGTGGCTCCGCCAAGTGTCACGGAAACGGCAGGCGTCTGAACCTTGCCAGTGTAGGTCAGTGAGGGAATCGCCAGCTTCGCATTCGCCAAACTCGCAGGCGGTTCCTCCTCGGGAATATCAGGCTCCACGCCCGGCCCCTCTGGCTGAGAGGAAGGCAATGCGGCCTTCACCGCCGCCTCAGCATTCACCAAACCCCAGCCCGATTCGTTGCCCTTTCCCGCTGCATGCAAATCGGCGGCGGTACGGCACAAAACATCCTTCACCTCCGACGCTGACAAATCGGGGTCGGCAGCCTGCACCAACGCCGCCGCCGCAGCCACCACCGGAGACGCCATCGAGGTACCGCTCATGGACAGATAGCCGTTCTTCAACGTGCCCTCAAACACACCCGTGCTGAAGATGTTCTCACCGGGCGCCGCAATGTCGCACCAGTCTCCGTAGTTCGAGAACCACGAGCGCATGTAACCATCGGCCGATTCCCACGTCTTCATCGAATAGGTACTGGAGTTGCTGGGAATAGCGCCGCGCTTCGAAAGGCTGATGACGCTCAGCGTCGCATCGCAGGCGGCCGGGTACGACTTCGCCGCCGTATGATCGTTGCCCGCCGCGCAGACCTGGACAACGCCCTGTTCGTCCAGCTCGGACGTCTTCTCGTTGAGCGCCGCGATGCACGTCTCGTCGTCGGTGTAAAAACCCAGGCTCATGTTCACGACGCTGCAGCCCATATCGCGTGCCTTCGCCAGCCCGTAAAGGATATCGAGCACCGTCGCGGAGGAGAATTTGGTGCCGTCGTTGTTTTCACCAATGCAGGAGAAGATATCAATCGCCGCAATGGAGACGATCTTATTGGCGAGCGCTGTGCTTCCCCCACTCGCCACACCGAGCACGCCGCCATTACCGGCCTTGGCGCCTATGATGCCCACCACATGGGTGCCATGAGTGCTGTAGAAGGGCATTTCGTTAGTGCCGTTCAAATAGCCGTCGCCTCGGAGCGGCTTGAAGGACACCTTGCCCGCCTGCATATCGACCCAAACGACCTCGCCGCTTCGGCTCATATCGATGGAGTCCTGCAGATCGGAATGGCTGATAGACGCGCCCGTATCGAGCACGGCCACTTTCACGGGCTCAATGCTGCGCCCCGGAGCCGCCAGCAGACTCCACGCTTCCGGGGCTTTTACGGCGCTCAGATACCATTGCTGGCTAGCCAGCTCATCGCCAGTTGCCAGTGGCGATGCCGCCGACGATTGGGCGGAAGCCACCGGCTCGTCGAAGCTTTTGGCCACGTAATTGGGGAAAGCATACTTCACGGCGTCTTCGGCAGAGGCCGCTTCCACGGCGGTGTCCACCGTGATCTCATCGACGATGTCGACCACCGCTGCATCACCGGTTTCGAAGGACGCCGGCTCGGGCTCTCCCTCGGTGCCGATAGTCGCGGCAACATCGCTCTGCTCGGAAACCGAGGCATCTTCCTCGTAGATGACGACAATTTCGCCCGGAACGTAGCCAAGTTCGTCGACGTCCGTCGCCCGCTCTTCGGCGGCGCGTTGCGCCTCGTCGGCATCGGTCTGAGCTAGCACGGCCTCTGCGCCAGACGCAGGTTCCGCAGAAGATTCTTCAACCTCGGGCTCCGCCCTTCCGACATCGGCGGCAGCTTGCTCGAAGGCACCTGCGTTTGCTGCATCCGAGGCCTCCGACTCGGCCGCCGCATCCAAAACCGTCTTGCTAGCAGCTTGCCCCTCCCCCGACGCAGCCCCATCGCTCATGGGCACCGCATCAGCGGTGACAACCCCCAAGGCGGCCGCCTGGCTGAACCCGCCACCCATCGGAGACGCCCAAGCAAGGGTAAATGCAAGCAAGACGGAAAGCGTCGCTCCGAGGGCCGCTTGCCACTTGCGGAAATCGGCGTTTTTCATAAGATCCCGCTCTCTATACACGCCCCAGAAGAACAACGGGGCGACTTTTCTCGTCGCCCCGCATTTTACTTTATTTACGCCTGATTGAGAATCGTCAACACTCCCACACACCGTACAAGGCTGGAAGTTACTTGCCGAAGTACGCCCGCACCACTTCGATAACCCGAGCACGATCCCCATCGCTCATTCCGTAGTAAAGCGGAAGACGAACCAGACGCTCGCTCACTTTTGTCGTGTACACGTCTTCGCCGTGGAACAATCCGAACCGCTCTCCTGCTGGCGCGCTGTGCAGAGGCACGTAATGAAAGCAGGCCTGCACGCCGCCCTCTTTGAGGAAACTGATGAAACTTGTCCGGTCTTCCAATGTCGGAAGCAGAAGATAGTACATGTGGGCATTCTGAACGCGATCGTCCGGAACGACCGGCAGTTCAACAAGACCTTCTGCCGCTAAGTCGGCAAAAGCATCGTTATAGGCATGCCAGGTAGCCATACGGTCATCGTATATGGTCTGAGCCGCCTCAAGCTGACCCCAGAGATAAGCAGCATTCATGTCACTGGGCAGATAGCTCGACCCCTTATCGACCCACGTATACTTATCTACCTGGCCGCGCAGGAAGTTCGAACGGTTCGTTCCTTTCTCGCGAATAATCTCGGCCCTCTCGCAATATGCCGGATTATTGATGAGCACAGCACCGCCCTCCCCCATAGAATAGTTTTTCGTCTCGTGGAACGAATAGCACCCGAAGTCGCCGATGGTGCCGAGCGCTTTACCCTTGTAGGCACTCATAACGCCTTGGGCGGCATCTTCCACTACCAACAAATCATGGGCCTTGGCAATGGCCATGATTTCGTCCATGTCGCAGGCCACTCCCGCATAATGGACGGGCACGATCACTCGAGTCCTTTCGGTAATAGCAGCCTCAATGGCAGCAGGATCGATGTTCTTCGTATCGGGCAGAATATCGACGAACACGAGCTTCGCCCCCATGAGAACAAAAGCCGTCGCCGTACTCGAAAAGGTAAAGCTCGGCAAGATCACTTCGTCTCCCGGCTCAAGATCGCAAAGCATGGCAGCCATCTCAAGCGCCGTCGTTCCGCTAGTGGTCAGCAAAACCTTATCGGCACGAAAACGTTCCTCAAGCCACGATTGGCAGCGTTTTGTGAAAGGGCCGTCGCCGCATATCTTATGGTTGTCTTCGGCCGACTGCCGCACATACTCCATTTCCGTACCGATATAGGGCGGAACATTGAAGTCAATCATCGGATAGGCTCCTTTTCAGATATCCCTCTTCGGTCCGCCATCGTCCGCCGATGACGAACCCATCTCAACTCGAAGACGCTCAGCAACACGACAGCAATTCCCGTACACGCCAATCCCAAATCGAGTCCTGGTGTTACATAAGAGAACCGAAGCTTGTGGCTTTCGCCATCTACCTCGACAGCCATGAAGCCGACGTTCGCTTTCAGTATCTCAACCGATTCCCCATCCATCGTAGCACTCCACCCCTCTGAGTACGGGACAGACACGAATACGTAGCGGGATTTCTCCCGATTCTCCCCAGCAGCGGTCGAATCGACGGCTTCCACGGAAACCGTCATAGCATTGTTTCCGAACGCCACTGATGCGGCATTTCCTTCTTGCAGACGCTCCGCATTCTCGCGAATAACTTCGACGGATTGAGTCGCGCCATAGAGTTCAGCAAACTCATAGATACCTACGCCGCCAAACGTCACCGTAATCGACGTGACAGGATCCTCGCTAACGCCAAGGTTCACGGCCCAATCTTCCTTTCCCGCATATTTGGGACTGGCGCTTGTGGATATTTCGAAAGAGCTTTCCCGAGCTCCATCTGAAACCGTGACCCAACACGTCTTCGCCGGAGTGAAGGAGGGATTCACGGCAAGGTCATCGGAAGCAAGCTGCGGCTCATCGGCAAGACGCTCCGCATCCGAAACGGGCAACGAGCGGAAACGCAGCCCTTCGAAGCATAGGTAGGTCTCGCAACCAGCACGTCCGCTGAGAGAAAACGTCACCGAGGCGTTCTTCTTCGTGACTAGAATGCGACCCCCCTGAACCGTGGCCCCATCGACTTCCACGACACCAAGTTGTTCCCGCTGCGTATCGAACCGCGGAACCGTACCTTCGGCCTTGTCCACTGCCAGGACAAGCGCTCGAGTAAGGAGTTCCTGGCGTTGAACCAAATCGAGCTCCTCATAGGCTTGCTGGGTAACAGCCGAACCGTACGTAAAAACAAGAGGAAGAGCCCTATCAGTCTCGTATAGCTCGTAAGACAATCCGTTATGGGCCTCCCCTAGCTCGGCTATCTTCACATAGCCGCCCGGGATCAAATTGGCGGCTTCGGTAGACGAGATATAGTATTTGGCCCCGAGCACATAATCGAGGGCAGCTCGCTGGCGCGTTCCGTCGAACATCGTGCTTTTCACATCGTCTGACAGTCCCATAGACTGGCGAAAATCATCGACGGCCTGATTGTAAAAACTCGAATAAAAGTCAAAACCTTTATAACCATGCACAAAGCTGCCGTTGCGTCCGTAAGTAGTGTCCGTTCGATTTATGCGATAGGTATCGTCAAGTTGCTCAAGGACAGAAGAGAGATCCAGCTGCTCTCGCGTGCCCCACACATGTCCGGCACGAATGAATTCCTTGCAATAGGAGCTACCAAGTGGACTCATGAAAAGACCGACGTGAACCGTAGCATTGGCAACGACGGCAAGAATAAGCAGAGCACACAAGCAGCGTTCAGTCAAAACCCGAGGCAAGGACGACGAGGGGGAACCCGCAGCACGTCGACGGAAAAAGGCCCACAGGGCCAATGCTCCGTAAATGCCAGCAAACATGACCACCGTAGCAAACCCCAGCAGTGTCCCCTCTTTGAACGCATAAACCAAGGCCCAAACAGCCACTACGGCAACAAGCGCGGTAAGTCGCCTCCATTGAAGCGCCGAAAAGCGAGGGATTGCGGGCACCAAGAGCACCGCCGCGTACGCTGCGCAAAAGCCGAGAATAACTTCCCATCGATCCGTGGGGTAGCCAAAGCCGTTGAAAACCGAGCCAACCTTCGCGATAAGAGCACCGATGAGGCACAGGGCGATCCCGCACCCCCATGCCCGTCGCTCGCGTTCATCCATCGAGTCCCGCGCGACAAAAAGAGCCAAAATCGCGATAACCGGAATCGCCCCCAACACCGAAGCGCTTTGGGCCTCGTGGTTGCCCAAAAGCACACTGGCAAAGCTCTCATAAAAATCCGCCGTCTGGAAGAAGGCGATATCCCGTACGATGCCAACGCGACCCATGGAGGTAAGAGTGATGAACATCGGTATCGTTGAAAATCCGACCAATGCAAATGCGGCGAGGAGGCAGAGGGCAAACTTGCCCGCCAGTAAAGCGAAATCTCCCATGGAACGCTCGCGAGGGTAAGCAAAATAAGTTATAAGGCAGTACATGAGCAAGAAAAGGCACGTCATGTAAGCAAAATAAATGGAGTACACGAAAATACCCGCCATGGAAACAATAAGCAAAAGCGGATTCTTGCCCACGAACAGCTTGTCGGCACCCATGAACACAAACGGAAGAAACACAGCGAAATCAATGAAGTTCGGATGGCGCAAAACACCCCAGAACAATATATACCCACACAGCACGTAGCAAAGCGCGCCCACGAGCGTTGCCCCTTTGCCCTTGCCGCGACTAAAACAATAGAAAGAGAAAGCGAGAGCCGCCAGATAGAATCTTAAGAACACGAGGGCATCGTAGAGCCACTCAGACGCCTCCGGCGGGCACAAAGCCGCCAGGAGGTTAATCGGCTCGTTGGAATTTCCCGATGCGGCAATAAGCCAGTCTGCCCCAAAGCCGATATCGAACGAGTACAGCGGAATCGCCAGATCGCCCGCTAAAAGCGAAACGGCAATATCTCGCAGCCACTCTCCTTCCGCAACCATGAAGGGGAAATACAGCAGACGTCCGTCAGTATCCCAGACAAGCGAACGACCTGACACGATAAGCGTTAGCGTCACGCCTGCAAAGGCGACCGCGCATACACCCAAAAGGACGAGAGCATAACGTCCCTTGCGAGTCGTCTCAGCAAGGGAGTAGCCGAAATAGTTTTTTTTGCCATAGCGATCGTCGGTCGTTCGCTCGATCATGAAACCAACCGTCCTTCATTATCTTAGAAGCACCAGAAAAAAGTCCGGGAGATCGACGTCGACCTCCCGGGCTTTATCGATGCCTTCACCTTTCTGGAAGAATGTTAATAGGATACCACTCGTGTACCGCGAGGGATGTTGTTGTATATCCATCGCGCGCATTCGATGTCAAGACGCACACACCCATGAGAGGCAGAGATGCCCAGACGACCATCCTGAATGCGCGACATGCTCCCCGGTTGGTACAGCACTGAATGGAACAGGTAGTTGCCATAGAACTGTGTCCAGTACCAGCAGGTATAGCCAGAACCGAAAGACTTACCGCGCGACCCTACGGTAAAGGTTCCCTTAACAGTCGGGGAACCAGGGGCGCCCGTTGTGCAATCCCAATACCATATCGGCTCCCAGTTATAGCTACTCCCACGGAAGACACCAACCTTGTGCGTGCGGCTATTAACCAAGATGATGTAATTGGTGTTGCTGTAATAGTTCTGAGCCTTGTTCCACATAGCCAGCTGACCGGCGGGCAGAGTGACGGGCTTCGTGCTCGTCTCCCCATTGCTATCAAATACATAGCGGCAACCGCCGATGATCTGGGTTCCAAAAGCTTGCTGGCCATTGCTGTAAAAGTACGACCACTTCTGTACGCCGCTCCACTTTAGCCAGCCTGTATGCATCCGACAGTCCGAGTCAAAATAATACCAGTGGCCATCGATCTTTTGATGCCAGCGAACCGCCTTACCATCAGACCAAGCGAAGTAATACCAAGCACCGTCGGACTGAATCCAGCCCCCTGTCTCCCGACCCTGGGAATCGTAGTAGCTTTTCGTGCCATCTTTCCAGGTGACGATGCCCTTCGTCATTCGAGAAGCAGAGTCGAAGTAGTACCAGCGACCATCCAGCTTCTGGCTCCAGCGCAGGCTCATGGCCGTGGAAGGGTCGAAGTAGTACTTGACGCCGTTGAAGCTGCGCCAGCCGGTGAGGGCGCGCCCGTCCCAGTCGAAGAAGCTCTTGGTGCCGTCCTTCCAGGTGACCCAGCCCGTCTGCATGCGGCACTCATCGTCGAAATAGTACCAGCAATCCCCTATCTTCTGTCGACCGGCTACTGCCAAGCCATCGGAGCCAAAATAGTAGCGGGCGTCATCCACAATCGCCCAGTCTTTGACAGCGAAAGATCCATCGGCATACTGATAGCGGAAAGAGGAACCTTCCGGAAGAAGACCACCCTCTCTCTCGTCCGGAACGACATCACCAGAGTCTTCGGCGTCATCGGCAGCGTTCTCCGCGTCAGCGTCTTCAGGCTGAATCACCGGCTGAGCTGACACTGCACCATCGAATTCAGCAACATCCGCCTCTTCGGTGCCGATAGTGAGGACATCGCCATCGGCCGGCTCGTCCTCCATGACGGCCTCAGCGGGCTGCGCCCCGGCCTGCCCCTCCCCATTCATTTCCGCGGCGTAAGCCATTGCGGGCATCGAAAAGCAGAGCAAGCCGGCCAAAAAAAGACTCGTCCCTTTACGCGCCCAGAGCGATAAAGCGCCCCGTTCCCGTTTCTTCATGCTGGTACATCCTCCTACGCAAACCATTGGACAAAATATCAGTATACCCCAATGCATCATTCGAACGCCGAGCGGCTATCGGTAGCTTGGCACGAGGAAAGTCAGACCCGTCTGGGCCTGGCCCACGCTGGCAGAGGCGTAAATCGCGTTCATGAGCGATCCGATTTTAGTCGCCCAATCACGATCGGTCGCATACTGGTGGCCCACCGAGCCATAACGTGCATACTCCACGTAATTCCATCGCATTTTATAAAGAGTATTCTGGCTAAACGCATTATTGAGATAATTAGTGGCGATCCAACGAGCCGCCCCGTCGATTGCCTTCTCAGGGGTATCCCATCCATTCTTGATGGCCAAAGCCCGGCCCCCCGACAGCGGGCTGGAATCGTAAGCGCCGATCCCATAAAAATTATAATACGTTCCCTTCGGCCATGTCTTGCCATCTACTAGCGTCTTTCCATCATAGACATAGCCCTTGGCCAACGTAGAGGTTCCCCATCCGCTCTCCAAGATCGCATGGGCCAAGAGATACACCTCGTTAACCCCGTAACGGCGCGCAGCGTTCACAAATGCCTCCCCCTTTCCCGCAAGCGTACCGGTTCGCCCGCTTGCGGTTGAGGCGATGTAGGCATCTAGCTGAGCCGCCGACACCATACCGGAATAGCCATGGTTCAGCTGGGCGAATTGGTAATATCCACTCGTACCGGCTCCATAGTTCGTCGGCGTCATAGACGCGACAATGTCAGCTTGGGTGTATTTCAGAGCAGACGAACACGCACTAAGCTCTTTGGCCGCCAAAGTAGTCAACGAGACACCCGTGGTCTCGGTCTTGGTCTCCGATTTGCCGCCCACCAACTCAGAGTGCTCATTAAAATAATAGGAGTGGCCGTCGATGACATGCATGCCCCGCAACGACTGGCCATTGGAGGGATTGAAATAGTAGGTTTTACCGCCGATGGTCTGCCACTCCATGAGCGCACGGCCATTGCCATCGAAGTAGCTCTTCGAGCCGTCGGCCTTCCACGTCACCCAGCCGGTCACCATTTCGGATTCGGTGTTGAAGTAGTAGAGCGATCCGTCAATCCACTGGCTCCAGCGCAGGCTCTTGCCGTCGGCCCAATCGAAGTAATAGCGCTTCCCATTCACCGTCTGCCAGCCGCCCTGCAGCTTCCCGTCGGAGTTGTAGTAGCTTTTGCGGCCGTCGGCATGCCAGGTGAGCAGTCCCGTGAACATAAAGCTATCGCTGGAGAAGTAGTACCATGCGCCGTCGATCTTCTGACTATAACGGCGCGAGATACCGGTATCAGGATCAAAGTAGCACTTTCTTCCTTGGAAGCTGCGCCATCCAAGCAGTGCTTTACCATCCCAATCGAAGAAGCTCTTAGTGCCATCCTTCCAGGTGATCCAACCAGTCTCCATGACGCTATCGCCATTGAAATAGTACCACGATCCATCGATCTTCTGACTCCAACGCTTTGAGATGCCGTTAGCGGGATTGAAGTAGTATTTCTTATTTCCAATAGTCTGCCATCCCAACCACGCTCGACCGGAGCTGGGATCGAAGTAGCTCTTCGTGCCGTCGGCGCTCCAGGTAACCCAACCAGTCACCATCTGAGACTCACCATTAAAATAGAACCAGTTTCCGTTAATTTTCTGACTCCATCGCAAGCTGATACCGTTGGAAGGGTTGAAGTAGTACCATTCTCCGTCGATTTCGTGCCAACCGGTCAGCGCGGCAGCCTTGCCGTCCTCTCCGGGCTGGAAGTAGCTCTTCGTGCCGTCGGCGCTCCAGGTGACCCAGCCGGTCTTCATGCGGCACTGGCCGTCGAAGTAATACCACTTCCCATCGATCTTCTGGCTCCACTTCACAGCCTTGCCATCGGAACCGTAATAGTAGGCGTAGCCGTTCATCCACGCCCAGGTGTTGGGCGTGCCGGTGAGCACCACCTCTTGGGGCGTCGAGGAGAACGATGTGAACGAGAAGTTCACATCGCAGTTGCCAGACACGCCACTCACTTGGCCAGACTCCGTGAATTGCCAAAGATCGGAAGAGAACGTCACGTCAGGAGCGCCGATTGCACTCCCGGGATATTGTGCAATCCATCGGCTCCAGGAGCGATTGTTGAAAACGGGGCTTGTCAGGTATTTCTCCCACCAAGTCTTGTTCGCGTAAATACCCACTTTGTATCCCGCAGCTTGAATCTTGTTGCAAAATGTTTCTGCAAGCTGGCCGCGCTGAGCATCAGTCAAGCTCAGCTGGCTATCATCTTCGAGATCGTAGTAGATGGGCAACGCCAAATCACTCGGTTTCAGGTTCGCATGATCTGAGTCCAATAATCTTAGAACATGCTCAGCTTCACTCTGAGCGCTTGGAGCTGAACCTGTCGCTTTCTTCGCGTAGGAATAGAGGTAGATGCCGATCTGAATACCATTTTTGCGAGCGCCTTCAACGTTTTGAAGAAAGCATTTGTCGTCCTGCTCCTCGATGTCGCTTCCGTAACCACATCTTATGATAGCGAACGTAATGCCAGCGGCCTTCACCTTGGCCCAGTCAATACTCCCCTGGTGAACCGACACATCGATGCCAACGGCCTTGGCACCGGAAACCGTAACCCGCTTCCCGCCCAGAGTATAGGTGGTGGCCCCGTTCGATGAGGTCCAAGTCGGCGTCGTGCTGCTTGCCGTTCGAGCGCCTGGGGCGGCAAGGGAGCCTAGCGCTACACCGTCCTCGTAACGCCAACTGTTCTCAGGCCCCTCGGGAACCCATGTCGTTGAACTCCCTTGTCCAGAAGATTCTTCCTGTACCTCGGCGGCGGCAAGCGCCTCCGCCCCAAGACCTTCCCGAAACCCCGCATCATCGACCTCGCCGAACGTTCGATCCCCAACGCCTTCTGCGCCACCGCTTTCGGGGAGAGCTCCCTTATTGCCGGCATCAGACTTGCTGTCGACCGACGTCGCCCTATCGCCCGCCTCGAGCTCGGCGAGCGCGTCCGGAGCGGTCGACGAGGGCTCGGTGGGAATCGGCGCATCGAATGCAGGGGGCTCGGTCGCCTCGATGTCGGAGACATCGGCGTCGAACTCATCGCCCAGAGCCGGAACGGCGGGCACGAGGCTGGCGGCAAGGGCCACGGCGAGCACGGAGGAACTCGACTTCGCCCAATATCCTTTGCGCAAAGCGGGCTTGGCGTGCTTCGCGCGTTTGGCGACCGAGCGATTGACCATGGTGCAACCTCCTGGGATGTTGTCCGTTTTCTGCTTCATTTCCCAAAATGAGATGTCAGATTCTATCAGTCCATTCACAATATGCACATGCTTCTGACAACTTCCCGTAAAAAATCGGCGAAAACGCACGGGGGCTACAGAATCACGGTCCCAAGGGCCTTTTGCTGAAAAGGAGTGTGCCCGTTTTCCCTAAAGTCAACGTAGAGCCAGAATATCCTTTACACTATAGGAAAGTATCACTGCGGCACGAAGGAGCAGCCCGATCATGGCAAGTCCATTCAACCACATCGTCGTCACCGGAGGAGCCGGGTTCATCGGCTCCAATTTCGTGCATTGGGTGCTCGACAACCAGCCCGATGCTCATGTCACGGTGCTCGACGCCCTCA
>OGRJ01002155.1_pt1 | contig 14758 bp, 16 predicted proteins | sample 1553411 | NCBI WGS metagenome assembly OGRJ01 (sample SAMEA2580084, study PRJEB22360) | human gut metagenome | biome: human gut; feature: human-associated habitat; material: faeces | place: Denmark | collected 2008/2010
TCCGTGAGGCGAGAATGGCTGCTTGCAAATTAGCGTATGAGTATTTAGAGAGAAATGATATGCTTCCATCTATCCATGACGAAATTGAAAATCCTAACCGTGATGATGCAATTAACCAACTTGAAACATTGGCACGAAGAGGTTATTTTTCCATTCCTACTTATGAGTTTAAGGAGACATATGATAACAATGGTAATCCTATTTGGAATTGCGAATGTCATATAGCGGAAGAAGATTATTACTTTGATGGGACATCCTCATCAAAAAAAGAAGCAAAGAAAGATTCTGCTTTTAGAATGCTTTTTTATGTGCTCGGAATGGAGGGTGAATAAAATGGTCAAGTGGTGTTTTAATTATGAGTCCGGAGACTATGAATACATCGAAAAGGATGGCTTCAGTATTGACCGAGGCGAGTATGTTTACAATTGGGATGATAGCGAATATCGTCGCGAAGAGGAAGAATGCCGTAATTCTTTATTTGATGGTGAAGATGACGACTGACCCCAGATACTAAAACAATACCAATGTGCGATTTAAAAATTTGCACACTCGCACCTGCCTTTCGGTTTTGGTAGACTGTAACCGAAAGGCGGGTGCATTTTGCATTGCAGACCTGCCAGGGAAATTTTGAATGGGAGGATCACATATGAAATCGCTATTTGAGCAGCTGGGCGGCACTTACACAAGGCAGGGCGACTACTGCCTGCCGGATGTTTGCTTACCGCCCGAAGAAGAACGCCCCATCAGCGTTTACGGGCAGCGGCGGCGAGCTTTTCTGAAGGCGCACCACCGGGTGCTGTATTATAACCTGCTGACCGCCGGGGTGCTGGATGGGCACCTCGCAGACATCGAGGAGCAGGCGCAGGAACTCTTTCTTCGGTTGGTAGAACAATACGCAGATGCCGAGGGTGTGACGGAGGCCTTGAAAGCCGATGACCCGATGGCGTGGGTGCGAAAGATGAACGGCATCCGACATCGGGCAAATGAGGTCGTAATGCAGGAAATTGTATACGGATGATGAGCAAGCGGAGGTCGATGGCCTCCGCTTGTTTTGCGTGTAGAAAAGAACAATGCTGTTTTTAAACGGCATTGTTCTGAACTTTGTTGACATTGTTCTTTTATTTGGGTATAATGTATTTGTGATTTTATGCGTGGAGGTATCCCCTATGGCTGAAATGATCTCGGTAAGAGAAGCAGCAATGCGCTGGAATATAACGGAGCGGAGAGTTGCGACGCTCTGCAAGAATGGGAGAATCACCGGTGCGAAAAAGCAGGGCAATCGTTGGCTAATCCCCGCTGATACGCAGAAGCCGGCGGATCAGCGGCTCAAGACGGGCGCTTTCCGCAAGACGGAGCGCGCGCCGAAGCTGCCCCTGCCCATCGGCGTGTCCAACTACTGCCTTGCCTCATCGGAATACTACTACATCGACAAGACGATGATGATCAAGGACTTTATCGATGAGCGTCCGATGGTGACGCTGTTCACTCGTCCCCGCCGCTTCGGCAAGACGCTGAATATGGATATGCTGCGCACTTATTTTGAAAAGAGCGACAAGGATACTTCCGTCTACTTCCGGGATAAGAAGATCTGGGCCTGCGGCCAGAAGTACCGGGATTATCAGGGCAAGTACTCTGTGATCTTCCTGACCTTCAAGGATGTGAAGTTCGACACTTGGGAGGAGACCTTTGCGGCCATCCGGGATATTTTCGCAAAGGAGACCCGGCGGCACAAAGAACTGCTGGCCAGCGATAAGTGCGACGAGTACAGCAAAAAGACCTATGAAAAGCTGGCAGACGGCAAGGTCAGCGAGGTAGAGCTGGCTTCGGCACTGCTGGACCTGTCCGCTATGCTGCACAAGCACTATGCCGTTGCGCCCATTATCATCATCGACGAGTACGACACCCCCATCCAGCAGGGCTACCAGAAGGACTATTACGACAAGGTCATCCGGTTTATGCGGAACCTGTTTTCCGGTGGGTTCAAGGATAATCAGCATCTGTCCTTCGGCTTCCTCACCGGCATTCTGCGGGTGGCCAAGGAGAGCATCTTCAGCGAGATGAATAACCTGTCCATCAACTCCGTGCTGGACAACAAATACAGCGCCTACTTCGGCTTCACCGCCGACGAGGTGATGGAGATGGCGGAATATTACGGTGCTGCCGATAAGTACGACGAGATTTGCCAGTGGTACGACGGCTACCGCTTCGGCAAGACGGAAATTTTCAACCCGTGGTCAGTGGTCAACTACTTCAGCAACGAGTGTGAGCCGAGGCCCTTCTGGGTCTCCACCGGCAGCAACGATATTATCGGGGAAGTGCTTGCCCAAGCGGACGAGGAGATTTATAACCGTCTGACCTCCCTGGTCAACGGCGAGACCTTCACCACCTTCATCGACACCGGCGTGATCTATCCGCAGATCAAAAGCAATCCCTCCACCATTTACAGCTTCCTGCTGGTGACCGGCTATCTGAAGGCACTGAAAACCACGCCCTCCTTCAGCGGCGATTTTATGTGCGAGGTCTCCCTGCCCAACCGGGAGATTTCTCTGGTGTATAACAAGGAGATTTTGCAGAGGTTGGAGAATCTGATCCCGCCGTCCACGGCGATTTCCGTTCAGGAGGCCATCTTCTCCGGCGATAACGCACGGCTGAAAGCGCAGATACAGACGCTGCTGACCCAGTCGGTCAGCTCCTTCGATACCGCCGGGGAGAACTTCTACCACGGCTTTATGCTGGGACTGTGCGCCCTGCTGGGCGGCGCTTTCGTGACCTCCAACCGGGAATCGGGCGACGGGCGCTATGACATTCAGTTGAAGCCCACGCAAAAGGGTCTTCCGGGCATCCTGATCGAGCTGAAAGCGGAGAAAAATTGCAGCGACGAAAAGCTGAAAAAGCTGTCCGAGACGGCCTTGCAGCAGATCAACGACAAGAAATACGAGACCGAGCTGACGACAGCCGGGGTCAGGACGATTTATAAATACGGCGTGGCCTTCAGCGGTAAAAAGGTCGAAGTGGCAGTTGGATGAGGAGTGAGAATTCCAAAGTATCAGCTTTCAGCTTCCAAAGTATCAAATTGATACTTTGGTGAAATCCCAAAGTGCCAACACGGTGGTTCCAAAGTGCCAAATTGGCACTTTGGGGCAGAAATTATGAATTAAACCATATTGGAGGATGCACGATGAGCACCAATATTTCGAAAAAGAAGCGGGACGATCTGCTGGACAAAATCAAGCAGATTCGTGCCTTTATCGCCGCAGCACCGCAGGATGAGAATACGGGCAACCTGCTCTCCTACCTGTCCGAACTCGAAAAAGATGTGAACGGGAAAAAGTACGGTCTCGTGTTCGAGGAGCATCGGGAGGAAATCGATGAGGTGTTGGATACCCATACGCCGGTGCTGACCGAGGATGCAGATCTGTTTATTGACCACGGCGGGCAGATGAATTTCCTGCTTGAAGGGGATAACCTTGCCGCACTGAAACTGTTGGAAAAGACGCATCGGGGAAATATAGATTTAATTTTTATTGATCCTCCGTATAACACAAGAAACGGAGATTTCGGATATGATGATTCTCGTGTTGATTTGACAGATACATTCCGTCACAGCAAATGGGTCTCATTCATGAGCGAGCGGTTATTGGTAGCACGGAGATTGCTAAAAAACGATGGCGTAATATTTATTGCCATAGATGATAATGAGCAAGCTGCATTAAAGCTACTGTGCGATCAATTGTTTGGGGAAGAAAACTTCCTTGCGAGTATTATATGGCAACATAGCATTCAGCCTAAAGGATATTCAGGGACGTTTTCGGTGCATCATAACTATATTTTGTGCTATCAGAAGACAGCTCAGTTTGTTTTGAACTCTTTGCCTCGCACAGATGAAGACAATAAGGCCTATGCAAATCCAGATAACGATCCTCGGGGAAGATGGAGGAGTGGTGATGTACGCAATGCATTATATCGACCTAACCTAATTTACGACATTATTTCTCCGTCCGGAAATGTGATTAAACCCTGTGCTAATGGATGGCGTTGGAGTAAAGAAACGGTAGAAGAAAAGATTAAAAGCGGTGAAATTATTTTTAGCAAAGATGAGACCCGTATTATTAGGAAGATATATTTGGATACATTAGAAGGACGAACGCCAGAAACAATTTGGTTTGGAAAAGATGTTGGAACAACCCGAAGCGCAATGAGTGAAATCAAAGAAATCTTTGGTTCGAGCGCATTTGGAACCCCTAAGCCTACAAGTTTAATTGAACGCACACTACGATTGATATCACGAACAGATGCTACCGTACTTGACTTCTTTGCAGGCTCTGGTACAACAGGTCACGCTGTTATGAAGCTCAACGCAGAGGATGGTGGAACCCGCCGCTTTATCCTCTGCACCAACAACGAAAACGGCATTTGTCGGGATGTGACCTACGAACGCATCCGCCGTGTCATTGATAAAGAAGACTATGCTGCCAGTCTGAAATATTATAAAGTTGGCTATGTACCTATTTCGGATCGTATGTACTATGAGTATGCCGATGAGCTGCTGCGGCACATCCGGGAGCTGGTGGAGCTGGAAAACGGCATCAATTTTACGGGCAACGAGGAAATTGCCATCGTGCTGACGGATGAGGAGTTAGAGATATTTTTGGATGATGAAGGTATCTGTAAGAGATGCCGAAAGCTCTATATGGGGCACGATGTATTGCTGGACGCTCAGCAAGCGCAAGCGCTGCAGGAATATAACATTGCAGTGAATGTTATTCCGGATTATTACTACAAAGAATTGGAGGGATAAATATGGGGATCACGCTTGCAAATTTTCAACTTAAAGCCATTGAGGCCCTTATGGAAGCTATGGGAGAGCCCAATAGGGATATTATCCTGAAGAGTTGTACTGGTAGCGGCAAAACCATTATCCTTACACACTTTATGGATGAGTATCTGAAGAGCACAAACAAAGCAGTGTTTGTTTGGCTTACCCCCGGAAAAGGTAATCTTGAATTACAGAGTAAAGCCAAAATGGATAAATACATTCACGGCAGCAACACAAAACTCTTATCCGATATAATGTCTTCTGGCTTTGAAGAAAATGATGCCTGTTTCATCAACTGGGAAAAGCTTACTAAGAAAGGGAACAATGCACTTAAGGATAGTGAGCGAACAAACTTTGTCGAACATATTCAGAATGCAATTGACAACGGTTTGACTTTTACCATAATTGTTGACGAGTCACATCAGAATGATACGATCAAAGCAGATGACATTCTTGCTCTGTTCAATGCGAATAAGATTATCCGTTGTTCCGCTACACCTAAAAACTACAAGAATGCTCTGCTGATAGAGATTCCAGAAGAAGATGTTATTGCTGAAGGCCTGATAAAAAAGCTCCTGATAATCAATGAAAATTTTGAACAGCATATTAGCGTTGAAGATCAGATATCCTACCTGCTGGATAAAGCCCTCGAGAAACAACGAGACTTACGAGCCGCATACGCCAAGAAAGATTCTGGCGTAAATCCATTGATTATCGTCCAATTACCGAATAAATCAGATGCACTGCTTGACCGTGTCGAAGAGTACTTCGAAAGCAAAGGCATTACTTACGAGAATAACCTTCTATCGGTATGGTTGTCTGATAAGAAACAGAACCTTGAGGATATTGAAGATAATGACGCTACTCCAATAGCTGTAATTATCAAACAGGCGGTTGCTACCGGTTGGGATTGCCCAAGAGCGCAGATTCTCGTGAAGCTCCGTGACAATATGAGCGAGGTATTTGAAATTCAGACGATTGGAAGGATTCGCCGGATGCCGGAAGCAAAGCATTATGGTGAAGATCTTTTAGATTGCTGTTATCTTTATACTCTGGATGAGAAATTTACGGAAAGCGTTAAATTGAGTTTGGGCACGGGAGCATTAGATGCTTATAAAGTGTTCTTGAAGCCGGAATATCGTTCCTTTACGCTTATCAGCCAATTTAAAACTGATATTCCATTTCCACGCGATGCTAAGTTTGCACTCAAAGTTATTTGGAAGTTCTTTGAGAAAAAATACCATACCGCTACGGACCTCGATAAAAACCAAAGTCAGTTAGAAGCTTATGGCTATTCTTTCGACGAAGATATTGTGGATTTTACCAAATCTGGTTCCGTCAGCGTACTGAGCAAAGACCAAATCACAGAATTAAATGACATCTCGATTCACGAGCCATTGAATACGCATAAACACGGCAAAGAGTATCATCACTGTGTCGCTGAGATTGGATACAAAGCCAATTTGGACTATAGCAGCACTAATACCATTATGCGTAAGCTGTTCCTAAAAGGAGTTCGGTGCGACGCAAAAATTCTTCGTCTGGAAACACGAAACCTATATGCATTTATTATCAACAACGAGCGAAGGCTTATAGAAGATGTCCGTGATGCTATGGCTGATGAGTCTTTGCAGCTAACGCTTGCAATTCCCCGGATAACAGAAAAACCAGTGGGGTTTCCTCTTGAAATGATTTTCACATATGACGGAACATCAAAGTCACAGATGGAATACACCAAGAATGTCTATACAGGGTATTTATCTTCTGCGGAAAAGAGATCTATGCCGGAGAAGCTGTTTGAGCGTTTTTGCGAAGGTAGTGGCAAAGTGAAGTGGTTCTATAAGAACGGAGATAAGGGCTCAGAGTATTTCTCGATTGTTTATACGGATAACTTTGGAAAACAAAAATCCTTTTACCCCGATTATGTGGTTGGCACAAATGGTGGCGATATCTGGATTATAGAAACAAAAGGTGGTTTTACAAAGTCAGGAAGCAGTGAAGATATTGATCGCTTCACTGCAAAGAAATTCGGCGTTTTGAGAAAATACCTTGATGGATACAACCTACAGGGTGGCATTGTCAGACAGGATAAACAAAGTGGAGAACTATGCATTTGCGTAGACAAGTACTCAGACAATATCCACGATGAAAACTGGCAACTGCTTTCGGAAGTGCTTTAAGGAGGCGGAATATGAGAGAGCAAGAACTGTGGAAAAAAGTGCCTATCTATTTCTACTACCTTTCTATCTCTAAGCATAAAGATGCAAAAGATGATTCGGCTTACAGTACGGATCAGATTATCATCGCTTTTTCCCAATTGCTGGAATATATAATGACAAAAGGACTTTCTGAACGCAAGAAAGACATTACATCGTCAGAAAAGGTCGTGTGGTTAGATTCTTACGAGGATTTGAAAAACGGAAATTATGATGTGATTTTCAAGTCGGCAAAATACAACCACGTTCGGAATGAAATCGACACTGAAACTATGCAGGAGCGAGGACGACGAAAGAGACCTCAGGATGGAGACGAAGAAAAGACACATCTATGCATTCGCCTTGCAAAAGGCGAAAACAGGTTTCTTGCAGTTCACGAAAGCAATCACTATGGCATAACTCTAAAGTGTATTATCGACTACTTGAATGAACAATTCAAGAAGTTCAATGAAGACGGAAATGACCCGTACCACTACACCATTGAAAGTCAGATTATGCCGGGAGAAGATTTCCTGTCTTCAATCAAAAGAGCCAAAACAATGTCAGTCCTCAAGTTGACAGTATACAAAGACGATATTAAGGATGGCTTTATGCGGTTTGCGGGAAGAACTGACATCGCTGACGAAGTCGATATTTGCTTGAAGCGTCCTAAAGGATATAAATGCTTTCCTGAAAACTTAATTAAGGAATATTTTAAGGATTCGCAAGACAAAGCTAAGGGCAAGATTAAGCGTATTAAGATTATAGGGACAAATGACGCCGGAAGTTTTGAAGTGGATACTAATATCACGGGAATGAAGCATTTCTTAAAGGTGAAGGGTGAAAGCGTCACAAACGAAGTGGAGAGCTCAGATTTTTTTGTGAAGGCTCAGGAGTTCATTGCCTCAATGGGTGGTAGAATATGAAGACAATATTACTTGTTCCACTTAGGGACTATTATCAATCCAGAAAACGAATATGGGTAAAATATTTGATTCCGGTAGTTTTGGGGCTTTTGGCATTGGCAGGTGCACTCATATTTAACATCGGCAACGAGGAAACCATCCGGTCAACTTTTTCCGAATTTGTGAATGTCCAAATTAATGTCGTTGCCATCCTTGTTTCATTTTCTGTTGCAATTATTTCTATACTGGTTACAGCAGACAATGCAAACACCAAAAGTCTAAAGGAGGAAATGGCTGACTCTACTCAATATAAGCCTGTTGGCGGAAAACAGCTGTCTCTATTCCAAATTTTGCTTTCCAACATTGCATACAATGTCATTGTTGAAATTATTTACTTAGTTATTCTCATAGGAATTGCTCTCATACGGCCAATTATTCCTTTACAGGCATTGAAATATGTTGCTGCAGTATGCATCTTTGCCATTATGCATATTCTTGGGGTGTTGCTTGAATCGGTTGCTCAGATGTATCTAACTTTTTGGAGAAACAGATAGCCACGGCTTCACGCAACGCACATCATTATCAGCAATAAGATAGAATGGACATTGCGAACAGAAATAGCGAATCAGTATAACTGCTGAAAACCGAATAGTATATTTAGAGGCGTAGCCTTCGGAGAAATCCGGAGGCTGCGCCTCTTTTTGCGTTCAGATAAAAAATATTTGAGAAATTTCTCGAAAACACCCCCACAAACGGCGCCCCTTATTCAGAGTAAGTGAAGGGAGAAATATTTTTGTGGGGAATTTTGAAAAGTACCCTGCCAAATGGCACCCCTTATTCAGAGTAAGTAGAGGGACCTTTTGAAAAGTTGAGAGAATTTTTCAAATTACTTTGCCAAAATCTCAAAAAATTTCCCAGTTGGTTAGTAGGAGGGGCACTTAAAAAAATTTTTCTAAAACCCATTTGTTATTTGCCCGAAAAGTTCCCAGTTGATTAGTGGGAGGGGCGCTTAAAAATTTTCTTCAAAATTCTTTTTATTTTTGCCGGAAAAATTCCCAATTAAGTAGTAGAGGGGTTCGCAGAAAAATTCTCAAAAGTTTTTTCGTTCAAATCCGAAAAAATTTCCCAGTTGGTTAGTAGATAGGCTTTCAAAGGAAATTTTCAAAATTCCTTCGTACAAATCGAAAAATTTTTCCCAGTTGATTAGTGAGGGGGTTAAAAAACAGGCCTTCTCGCTGGCTACCTATTGAGGGGACTGTCTCCCTGTGTACCTTGAAAATTGAATCGCCGCCTCCAAAGGATATGCTTCCGGCAAGTGACGCCACGACTTCCCGAAAAAGGAACGAGCGCATTAAAGAAGCGATACGCCGTGGTGAGACTCCGGGGCAGGAACGATGCGGATGAGCGGCAGCAAGTAAAAATCACCGCAGAAATGCGGTTTCAGAACAGACAAAGGAGGTTCAAGCCTATGAAGAAAGGAGAGCTCAGAGAGCTTTATCAGATGATGTTTCCGGAATACCCGGACATCGTGACCGTCAAAGAGCTTCGGGAGATGCTGGGCATCAGCCGCAAGCTGGCCTACAAGCTGATCGACTATGGGTACATCCACGCCGTGAAGATCGGCACGACGCTGAAGATCCCGAAAATCAGCGTCATCAACTATGTAATGGAGAAAGAGGTGAAGAAGGTTGGATGAGATCAAACGCCTGACACCCGCCCAAAGGGCACGCTGCAACCGGCTGATCCGGCGGCTGTGCGCCAACTACGACGGTGGCAACTGCCTGCCTCTGGACGACGGCGAGGGCTGCGTGTGCGTGCAGATGATTTCCTATTCGCTGCTGTGCAAGTACTTCCGGTGGGCAGTTCTGCCCGCCGACAAGGTACTCTGCGCCGATATTTACCGGCAGCGTACACGGACCTGCGAACGGTGTGGAAAGCCCTTTGCACCCAGTAGCAACCGGCAGAAATCCTGCCCGGGATGCGGCTACTCCATCCGACGCAATCAGAAGGCGGACTCTGCCAGGCGGCGGCGCAGCGTCGAACATTAAGCGCCGAGAAGGCCTTGAATTCCAAGGCTTTTGGGACAGCAGAGCGGGGGTGGGTGGCCGTTTCCATTCGCCCCCGCCAAAATCTACTTTTAACATTCTACAAAGGAGAATTCTATGGACAACAAACTGAAAACTGTGGACGCAGAGACCCTGCTGTCCACGCCGATGAGCAAAACGATGTTCATCGTGGACGGACTCATTTCGCAGGGCGTCAATGTCATCAGCGATGCCAGCAAGATCGGCAAAAGCTGGCTGATGCTGTGGCTGGGGCTGCAGGTGGCGCAGGGAAATTCCATTTGGGGCCTGCCCACGCTGCAATGCGATGTGCTCTATCTGAGCCTTGAGGACACGCAGCGCCGTATCAAAGACCGGCTCTACAACCTCACCGACAGCGCCCCGGACAACCTGTATTTTGCCGTGACCTCCGGGCTGATCGGCGGCGGGCTGGAGGAGCAGATCACGGATTTCCTGACCGAGCACCCCGCCACCAAGCTGGTCATCATCGACACGCTGCAAAAGGTGCGGGACTCCAAGGGCAGCGCCGGAAAGGCGGGGATGTACGGCAATGACTACGATGACATTTCCTCCATCAAGCGTATTGCCGATGGCTTCAACATCGCCATTTTGCTGGTGCATCACCTGCGAAAGCTGCAAGACAGCGACGATCCCTTTAACGATGTCAGCGGCTCTACCGGCATCATCGGCGCTGCGGACACCAACTTCATCCTGCGCCGTAAGCGCAGCGGAAACGCCGCTACGCTGCTGGTCAGTGGGCGGGATGTGGAATATCAGGAGCTGACCTTGCAGTTTAACGACCTTGTCTGGGAGCTGGTGGAGTGCAAGAACAGCGAGGACATTCACAAGGCGGAACTGCCGAAATTTCTGTTTCGGGTGGTGGACTTTATGGAGCACCGCACCGAATGGGTAGGCACGGCCACGGAGCTGCTGACCGAAATGAAGGAGCAGGAGGTCACGCCCAATATGGCCACGAAGTATCTCGGCCAGTTTGCCTATGAGGTGCTGGAGCCGCTGGGCATCGAGTATCGCACCAAGCGAACGGGAAAAAGCCGACTCATCAAATTTCTGCGCCGTGACGGTGATGACGCAAATGACGCCGGGATCGCTATATAAGGAAATCCCCGTCACAACCGTCATTGCCGTCACAAACCGAAGAAAGGGGGTGAACAAATGCGCAGCAAAAACTACGGGATCAATGTCCGTGTGACCGAGCAGGAGAAGCAGAAGCTGCTGGAAAATGCCCGGTTCTGTTCTCTGCCGCTGTCGGAATACTTGCGGCGGCTGGGGCTTGGAAAAGAGGTCAAAGCGGCCATCACGGAGCGGGATTACCGCCTGTTTCGGATGCTGAACGGCCTGAAAGCGGAACTCCCACAGCTTCAGAAAGAGGAAATTATAAGCAGACTGGAAGCAGTTTTGAATGAATTAAAGTAAGCGAGAATTACGCCTGCGCAGTCTAAGCGAGCAGACTGTTTTTACTCCTGTCGGAGCCAAACAGTGCCCCTGCCGCCGATGCCTGCGTCATCTGAGCGAGCAGTGCGTTTTTACTCCCGGCAGGGCCGGAGCGCAAAAACACTCGTTAGGGCGTGCCCTAAAACCCCTGAAAGAAAAAACTATGAAAGTGAGGACAACACAATGAGAAAATTGGATTTTACTTTACCCACGCTGGACGACCTGTTCTCCACGCAGGCGGAGCGGGACGATGCCAAGCTGGAGCGGGTGCGGAACATTCCGCTGGCCGAGCTGCACCCGTTCAAGGGTCACCCCTTCAAGGTGCAGAACAACGAGGAGATGCAGCGGATGATCGAAAGCATCCGCAAGGTGGGAGCCATCACCCCGGTGCTGGCAAGGCCGCTGCCGGACGGCGGTTACGAGCTGATCTCCGGCCATCGTCGGCTGGCGGCGTGTCAGGTGCTGGGAGTCGAGACGATGCCCGTCATCGTCCGGGAGCTGTCTGACGATGAAGCGGTGATCGCAATGGTGGACGCCAATTTGCAGCGGGAGACCATCCTGCCCAGCGAAAAGGCGTTTGCCTACAAGATGAAGTTGGAAGCCATAAAACGGCAAGGTGAAAGAACAGACTTAACTTCTTCTCCACTGGATAAGAAGTTGAAAGGACTAACCTCTGCACAGCAGGTCAGTCAAAAGAGTGGCGACAGTCAGCCACAGATTTATCGCTATATCCGCCTGACCGAGCTGATTCCCCCTCTGTTGGATATGGTAGACGAGAAGAAAATCGCCCTTAGTCCGGCCTACGAGCTGTCCTTCCTCAAACCGGAGGAACAGGCCCAACTTGTTGAGACAATGGACTATGAACAGGCCACCCCTTCTCTTTCTCAGGCCCAACGCATGAAGAAGTTCAGCCAGGAAGGGCGTTTGACCGAAGATGTAATTCTTGCCATTATGTCTGAAGAAAAGTGAGCTGGACCGCGTAACGCTCACCTCTGACACCCTGCGGAAATACTTTCCCAAGAGCTACACCCCCAAGAAGATGGAGGAAACCATCATCAAGCTGCTGGAAGCATGGCAGCGCAAACGCCAGCAACAGCAGGAACGCTGAGAAAGGAGCCGATATGAGCGATATTCCCATTCGGGAGTTGAAAGGCCATGACATTCTGGCCGTGGAACGGTTCAGGGACAGCACCTGCCGGATGATTGAGTTTGTTGTCCGCAAGCAGGGCAACCCTTACGGTAGCCCCGGTGATGAAATGCGCCTGTTTCTGAGCGAGGCGGACTATCAGAGGGCATTAGAGAGCCAGAACCGCAGAGAAATCCGCATCAGGCGGACCGCCCACATCATCGAGGGCCATATCCTGTACGACAGGAAAAAGAACAAAAAACACTGATTTGCCGCAGTTTTGAAGTGACTGCGGCTTTTTCATGCCAACCGGCGCAAGGAAGGAGTGAAGTCAATGGCTGTTTTTCGCGTCCAACGCACACGCGATTACACCGTAATGTCAAATTATCACCTGAGAGATCAGAACCTGACCCTGAAAGCCAAGGGCCTGCTGTCCATGATGCTGTCTCTCCCGGATGAATGGAACTACACCACGCGGGGGCTGGCTGCCATCTGCAAAGAGGGCGTGGACGCTATCGGTTCTGCCCTGAAAGAGCTGGAAAACACCGGCTACATCGTCCGGCATCAGCTGCGTGGCGTCAATGGCAGGATCAGCGATACGGAGTACATCATTTACGAGCAACCCCACAAAGCTGAAACCCCGGATACGGATTCACCAGATACGGAAAACCCGGATATGGTTTCCCCGGATATGGACACGCCATATCTGGAAAAGCCCGCAGAATTAAATATAGAAGAATTAAATACCCAAAAATCAATTACAGATGGATCAAATATCGATTCGATTCCTTTCCGTGGGTATGCGGCGGGAAGCCCGCCGGAACCGAAACGAAGGGAAGCGATGCCCATGAGCGAAATGGAAAGCTATCGGGAATTGATTTTGGAAAACATCGAGTACGACATTCTGCGGAAAGATGCAGGACCGTATGTGGAAAATCTGGACGAAATCGTTGAGATCATGGTAGAGATGATCTGTGCCAAGCGAAAGTTCACACGGGTAGCTGGCAGCGACTTCCCCCATGAAGTCGTGAAGTCCCGGCTTCTGAAACTGAACTGCGATCACGTCCGCTTTGTGATGGATTGCATGAGGCAGAACACTACCAAAATCCGCAACATCAAGCAATACCTGCTGGCGGCGCTGTTTAATGCGCCCACCACCATGAGCAATTATTATACCTCGCTGGTAAACCACGATATGTACGGCGGCTGATGGCCGCCGATTTTTATGCCCGGACATCCGGGAGAAAGGATATGCCATGAAACGACCTTTGGCTTACATCACTGCCCCCTGGGGCAGCAACGAATTTGAGAACACCGAAACCGCCGCCCGTTACTGCCGGGCCGTTTATGATGTCGGTTTTTCGCCGGTCTGTCCGCTTCTGTTCCTGCCTCTGTTTCTCAACGATGCGATTCCGCAGGAGCATAAGGACGGCATCGACATTGCCCGTGATTTTCTCCGGCGTGCTCATGTGCTGGTAGTCTGCGGCGATACCGTAGACGAGGCCATGAAAAATGATATTGCCATCGCGGAGCGGCTGCGGATCACTGCTACCACTCTGGACGGCCTGCTCACCGTAAAGGGCCAGGGGCGGGAGAAAGGAGGAAATCAGCATGGGTAAAACCATTGGCGAGCTGATGGAGGAAATGCGTATCAAGGCCGGAGCGCAGAATTACAAGGGCCATGACTACCTGGATTTGGCCCGGTTCGATGAGAACACCCGCCACATGATTATCTTCGATGTGCTGACCCATGATTCGCCAGTTGGTTTCAAAGGAGACAGGATGAGGCTGTTTCTCGCTGACACCGGTTATCAGAAAGCGTTGGAGAACCAGGAACGCGGGAACATCAAAATTCTGTCCCACGCCAGGGTCATTCGTGGAGATCTGTTCTATGACCGCAAAGACCAGGTACGGTAACGGAGGTTCCATGATGCTGAAATATCTGCTCCAGCGGTTGGTGGTGCCGCCTTAGTGAAAGCCGCCTCCCTGCAAATCTGACGGAAAGGAGTGATGAGAAATGCAGGAAGAAGTTGAAAACAGGACGCTCACCCTGGGCATCAATGCAACCAAGTTCTCCGGGCGGGTCTTAAAGGCTGCCCTGTGCAAGTACCTGGCTTACCGCAAGGAAAAGAAATTGCAGGCCAGCCGGGACAGCCCTGATGTAAAGTCCTTCGGCAAGGTCAGCATGGAGGAGTTGCAAC
>OGRJ01002158.1_pt1 | contig 14751 bp, 12 predicted proteins | sample 1553411 | NCBI WGS metagenome assembly OGRJ01 (sample SAMEA2580084, study PRJEB22360) | human gut metagenome | biome: human gut; feature: human-associated habitat; material: faeces | place: Denmark | collected 2008/2010
ATTAATAAACGAAAATATTAAATCATTCAGGTTTTATTATAATTTCACCAATCTCGGGGCGATTGTTAAATCTAGCAGGAATCGGGTAATTTCCTATACCTGAGGTAATAAACATATATCCGCCGCTGTAGCTGAACAGACCTTTATCGTACACGTTTTCTTTACTGCCGAAAAGTTCCGGAAGTATTTGGCTGTTATGATATGCAGGCCCCAGGAACGGTATCTGAATCACTCCGCCGTGTGTATCGCCGCAAAGAGTAAGGTCTGCACCGAATGATTCATAATCTTTATACATTGGGATGTGTGCAAGTAATATGTTATATGTATTTTTATTCAGTTCAAATTCATTAGAAAGATCAAATGTTGGAGAGAAGTAGGCGTTGCTTATGCCATAAAAAGTAATTTCAGTATCTTTTATTTTAATAGTTTCAGATTCCTGATCCAGCACATTTATTCCGTTTTTTTCCATTTTAGCTACATATTCATTGTGTCTGTCGTCATGCTCGCCCAGAACAAAATAAAGCTTAAAGCCGTCTTTGATTATATCTGTCATAAGGTTCATAGAAATTTGTTTTTCATCTTCCGATGCGTTGCTTGAATGCATGTCTCCCAGAACGCATACTACATCAGGATTTATTTTATTTATTCTTTTAACGATTCTTTCATTGCTTATTGAAAACAACGGGTATAAAATATTATTCGATACGGGACAATCGGATCTATTTATCCGCAATGCGACACTTTCGGATATCGAGATTGCGGAAGTGGATTTCCTTATCCTGTCACATGGACATAGCGATCATACAGGAGGATTGCGGCATTTCCTTTCCGTCAATAAAAAAGCTTCGGTTATCTGTAAACAGGAAGCCCTTTATCGAAAGTTTAAAGATAAACGGGAGAACGGAGTCATTGACTCCAACCTGTTGGATTTATCCCGATTCCGTTTTATCACCGGGCAGACGGAACTTATTCCCGGATTGTTCCTATTCCCGGACCTTCCGGTTATAAATCCTGAAGATACTCACTTCGAACGATTCTTCACCCAAACGCCCGAAGGAGTTGTTCCCGATATTTTCAATGACGAACTGGTGGTCGCATTGATAGCAGAAAACACATATTCCGTATTGAGTGCCTGTTCCCACCGGGGAATCACCAATATTCTCCGGACTATCGGCAACTGTTTTCCAGGATATACATTCAAACTCCTGGCCGGAGGTTTTCATATCCACAATGCCCAGGACGAGAAATTCAGTATCATAGCGGACTACCTGAAAAACAATCTGCCGGAACAGATCGGGATTTGTCATTGTACGGGTATAGACAAATACGCGTTATTCCGGCAGACATTCGGAAACCGTGTGTTTTACAACTACACGGGAAATACGTTTTATTTATAAATCTTGGCAGCCCAACCACCGCCAGGAGCCATCTTCACCTTTACCTTGCGATCGGCAGGAACTGGTATGACTTCCTTTTTATAATCACAGGCGGCACGATCGGCATTGATGCCATCTTTGAACAATTCCAGTTTATAATTGCCATCACCCAAGAAAGACAGGTCAAGTTCCACCTCACGGGCATCCCAATTCGTCAAAGCGCCCACATACCAATCATTACCGTGAAGGCGAGCAATAGCAACAAATTCACCCACTTTACCATCCAGAGCAACCGTCTTTTCCCATACGGTCGGGATATTGGCGATAAATTCCGTACATTCGGGTTCCCGGTTATAGTTGGAAGGATTATCACACAACATGTTCAGCGGAGATTCGAAGATCACATAAGTAGCCAACTGATGGCAACGCGTTCCCTGACTCATCGGTTCGGTATAGATCGGAGCATAATTTTTACGGATCGCATTGCGCATGGCGCCCTGTGTATAATCCATCGGACCGGCAACCATACGGACAAAAGGAATCGTCACGTCGTAAAGCGGCATATCGTAGGTACTGGCTACCCATTTCATATTTTCCAAACCATGAACGCCTTCATAGTTGATCACGTTCGGATAAGTACGTTGCAAACCTGTCGGTTTACAGATACCATGATAATCGACCATCATCTTATATTTCGCACAAGTTTCGGCTCCTCTGTAGAGGAAGTCGACGATCTCCTGGTCGTCGCGATCCATAAAGTCTACCTTGAATCCTTTCACACCCATATTGGAATAATGCTTCACCACCTTTTCCATATCCCGGTCGAATGCATGGTAGCCCGCCCAGAGGATGATTCCGACATTCTTGGATTTGCCATAATTCACCAGTTCCGGAATATCGATTTCTGGAATAACCTGCATCAGGTCCGCAGCCATATTGACAGACCAGCCTTCATCGAGAATCACATATTCGATGCCATGTTCGGCAGCGAAGTCGATATAATATTTATAGGTTTCAGTGTTGATACCGGCACGGAAATCCACATCGTAAATGTTCCAGTCATTCCACCAATCCCATGCCACCTTACCCGGTTTCACCCAGGAAACATCCTGCAAACGGCAGGGAGAAGCCAGACGATACACCATATCGCAATCGGCCAGCTGCTTGTCATTCTCAGAGACGATAAACACACGCCACGGGAAAGCACGCGTGCCGCTTGTCTTGGCTATGTAATCTTCGCGTTCTTCCACTAACATCTGCAAATTATTGTGACCGCCTTGCTTTTTCACTTTCGGATAAGAGGCGAATATCGGCTTCAACACCGGCTTGTCGGTCGAGTTATTCAGGAACATTCCGGGATAATCTTCCAGGTCAGCCTCGGTGATACAGAGTTTCTTGCCACCGTCCAGTTCCACCAGGAGCGGAAGGATCATCAGGCGCTTGCTGTTCAGCTTCGTGATCGGTTCATGTACATACGGCTGCTCGAAAGAATTCATGAACTGTTCCTCAAATGTAGCCTTTTTACTGTTCACGTAAGGCGCAAAAGCCATATGGTCGGAAGAGAAAGTATAATCGGCTTCTTCATCCACGACGACGATATCATTCTTCATCTTCGTCGTGAAACGATAGGCCAGACCGTCATTATACATACGGAAAACAAGGCCGTAGTTACCCCGGAACGAGAGTGTCATTTCATTATAGATATCCTGTACTTCCGTCTTTTTATAGAAAGGAGAAGGGATCACTTTATCAACTGCGGCTTTCAGCACTTTCGAGACTTTGGGGCTGGCCCCTAAGACAACTCCGTTTTGCAACGTCATGGAGATGGGAGATGCGGCAAGAACTTCAGTCCCGTCGTGTGTAAATGAGAAACGAATATCGTCACCAACCGTAACGACTGCTTGCAGTTTTTTGTCCGGCGATTGCAACTGATAGCTTTTCTGTGCCGTCAGTGACATGCTCCCCATCAAGAAGAACACAATAAGAGCTTTTAATTTCATGGTTTTCAAATTTAATTAACTGGCGACAAATATACAGGATTAATCAGGAAATGCTTTTGCAAAATTGTCTTATCTTTGTAGATATTGTATCATAATACGGTTATTAAGGAGATAATATCCATGAAAAAGCTTATTTGTTTATTGTTTTGTTGCCTGCTTTTCCTTCCGGCTGCCGCCCAATGGAAATGGCACAACCCGATGGAAGCCAGTTTTCCGGTTATCCAAAATCAAGGATTCACAAAAGAGATCGGAAATTCTTACACACGCCTGCCCGAACGTGCAAAAGGCGTGGTGAGCGAACCGGTATGGAACCTGTCGCAGCATTCGGCAGGACTCGCCATTCATTTCTACAGTAATGCCCCGCAGATCAAAGTGCGCTACACCGTTACCGGTAGCCTGAATATGCCTCATATGCCTTCGACCGGAGTGTCGGGAGTCGACCTTTACAGCATTAACAGCGACGGGGAATGGCATTTTTGTTTCGGCAACTATTCTTTCAAGGATACGATCACCTATACATATAATAATATAGGCAAAGACCGCTACCACAAACAAGGTTTCGAATACCGGCTTTATCTGCCTTTATACAACGGAGTGAAATGGCTGGAGATCGGTATACCCGAAGATGCGAAACTGGAATTCATCCCGGTTTCTCCCGAAAAGCCGATTGTCCTGTACGGAACTTCGATCGCACAAGGGGCCTGCGCCTCCCGCCCGGCAATGGCATGGGGAACGATCCTCCAACGTTCGCTGGATTACCCGCTCATAAACCTCGGCTTTTCCGGCAATGGCAAACTGGCGAAAGAAGTGCTGCAATTCATCGGCGAAATGGATGCCCGGCTGTACATACTGGATTGCATGCCGAACTTGCCCAATCAGAAGGAAGAAGATGTTACGGCTTTGGCCATCGCCGCCGTCAAGCAACTTCGGGAAAAACATTCGGCTCCCATCTTGCTGATCGAACACGGAGGCTATAGCAATATGTATATGGATTCAATAAAATACAACGAAGTCACCCAGGTTAACCGTGCTTCCCGTAAAGCATACGAGCAGATTCAGTCCGAAGGAATTAAAGATGTATATTATTTGTCCCGCGAAGACCTGAACATACCGTCCGATGGTTGGGTTGACTATGTGCACCCATCCGACTTCGGAATGAAGCAACAGGCGATTGTCGTAGAAAGAAAGGTACGGGAAATCCTGCATATTCCCCTTGGCTCCCTGACAACAACCATCCCCGTCACCCAACGCCGGGAACCGCATATGTACGAATGGCTCTCCCGTCACCGCGCTTTCCTGGAGCAGGTACGCAACCATCCGCCTAAAGCTGTAATCTTAGGCAATTCGATCACCCACTATTGGGGTGGCGAACCAGAACACCGCAACAAGAACGGACGGGAGACCTGGGAAAAAGTCATGCGTCCTGCCGGTTTCCAGAACTTGGGCTGCGGATGGGACCGTATCGAAAACGTGCTTTGGCGTATATACCATGGCGAACTGGATGGCTATAAGGCCGGAAAAGTCGTCTTGATGATCGGCACGAATAATTGTGGCCTGAACAACGACAAAGAGATCGTCGAAGGTCTCCGCTTCCTCCTTTCCGCCATCCGTCAACGGCAACCGGAAGCCTCCGTCAAAGTGATCGGCATCCTTCCCCGCCGTAATCAGGAACAATGGGTAAGGAACATTAACTTCGATATTAAGGAGATGGTGGAAACGGAAGGTTACGAATTTGCCAATCCGGGAACTGCCCTATTGCTGCAAGACGGCAAAATAAACGAAAGCCTGTTTATCGGTGACGGTCTCCATCCAAACGATAAAGGATATGAATTGATTGCCGGAGAGATCGCATCCTCCAACAAAAGTTATTGAAAAATAATCCTTCATTCCTTTATCTGTATACCGGAATATTTCGCATTCAGGGTATTACGGATGAAGGAAATGACATAATTCATTTTTCTGCCAGCAACTTTTAAGACCAAACAACCCAAGTCTTAACACAAAACAAACTGCTTCTTTTTCTTCCGCCAAATGTCGAACAAGTGTCTGACATTTGTAAAACGCTTGTTAGACTATTGAGAAACAAGCGTTTTACAACTGTGGGACAAGAACGATCATATTACTTACGAAATAAAAGACTATGAGACAAGGCGGTAGAAACGTGTAATCCGTCGTAGGCCAGATGGACATGAGGCGGCAACTCCTTCTCTACCTCCGCATGCAGACCAATGCGATGACTCATGTGGATCAGATAGGTTTCCTTCGGTTTTATCCTTTCGATATTAACAAGGGCTTCTTCCAGCGATTCATGCGTAGGGTGGGCTCCCCGGCGGAGAGCTGTCAGAATCAGCACATCCAGGCCTTCCAGTTTGGCATACTCTTCTTCCGGAAGATATTTTACATCTGTCAAGTAAGCCATATTACCGATACGATAGCCGAAAATCGGCAGTTTCCCATGCATCACCCGGATCGGCGTAACCGAGATTCCGGCAACCACAAAAGGCTCGTTTCCGATCCGGTGAAGTTCCAGGTTCGGAACTCCGGGATATTTATGGGCACGGAACACATAAGGGATACGTGTCTCGATAGCTTCCGCCACATTATCTTCCGCATATACATCCACTCCCTTTTCACGGCAAAAAGGGCGTAGGTCGTCCAATCCGCCGACATGATCGTAATGTTCATGCGAAATCAGGACCGCATCCAAACGATACGTCTTGTTGCGGATCACCTGCCAACGGAAATCCGGGCCACAATCCAACAAAATCCGTTTACCATCCGTCTCCACCAGTACGGACGTACGCAGACGCCAATCCCGTTTATCCGAACTGGTACACACCTCACACTGACAACCTATTTCGGGAACTCCGGTAGAAGTCCCCGTCCCTAAAAACGTTATTTCCATTTATCCTACATATTTTACCTCAGGCATAATCTCGATACCGAACCGGTCATGAACAGCCGTACGAATACTTTCGGCAACCAGTGCGATCTCGTGTCCTTTGGCTTCACCCAAATTGACCAATACCAATGCCTGCTTTTCATATACGCCGACCGCACCATGCGACTTGCCTTTAAAACCGCACTGCTCGATCAACCAGCCTGCAGGGACCTTCATCTTCCCCTCTCCTGCCGGATAGGACGGCATGTCCGGATATTGCCTCTTCAACTTTTCGTAATGGACAACCGGAATAACCGGGTTCATAAAGAAACTTCCGGCATTTCCCAACTCATCGGAATCAGGCAATTTTTGACGACGGATCGAGATCACAGCATCCCGCACAGCTTGCAACGTTATCTTTGGATATTTAGCCAGTTCCTCTTTCAAATTGCCGTAATTGACAGAAAACCGAGGCTTTTTGCTCTCTGCCTTCCGGATATGGGCCTTCCCATTCCATCAACTGTTCCGCTGTTTTTATTGTGCGAAAAAGGAGAGAAGGCAATGTGCGGGTCGTTATGCTCATTCTTGAAGAAACTATCCCGATAACTATAAAGACATTCTTCATTTGTAAACATACGTTTCTCGAACGAAAGCTGGTTATATGTCTCCACCGTCTCGACCACATCCTTGATTTCCGTACCGTATGCCCCGATATTCTGGACAGCGGCTGCTCCGACTTCGCCCGGAATGCCGGACAGATTTTCTATCCCTCCCCAACCTTTGGAGACGGCATAAGCGACTACATCGTCCCACTTCTCGGCAGCTCCGATGCGAAGCAATACCGAATCGTCTGTCTCTTTCGCAACAGAGATACCTTTTATCTGCGAATGCAAGATAACCCCGTTAAAATCATTTATAAACAACAGATTACTGCCACTTCCGATATGCAACGACAAACATTCCTGAAAATATTCGTCCCGGAAGATCCGCCCCAGTTCTTCTTCATTCGTATATTCCATAAACCAACGGGCCTTCACCGGAAGGTGAAAAGTATTATGTTTCTCCAGCGAGTAATTCTCTTCTATTCTCATTTCGCGTATGTTTTATTTTGCAGGACAAAAGTAACGATAAATATCAAATCAATCAGCAGGTATATAAAAAAGCCTTTCAAATATAGCGACCAAAGGTTATTTAACATTTTTTGTTTCGCAAATCGTAACAAATGCATATACGTGTTGTTAAATAAGAAATGAACGCTGATTTCTTTATATGCAAAAGGAGATACAACATATCAATGAAAAGCGTACATTTGCCTTGAATATCATTAATTAAATAAAAACATTCATGAACAAAGCAGAATTGATTGAGGCCTTGGCCCAGAGATCGGGATTACAGAAACAAAAAGCGAAGAAACTATTGGAGGCTTATGTAGACATCGTAACAGAAGCTATGTCCCACAACGAGGAAATCGTATTGATCGGTTTCGGAACATTGATACCACGTCCTCAGACAGAGCGTTTAGCTCGTAACCCCAAGACAGGAACACCGGTTATGATTCCAGCCAGAACGACTGTAAAATTCAAACCGGGTAAATATTTGCTGGATGCAATTAACAAACCCGAAGAAAAGAAGTAAGACTTTTTACCTGACAAAGGGAGGCAATCTGAAAAAGGTTGCCTTCTTTTTTGCGACCTGTCCAAATTATGAGTAATTTCGGCGCCGGAAAAATGACAATTCAATCATGAAAATAGTTAATCTTGGAGAATCAAACTCGGTGTTAAACCGGTTTGTCGCAGAACTGCGCGACGTCAATATACAAAAAGACAGTATGCGCTTCCGTCGTAACATCGAGCGGATCGGTGAAATCATGGCTTACGAGATCAGTAAGGATTTCACCTACAGCAAAAAAGGTATTCAATCTCCTCTCGGGATAGCACCAATGAACACTCCCGACGATTCAGTCGTCATCAGTACGATCCTGCGTGCCGGCCTCCCCTACCATCAGGGTTTCCTCAGTTACCTGGACAATGCGGAAAATGCCTTTGTTTCCGCTTACAGGAAATACAAGGACCGTCTGAACTTCGATATTCATATCGAATACATCGCATCTCCCCGATTAACAGACAAGACATTGATTATAACGGATCCGATGCTGGCAACCGGCAGTTCTATGGAACTGGCCTACGAAGCATTGCGCACCAAAGGCCACCCGGCGCATATCCATGTCGCTTCCATCATTGCCAGCAAGCAGGCAATCGAATATCTCCAGCGTAAAATGCCGGACGACATCACGACTATATGGGTCGCGGCTGTCGATGACGAACTAGATGATCATTCTTACATCGTTCCGGGACTGGGAGACGCCGGCGATTTGTCCTATGGTGAAAAAGAATAAGATATGAATCTAACGGGGTAAAGTAAACCAGAAACGGGACCCCTTCCCTATCTCGGACTCTACCCCGATTTTACCGCCAACCTGTTCTATTATGCTCTTACAGATCGAGAGCCCCAAACCTGTCCCCTGCTTGAAACTGTTTCCTTTATAGAAACGGTCGAACACATGTCGCTGCACTTCCGGCGACATACCGTCACCGGTATCCGTCACAGAAAACTCAATCTCATCCCAGCGTATCTCGTAACCAAGCAGGATCGTTCCTTTGCTGGTGTGTTTGATGGCATTATTAATAAAGTTGGATATGATCTGTGTCAGCCTCACCTTATCACAACGCATGATATAGGAAGGCAAGTCCGGAACCACACAGAGCGCGACTTCAGCCGGTACTTTGATACGCATCGAAACGACCAGTTCTTTACATAGCTCCCGCAAGTCGACCTCGACAAGTTTCAATTCGATTATACCAGATTCTATCTTCGCCAGCTCCAGCACATCGGAGATCAACTGTAACAACAGTTCATTGTTTTTTTGGATAATCTCGACAAACTGCTTCTTTTCCTCCGGATCGTCCGTATCGACCAACAACGTGGAAAAACCGACAATGGCATTCAGCGGAGTCCGGATCTCATGGCTCATATTGGCAAGGAATGCAGATTTCAAACGGTCGAGTTCTTCGGCTTTCTCACGCTGCTTCTGCGTTTCCTTCAGTTCGGTTATATCATAATTCACACAGATCATTTCAAGTCTGTCCGGATTAGTCGACTGGGTGTTCCGCATTACATTCACACGAGTCCAATGCCAACCTTCTCCATACTTCACCCTTAATTCCCGCCGAATACTATCACACTGTCCTTTCTTTACCTGTTCAAAGAAATTAAACATAACCTTCCGGTCTTCAGGATGGATCTGGCTATAAACACCTATGACTTCCGATAGCGGCACACCTTCTTTTTCTCCTAAATTCTGATACCATTGGTCGATAGCATACCCTTCACGAGTCAACAAATCAAATTTGGCATATCCAACTTTTGCAAAACGGCTGACCAGGCTGAAGAAATGTTCAAACTCCTCGATACGGTTATATGCGACCGCCTTATCTGTATTATCAAGATTAATAAACATATAATTAATCAGATCTCCATATATGTCATACAACATGCAGACTTTTGTGAAAATATCGATCGTACCATTCTTCATTGTCGGATAGAACCCTTTGTCCTCAATTGTGTTAAATGAATAATCCATGTGAAAAGAGACTGGCTCCCGACTAATCAGTTTTTCTCGTATTTCATCATTAATCATAGGATTTTCAAAGATATTAAGCCCCAAAACAGACTCTTTGGAAGGAAGGCCGAATATCTCGACATCCATATTATTCAAATCCACCAGATAGCCCTTCTTATCATACAACTCTATTCCGACCGGTATGTTGGTATAAATATTCCGAAGTAACTTTTCACTATGGTCCAAAGCTTCATTGGTACGGGCCATCTTCGTTATTATACTAATGATATTGGAAATAGACGACAACCATTGATAGTCCTCCAAGCTCCACATACGATACTTATCTACTATATCGATTCCCATATACCCCCAAGACTCACCTTTGATTATTAATGGAATTAAAATCAGAGAACAGGTTCGACGCGCTTTCAGGTAGCGCTTCTCCTCAACCGCTTCAGGAGGTAATTCATCCAGATTATTAATTAGGATAGGATATAAATTCCGTATTTTATGTGTAGACCAAGGTAACGTAGCAACCGGAATGTTTTGCAAAAACGGACGGACAGGCTCAACTCCCTCACTACACACCTCATATGTGCAGCCAATCTGCTTCTCATCCTCATATTCCATAATGTATACACGCCCCTTCGTATCGATCGAAAATAGAACCTCCGTAAGAGCCAAATGGATCGATTTATGCAAATCATTTGTCTGGATAAAAGAATGTAAGGCATGGGACAAACTCCCCAAATGCCTGAGAACACTATCAACCTGTCCATTCACGACAGGTCTATTCTCCTCCATTTCACTAAAAGGAATCAACTGTAAAATACCCAATACGGTCAACTTGCCATCGGAAGCCTTTTCACGTTTATAAATTTTTGTACGGACGAACCTATAACCATAGCAAGTCTTTATAGGGAAGATCTGTTCGTATATACCAATACCTTTAAAGAAAGCAAATTCGTTAGCGATACGATCCCGATAGTCTCCACGGATCAACAAAAAGAAATCTACTATGGATATTTTCGGACCATCCAACTCCAAGAGACTAATCAAATAGTCAGAACAGATATAACATCTTTCTTCAAAATCAGCTTTCCACCAGCCAACCTGAGCATTGTCTAATATTAATTGATACTGGTCTACATCCATGAATACGACTTCTTTATTATCCTTCATACAAAAGTCGTTATAATAAACCGAACTAACAAATTTTATTTTCCTTAATATTCAAGGATTTTCCACACACATTAATCATAAAAAAATAGCAACATAAGCTAATTTCTGCTTATGCTGCTATTTAACTATAGATAAAAAAACGTTATTTCAACTCTTTAATGCGAATATTACGGAACTTGACAGGAGAGCCATGACCTAAGAAACCGATATGTCCTTTCTTATTGAACAGGCCCGGATGTTCCTTATGATCGGCAGTACCGTTCTTTGTCGCTTCGCGGATATTGCCTTCCATGATTACCACCCCGTTGACCGTTACCTTGATGTTATCCCCATTAGCTACAATTTCTTCATAATTCCATTCACCCGCAGGTTTAAACGCACTATGATGTTCCGCCTTAGCCGGGATAATTCCATAAACGGAACCGTGATGCTGCAAAGGAGTAATATCCTTATAAATCGGATGTTCGCAATCCAGAATCTGGATTTCCATACCAACATAAGCGGCATCCCCTTCCATCGGGGTACGGATACCGACACCGTTATTAGCACCCGGCGTCAACTGGAATTCGAAACGGTACACGAAGTTGCCATACTCGTCTTTCGTATACAGGTTTCCACCATAGCTCTTGCTCGGTATCATGGAAATGCAACCGTCTTCCAGGGTATAATCAACCGTGTTACCTGTCCATTCATGCATATTCGTACCGTCAAACAGAACTTTAAAACCTTCCTTCTCTTCTTCGGCTGAAAGCTTGAACGGTTCCTTGCGTTCGAGTTCTTTTACATAAATATTCCGGTAATAAACCTTGCTGCCATGAGCCTGCAATTCAATCTGTTCGACCGGGAAGATCGGGAGCTTGCGATCCCAATAGTTTTCCAGAATCACATCATCCACCACTTTCTCTCCGTTCAGTACGACTGTCACACGGTCACCGACCATCTTGATGTAGAAACTGTTCCATTCACCCAACTTATTATCGGCCACTTTCGTCGGCTTGCTCTCGTTCATCTGGTTGTTGTATAATCCACCGGAACCGACTTGCGCTCCTACGTTTACACGCGAAGTATCCCATATCTGCACCTGAGGCGTACCACGCAAGTAAATACCGGCATCCGCTTCAGGACCGGCCGGATCAAGCATCCAGTCCACATACATTTCAAAATCACCGTATTGTTTTTCCGTGCACAGATTGTCACCCTTGCCATTGAATATCAGCATACCGTCTTCCACGCTCCAGCCTTTACGCATGACCTCATCGGCTTTCGCCTGCTCTTTGGCCAACTGTCCCGGTTTCATCTTCGCACGGGCAATCGGATTCTGTACCAGACCTTTCCAGCCGGTCAAATCCTTGCCATTGAACAAAGAAACGAATCCTTCACCTTGCGGCATCTCTGCCAGATGTTTCTTGATTGCTTCCCTTTGATAGCCGGCATCCGGATTGTCGAGCACCTCCATCACCTTATTCAACAGGGTACGGACATTCGCCCCCATATACTCCTTATTACCCAAAGCAATATTCATGACTGCATTGGCGGCCGCCTGTTGTACAGGTTTCTGATCCAGAAATTCGCCGGCATACAGCATACCCAAGAATGTTCCGGTTTTTTCAATCTGTTGTAAAATCGCGATCTTCTGTGCATCCGTTTTGGCAATTTCCATTGCCTTACGCAAGCTTAACAAACGGTTTTCACCTGTAAATGCCGGATTGGAAACCAGTTTCACATAAGTAGTGAGAGCCGGATCAAAATAGTTGGACGACGGGCTTTCCTTACAGATCGTATATAATTCGTCCGCCACTTCAATACCCTTCCAGTTCAACAGGGCTTCGAAGGCTGCATCCCTTTTGACACCCGTATTAGAACGGAAACCTTTCACGACTGTCGCCAGCGCATCCGGTTGTCCGGTAGAAGCCAACACCAGATAATACAAATAATCTTTATTGCCGGCCTGCAACATACGACGTGTCACCGTTTCGACCCGGTCGGCAACCGGAAGAGAGGACAATGCTGAAATAACAGCCCGCTGCATGGGAGGAACAGCCAATGCGTCAGCCGTTTCCAGCATACCGCACATATTGGTTATATCACGTTCTCCCACTACATCCTTCAAAGCCACATAAGCCGCGGCTTTCACTTCTGGAGAGCCTATCTGTATCTGATCAAGTACGGTATTGATATTGGCAGTAGCTTTGCGCATGGCCAACAACTCAAGTCCAGCTATTTTTCCCGCATTAGCAGCAGAAGAGACGGCCTTTGCCACTGCCCCGTCGATATCTCCAGGGAAGGCAGCCAAAGCATCCTGTCCCAACAGGACGACTTGCTTGTCATTGCTCTTCAGCAATTCGGCCAACGAAGGAATATAGGACTTATCGCCTATCTTCACCAATGTCCAGGTTGCAGCCTGCTTCACGTCAAAGTTAACATCACCGAGCTGCTCCAACAGGATCTGCTTGGCAGGAAGATCGAAACGAATTTCCAGATTCTGGATAATGTCATGTTTGACAGGTTTCTTGGCCTCGCGTCCGATCCAGTTCAAGATGTCTATTTTCAGTTCCGGTTTGGCTTTAGGAACCATTTTCATAAGTTCTATATACAACTCTTTATCTGCAAAACCGGAAGCATAGCTCAAAGCCGCATTCCGGTAGTTCTTGCTCGGATCTTTCATGGCAGCAATAACCATCTTAGATACTTTAGCCGGTTCCTCGGCTGCTAAAAGTATTTGCAAGGCAGCTTCCCGTGTCTGCTCCTGTCCGGCTTTAGCCGCTGCTTTCTGCAATTTCTTTGCAGCTTTCATCACCGCATCACGATCACTCTGGACCAATCGCTTCAACAAAGCGATATAAGCTTCGTTGGCACCAGTCACTTCCATCGTGTAACCGGCATTCTCGGCCGCTTTTGCTAACACTGGCAATGAATTAGAACTTCCGACACAACTCAAGGCATACAATACCTCTTTCTGCATATTCGGATCAGACGCTCCCTGCAATACCAACAAAACAGGTTCAGCCCCATCCACCCGGGCATCGGCAATCGCACGGATCACATCCTTTTGTGTTTTAGAAGAACCGGTACGACTCTTCAAAGCAGCAACCAATGCCTGACCTGCTTTTTGACTGCCATTAGAAGCCAGCGCACGAGCGGCGGGACCGCTCAACGACTCATCGTTCAGATAAGAAGCCAGTACATCTATACATTCGTCTTTCCCCAACATCTGAAGTTGGCGGATAATAAACGCTTTTGTTTCACGCTCGTTCACCATTTCCAAAGCCTTCAGATAAGCCTTTGCAGTCACTAACCGGGCATTCTCCTCCCCTTTCGCCATGACATAATGCGTAAGACCACTCAAAGCGTAGTCGACATTTGCGTTACTGCCTTTGCCCGGAGCATTTATCATGTTTACCAGCATCAGAACACCTTCTTCGCCAGTAGAACTCAAATCACCAATCAATTTATTGTACGCCGCTTGTTTCGCCGCAGGCATCTGAGCCAACACATCGGCAGCGGTCGTTTTGGCCGTACGGTTGGCCGGAGTCTGCGCCATCAGCATGCTTCCGCAAAGCAACAGGGCAGCTATTGAAATATATGCTTTTCTCATATTATTATCTATTTATGTAATTGTCAATTGTTAATTATCAATTGTCAATTCGTTATATATTCCAGGGTGCTCTCATCGGCTGGTCCAGCAAACGATTT
>OGRJ01002166.1_pt1 | contig 14695 bp, 9 predicted proteins | sample 1553411 | NCBI WGS metagenome assembly OGRJ01 (sample SAMEA2580084, study PRJEB22360) | human gut metagenome | biome: human gut; feature: human-associated habitat; material: faeces | place: Denmark | collected 2008/2010
TTTGACCTCCTGCCATATCTCCAGGATCAGTCATAAATATTTAGTAAACATATCTTATCTATAATATCATGAATCCTTTTCTTCGTAAATCATCACTTTTCACGCTTTACTTCCAAGGGCTTTTTTCCTTGCACGGTATTTGGAACGGATATATTGTCCGGCTTTTGACAGATCACTGGTTTTCCACTGGCTTGTCTTTCTTGTTCCGGAAAACAAAAGCGAGCATGATTCATTCTTGTTGCTCAGACTCCAGCAAAAATAGCTGATGTTATATTTATTCAGTCTGGTCAGCCATTTTCCTGTAGATGAAGTGCTGATTCCACCTCCTCCGCTGGCTGCCGACATACCAAACTCTGTGACCATCACCGGAAGATTCTTTTTCTGGCATAAACCAGCTTATCTGGCAGATATTGGTTGTGACTCCATTCATTGGCATAAAAATGCAGGGAGTACATAATGTTCTTATATCCTTTGATAGGATTTTTTGCCACCTCATTGCTGGTTCCGTCTGATCCCAGCTGAGACCAGGTCGGAGTTCCCACGATGATCACCGCGTTCTTGTCATATTTTCGAATGGTTTTTATAACCGATACTGCATAAGAACGGATGGTACTCCAGCTACAGCCGTTCGGTTCATTGCAGATCTCATAGATAACATTCTTCTGCTTGCTGTATTTTTTTGACATTGTGGCAAAAAAAGATTTCGCCTGGCTTAAATGGCTTTTCGGATTTCCGTCATTTAAGATATGTCAGTCAATGATCACGTACATTCCTAGCTCCGTGGCATATCCCGCAGCTGAAATTTGTTCCTGCTTGCATCCACCAGATCTGCACCTTTTACAGACAGTCTTCCATGTCTGGATACCGGTGTCGCTGCTGCTCCGTAAACAACCCTCTCCTGTCCGGCCGGTGTTGTCGTACCAACCAGAAACAGCACAAGGATCAGTGCAAGAATCCGACGCACTGCCAGTCCTTTTTTCTTTAACATCATCTTTTTTCCTTTTACTTTCCCATATACTACATCCCGACAAAACGCAGCAATATCTGCCTTTGATATCATCATATCATTAACCGCTCCAAAACAAAAGCTGTATTCCAGCAAATACTCTCAAAATTTTCGCAAATCCGCCAAATCCATTCCTCATTTTCTGTTTTTCTGCTATAATTTTGATCATACAATATAAACGGGAGGTTTTTACAAAAATGACCATTTACGTTGACGCTTCCGCCCTGCACACAGGTACCGGAACAAAAGAAGCTCCATTTAAAACCATTCAGGAGGCTGCCTGCGAAGCCAGACCAGGAGACACTGTCCTGGTAGCTCCCGGAATTTACCGTGAGGCCGTGGATCCCATCCATGCAGGCACAGCCGATCTGCGGATCACCTACCGTTCCGCACAGCCGGGGCAGGCACATATTACAGGAAGTGAACCGGTAAAAATCTGGGTAAACATCGAAGGTTCCATATGGAAAGCCGCTATTCCCAACGGCATTTTCGGCGATTATAATCCATTTACCACTTTGATATCCGGAGACTGGTTCATTGCTTCCATGATCGCACACACAGGAGATGTTTTTCTCAATGAAAAATCCATGTATGAGGTTACAAGTCTTGACGATGTGAAATCCCCGGTAAAAAGTGATCTTTCCTGGGATCCTGATTTTTCCCTCTATACCTGGTATACAGAACAGGATGTACCAAACGATCAGACCATTCTGTATGCAAATTTTCAGGATAAGGACCCCAATCAGGAAAATGTGGAGATCAGTGTCAGAAGAAACTGTTTTTATCCTTCCAGAGAAGGAATCGGCTACATCACTCTTTCCGGCTTTAAGATCAGCCAGGCTGCTACCCAGTGGGCTCCGCCTACTGCTTACCAGGAGGGAATGGTCGGCCCGCACTGGTCCAAAGGCTGGATCATTGAGGACTGTGAGATTTATGAAGCCAAATGCAGCGGTATCTCTCTTGGAAAATATCTCCAGCCAGAGAATGACAACAAATGGCTGAAATGGAAATATAAGGACGGCACCCAGACAGAACGTGACTGCATCTGCCAGGCTTCCTATGAGGGCTGGGACAGGGAGCATATCGGTTCCCACATTATCCGCAGATGTAACATCCATCACTGCGGACAGACTGGTATTGTTGGACATCTGGGAGGAATTTTTTCCATTATTGAGGATAATCATATTCATCACATCAACAACAAGCAGAATCTGGCCGGTGCAGAGATCGGTGGAATCAAGATGCATGCAGCCATCGATGTGATCATCCGTCGGAACCACATCCACAACTGCACCAGAGGAATCTGGCTGGACTGGCAGGCGCAGGGAACACGGGTCACAGGAAATGTTTTTCATCACAACTGTCTGCCCTTTGATTTCACTGACTGTGAAAAAGTATACAACTGCGTAGGCGAGGATCTTTTTATAGAGGTTTCTCACGGGCCGACTCTGGTTGACCACAATCTTCTGCTTTCGGACCGTGCTCTGAAGCTTGCTACCCAGGGTGTTGCGCTGGTACATAACCTGATCTGCGGTTCTCTCGTTTCCGTAGGAATCGGAACAGACAATGGGGCGCCGGTTCTTCCGTCTCCGCGATACACTCCTTATCATGTACACCACGGAACACAGATCGCAGGCTTTATGACGATCCTTCATGGAGATATGAAATTTTATAACAATATTTTTATTCAGAAGGAAATCCGCCCGTGCATGAAAGAGCTTTCTGATCTTATGGGAAACGACGGAAATATGTGGGATGACTGCAATGTACTCACCGGTACTTTTCCGTATGATGAGTATCCCACTCTTTCCGAATGGAAAAAGAATTTCGAGGGCTACTGTGGAATGGGCTCAGATGTAGGGGATCTTTATTATGAACATCTTCCTGTGTGGACGTCAGGCAACTGCTATTTCAACGGTGCCCGCCCCTGGAAAAAGGAGTCTGATGCGCTGGTAAATACAAAAGATACCGTAAATATTTCTCTGGAAGACACAGAAGACGGCTGGTATCTTCATACCAATCTCTACGATTTCCTTCCGGAAAAGTCTGCCGGAATCATCTCCACAGAAATTCTTGGCATGGCTTTTGAACCGGAGCAGAAATATGAGAATCCGGATGGCTCAGCGATCATCTTTAATCATGATTTCTTCGGAGATCACCGTGGCATACATACTTATCCTGGACCATTCGAAAATAAAAAATCAAGCACGAAGCTGCTGTTCTAAACAGTAAAAAATCCCTGACCAGCTGAAAAATTCATCAGCGGGTCAGGGATTTGTTTTTTCACAAAAATTTTGTTTCATAAAAATGACCTTGCAGTACTTTCGTACCACAAGGTCACTCCTATTACTTATTGTATTACTCTTATGCGTTCTTCTTAGCGATAGCTGCCTGTGCTGCTGCAAGACGAGCGATCGGTACACGGAACGGTGAGCAGGATACATAGTCAAGTCCAATCTCGTTGCAGAACTCTACGGAAGACGGATCTCCACCGTGCTCACCGCAGATACCTACGTGAAGTTTCGGGTTAACCGGTTTTCCAAGCTGGATTGCCATCTTCATAAGTTTGCCGACACCTGTCTGGTCAAGCTTAGCAAATGGATCGTTCTCGAAGATCTTAGCATCATAGTATGCGTTAAGGAACTTACCAGCATCATCACGGGAGAATCCGTATGTCATCTGTGTAAGGTCGTTTGTACCGAAGCAGAAGAAGTCAGCCTCTTTAGCGATATCATCAGCTGTAAGAGCTGCTCTCGGGATCTCGATCATAGTACCAACCTCGTACTCAAGGTCAGAACCAGCTGCTTTGATCTCAGCGTCTGCTGTCTCTACAACGAATTTCTTAACATATTTAAGCTCTTTGATGTCACCAACAAGCGGAATCATGATCTCCGGTTTGATGTTCCAATCCGGATGATTCTTCTTAACATTGATAGCTGCACGGATAACAGCGCTTGTCTGCATCTTAGCGATCTCCGGATAAGTAACAGCAAGACGGCATCCACGATGTCCCATCATCGGGTTGAACTCGTGAAGGGAAGCGATGATTGTCTTGATCTGCTCTACAGTCTTGCCCTGAGCATCAGCCAGTTTCTTGATGTCCTCTTCCTCTGTAGGAACGAACTCATGAAGCGGTGGGTCAAGGAAACGAATTGTAACCGGGTTACCTTCAAGAGCTTCGTAAAGTTTCTCGAAGTCTCCCTGCTGCTCTGGAAGAATCTTAGCAAGTGCTGCTTCTCTTTCTTCTACTGTCTCTGCACAGATCATCTCACGGAATGCGTCGATTCTGTTGCCTTCGAAGAACATATGCTCTGTACGGCAAAGTCCGATACCTTCTGCACCAAGCTCACGAGCTTTCTTAGCGTCAGCCGGTGTATCAGCGTTTGTACGAACCTTCATAGTTCTGTACTTGTCAGCCCATCCCATGATTCTTCCGAACTCACCAGCGATTGTAGCGTCTACAGTCGGGATGATTCCATCATAGATAGCACCTGTGGATCCATCAAGTGAGATTGCATCTCCCTCGTGGAATTCTTTTCCACCAAGTGTAAATTTCTTATTAGCTTCGTCCATTGTGATGTCACCACAACCAGATACGCAGCATGTTCCCATTCCACGAGCAACTACAGCTGCGTGAGATGTCATACCACCACGAACTGTCAGGATACCCTGAGCAGCTTTCATACCTGTGATATCCTCTGGGGATGTCTCAAGACGAACAAGAACAACTTTCTCTCCTCTTGCAGCCCACTCAACAGCGTCCTCTGCAGAGAATACGATCTTACCGCAAGCAGCTCCTGGAGAAGCACCAAGACCTTTACCCATCGGTGTAGCAGCTTTAAGAGCAGCTGCATCGAACTGCGGATGAAGAAGTGTATCAAGGTTACGAGGATCGATCATTGCAACAGCCTCTTCCTCAGTTCTCATTCCCTCATCAACGAGGTCACAAGCGATCTTAAGAGCAGCCTGTGCAGTTCTCTTACCATTACGTGTCTGAAGCATATACAGTTTACCATGCTCTACAGTAAACTCCATATCCTGCATGTCTCTGTAGTGTTTTTCAAGTGTTTCGCAAACCTGTTTGAACTGTACGAATGCTTCCGGGAATTTCTGTTCCATTTCGGAGATGTGCATAGGTGTACGAACACCGGCAACAACGTCTTCACCCTGAGCATTTGTAAGGAATTCACCAAACAGACCGTTAGCTCCTGTAGCAGGGTCACGTGTGAAGGCAACACCTGTACCACAGTCATCACCCATGTTACCGAATGCCATCATCTGTACGTTAACAGCTGTACCCCAGGAATACGGGATATCGTTGTCACGACGATATACGTTCGCACGTGGGTTGTCCCAGGAACGGAATACGGCTTTGATAGCACCCATTAACTGTTCCTTAGGATCAGTTGGGAAATCAGCACCGATTTTTGCTTTATATTCAGCTTTGAACTGTTCAGCTAATTCATGAAGGTCTTCTGCAGTAAGTTCAACATCCTGCTTAACACCTCTTTTAGCTTTCATCTCATCGATAAGTTCTTCGAAATATTTCTTTCCGACTTCCATAACTACATCAGAGTACATCTGGATGAATCTTCTGTAGCAGTCCCATGCCCAACGAGCATTGCCGGATTTTTCAGCAAGTACGTTAACAACGTCTTCATTTAAACCAAGGTTCAGGATAGTATCCATCATACCTGGCATAGAAGCTCTCGCACCAGAACGAACGGAAACAAGCAGAGGATTTTCTTTGTCACCGAATTTCTTTCCGGTAACTCCTTCCATTTTGGTGATTGCTTCCATGATCTGAGCCATGATCTCATCATTGATCTGTCTTCCGTCTTCATAGTACTGAGTACAAGCTTCTGTTGTGATTGTGAAGCCCTGAGGTACAGGAAGACCAAGGTTTGTCATTTCAGCAAGGTTGGCACCTTTACCACCCAGAAGGTTTCTCATATTAGCGTTACCTTCTGTAAACATGTAAACCCATTTTGCCATTTTACATTTTCCTCCTAAATTATTGTTCTTTTGTAACTATTCAGCATTCTGTTGTGAAGTAACTGAACAGCCACACCTTTCGCACATAAGTAAATATATGTTTCTTATACGCACATAATTATTTTATAGAATTTGTGTCATTTCGTCAAGGTTATTCTGCTAAAATTAGCTAAAATTTTTATACATTCTGCATAAAGTGATTTATTTTATTATTCTTATTATTGTTAAGGTTTTCTCAGTCCTTTATTCTGGTCTTTATCTATATTTTTCTCTCACATCTCATTATAACAGGAAAAAACGGGAAGCAAAACAGATAAGTTGATCTGCCCGGCTGCCCGTTTATAATTTTCATCAATTATTTCTTTCTGCCTTTTTTCATGTTCAGTACCAGATGTCTCGGCATACCATTTACCATAATAGGCTGATAATCTCCCTGGATCAGAGGTTTAATATAGTCTACAAAATCCTTAGTTACGTTTGTAGCATCTTTATTCATCCATTCTCTCGGAACAAGTTTCTCCTCATTTGCGATTCTGTGTACATCGTAGATACCTGTAGCTGCCATGTAGGGATCATCGGAAACACGGTCGATAACAACCATCTTACCTGTGTCACCTTCATCTGCAGCTTTAACTGCAGCACCACCTACCATGAATGCTTCATCAATATCCACTCTGGATGCCATATGGGAAGCACTTCTCTGTAATGTGGAAAGTTCAACAGCTCTTGTCTTGCATCCGCACTCCGCTGCCAGGAAGTTTGCCAGATAAGTGGCTGTTCCCTGAAGCTGTTTGTGTCCAAATGCATCCACATAGTCTCCCACGCTTCCAAGCTCACATACATATCTTCCGTCTGCCAGCTTGATTCCCTCGGAAACTGCGATTACAATAGATGCTTTTTTATTCAGAAGATCTTTTACTTTTGCAAGGAATTTCTCAACATCAAAAGGCACTTCCGGCAGATAGATCAAATCCGGTCCGTCGCAGTCCTCAGATTTTGCCAGTGCTGTGGCACCTGTAAGCCATCCGGCATTACGTCCCATAATCTCCATGATCGTAATCATATTTTTCTTATAAGTAAGTCCCAGTGCATCGCGGATCACTTCTTTTGTGGATGCGCCGATATATTTTGCAGCACTTCCGAATCCGGGTGTATGATCTGTCAGCGCCAGGTCATTGTCGATTGTTTTCGGAACACCAAGGAACTTCTGAGTCTGTCCTGTGAGAATCGCATAATCAGACAGTTTCTTGATCGTATCCATGGAATCATTTCCGCCAATGTAGATAAACGCATAGATATCCAGTTTATTTAAGATCTCAAAAATCTTCTCATAAATTGCTTTATCTTCGTGAATCTCAGGAAGCTTGTAACGACAGGAACCTAAAAATGCAGATGGTGTTCTCTTGAGTAATTCGATATCCAGTTCTGAATGAATCTGTGTTGACAGATCAATATACTGTTCATCCAACAGTCCCTGAATGCCGTGAAGCATTCCGTATACTTTGTCAAATCCTCGTTCAATGGCATTCTTATAAACTCCGGCAAGACTGGAATTGATTACTGCAGTAGGTCCTCCTGATTGTCCAACAATGATATTTCTTTTTTTCGCCATAGCAATGACCTCCTTGTTTTCACGTTTTGTTCATTATGTCTTAGAGTGTGTCTGAAAAATGCTTTACGCAAGATGTGCGTCACAATTTTTCAGACACGCTCTGGTCCCGCAGGACTCGTTGAGGTAAATTGTAACAAATATTTTTTTATTCGTCAATCATTTATTGTGGTTTTTACACATATGATTTCTGTATTTCGTCACTATATCAGTGTATTTTTCAATTTACCACGACATTTCAGATCTATTTTTGTATATTTATAACTATAATTAATCCGGCCCATGTGTTATACTTATAGACAGATTGATTCCGGCATCAACTTATAGCAATCAAAACCTTTTTAAAAATTGCCGGACATCAATGTCCGTGACTATTCGGTACCTTCGCAGTTACGAACCAAAATGCATTTCAAATCACCTTCGGTGATTTGCAGAATACTGCCAGCTGAACAGTTACACAATATTTATCGATCAAGGAGGATTCATTTATGATCCATACAATTGAAAACGACTATCTTAGAGTATCTGTAGACGATCATGGTGCTGAGCTTTGCAGCATTTTTGATAAAGTACATAACAGAGAAGTGATCTGGCAGGCAGATCCGGCTTACTGGAAACGCCACGCACCGGTTCTTTTCCCTAATGTGGGACGTCATTTTGAGGATCACTATCGTATTAATGGAGTCGAATATCCCTCCAGTCAGCATGGGTTTGCCAGGGACAGCGAATTTACCTGCGTGGATATGACTGCTGATTCCATCACCCATAGGCTGAAATCTTCTGATGCCACAAGAGAAAATTATCCATATGATTTTGAGCTGAAGATCAAGCATGTTCTGGAGAAGAACCAGGTCAGTGTATGCTGGGAAGTGATCAGCCTTAATGATGAAACCATGTATTTTACAATTGGCGGCCATCCTGCATTCAATGTACCTGCCGGAGGAATTGGCTCCCAGGAGCAATATCATCTTACTTTCGACGGCCGGGATTCCCTCTCCTATCTGCTGATCGACATGTCATCAGGCACCGCGGTCGCAGATAAAGCTTATACACTGGAGCTTGAGAATGGTTCCTGCCTTATTGATGCTCACATGTTTGACAAAGATGCCCTTATTTTTGATGACCAGATTGAAAAGGCCGGTATCGCTTTCCCTGACGGAACTCCTTATGTGGAACTAATCTGTCATGGATTTCCAAGCTTTGGCATCTGGTCCGTCCCGGGTTCTCCTTTTGTATGTCTTGAACCATGGATGGGACGCTGTGATGATTTTGGATTTAAGGGCGAGCTTCCGGAAAAGAAATATATCAACACTCTGGACAAGAATGAAATTTTTACTGCATCATATGAAATAAAAATTTATTAATTTTCTCCATTTATCCTGAAAGCTGTGCTATAATGTCACAGTATATGAAAGTCATCCTGTCCGGTATCCACGAATTTACCCATGCAGACATGACTGATTCATGGCAGCCACTCAGGACTTTCATAGAAAAACACAGGAGGAAATTTCCATGACTAGAGAAGAATTTCAGAAGCTGACACAGGATGTTGTACTGCTCGACGGTGCTACCGGTTCCAATCTTATGGCCGCCGGAATGCCAAGAGGAATCTGTACAGAAGCATGGATCATGGAGCACAAAGAAGTTCTGCAGAATCTGCAAAAGGCTTATGTTGAAGCAGGAAGCCAGATCGTATACGCACCTACTTTCGGCGGAAACCGTTACAGTCTCGGACTTCACGGACTGCAGGATAAGCTTGCGGAAATGAACCATGCACTTGTAAATATTTCCAGAGAGGCAGTAGGACATAAGGTCTATGTTGCCGGTGATATTACCACAACAGGCAAGATGATGGAGCCTGCCGGTGATCTCACCTATGAGATGGCATATGAAACATACTGTGAACAGATTAAGGTTCTTGAAGATGCAGGTGTTGATCTGATCGCTGCGGAAACCATGATCAATATCGAGGAAACACTTGCTGCACTGGATGCTGCTGCATCCGTAAGTTCTCTTCCTGTAATGTGTACAATGACCGTAGAAGCTGACGGAAGCATTTTCAGCGGAGGAAATGCTGTGGAGGCTGCGATCGCCCTTGAGGGTGCAGGTGCTGTGGCAGTTGGGATCAACTGTTCTGTAGGACCTGACCAGCTGGTATCCGTTGTCCGCAATATCAAAGAGAACGTATCCATTCCTGTCATCGCCAAACCTAATGCCGGTATGCCGACGATTGATGATCAGGGAAATGCCATTTACAGTATGGACGCCAAAAGCTTTGCAGAACATATGAAGGTTCTGATCGAAAATGGTGCGTCTGTTGTCGGAGGATGCTGTGGTACTACTCCGGAATTCATCCACGAGATAAGCAGAAGCCTCGGAAGATAGATTTTGTATCTTCGACAGCCATAGTCAGACGAATAACGAATATTCGCAGCCAAAGCAGGGAACTTTCCTGATTCGGTTAAAGAGGGATATGACTCAAAAAAAGCACATAACTTAGGATAGAATCTGTCTCAATCCGAGATACTCTCATCCTCTGTTATGTGCTTTTTGGTAATTGTCCGGCTTTCCTCTGTCCTGATTCTGCGAAAATACCATGGCAATTCTATAAACAGTTGCGCTTTTTATTATCTGCTTTTCATCTACTTCACTTTGATTGCCTTCTTCGGGCACATCTCCTGGCAGCAGAAACAGCGGATACACTTTCTGTAATCATATACCGGCGGCTTTCCTTTGCCTTTTCTGAAATCCACAGCTTTCCCTGGAACCGGACAGCTCTGCACACAGATCCCACAGCGAACACATTTATCAGCTTCTATATATGGTTTTTTCTGAAAAATATTTAACGCTCCCGCCATTCTTGTCCAGATATTCTTTCGCACTTCTGTACGGTCTACATTAAAAGCCGGATTTCCGTATTTTTTCACTGCCTCTGCCATGGAAATCTCCCCGTCTGGTGTCAGAAGGGTAATCTCCTCTTCTTTCCATGTACCAAGTCCCATTTTCTCGCCATGATAGTTCGTCGGAACCATCTCCGGTTTCAGATAAACCAGACGGCTGAATACACTGTCCAGTGCAACCGGATCTGTGGACATCAGCAGTACATTCATAGGAACCGGATCTCCCGAACCCGGTCCGTTGCCCTCCATGGCCACAATCCCATCCATCACATACAGCTTCGGTGCCACACATTTATTCAGATCAATAAGCATTCTGGCAAAGCTGTCTGCACTCGGGTACTGCGTGTGCCCCTTCGCTTTATGAAATCCATATACAAACCCATAGCTGTTCTTAACCGCACCGGTGATACGTTCTAATGCATGTGTTTTCATCTTGCTCAGGGAAATCACACAGTCCTGCTCCAACAGTTCTTTTGGCAGGATAAATTCCTTTGCCTGGACTCCCTGCGGATAAGCAGTTTTCACGCCCTCAGAATAATCAACAGCCGGAATATGATATTTCTCAAGATAAGTATCCATTCCTGTTCCGCGGATCACTGCCTGAGTGGTTCCATGACCGCAGGAATCTGCAAGCACAATATTCTCATACCCACTTTCACGCAGGATTCCCGCAAAAACTCCTACTACAACCGGATGTGTGATCACTGCTTTCTCTACCTCTGCTTTTTTCAGCAGATTCGGCTTCAGCAGGATCTTCGCATCCTTTGGAATCAGAGTCTCCACTCCACCCAGAAAATCCAGCCCCTGCTTCAGAAGCATATAGATTTTTTCTTCATCATATTCCCGACAGGGAAGTAATACCACTTTACTTTTCACCAAATTTACGCACCTTTATCATCTCCCGACAGATCTACCTGTCTCAGTGCTTTTCTTACCGGCAAAATACATGCCGGCACTACAGAGAGACAGTCCACACCCATCCTCAGAAATTCTTCTGTCAGGGCAGTGTCTGCTGCAAGTTCCCCACAGATACAGACACGTCTGTTTTCTGCATGTCCCGCTTCGATCACCATTTGAATCATACGCAGCACTGCCGGGTGATGGTCATTATATTTCTTGCGCAGAAGCGGATTCTGTCTGTCCATCGCCAGTGTATACTGACTCAGGTCATTGGTTCCAAGACTCAGGAAATCCACTCTTCTGGCAAGCTCCCGGCTGATCATGACTGCTGCCGGAGTCTCGATCATGATTCCTGTCTTAATATGTTTATACGGAATTCCTTTTTCATCCAGCCCGCTCTTTACTTCCCGGATAATTTCTTCAATCTCATCCATTTCCTCTTCTGAGCTGATCATCGGATACATCAGCGCCAGGTTTCCATATGCACTCGCCCTGAAAATTGCCCGAAGCTGTGCCTTGAACATTCTTTTTCTGTCAAGGCAGAGACGGATTCCTCTGTTCCCCATGATTGGATTTGTCTCGTCCGGGATATTCAGATATTCTGCCTGCTTGTCTGCTCCGAGATCTGCCGTACGGATCACAGTGAGCTTTTCTCCCATGGTCTCCGCAATCTTTTTGTATGCAAGAAACAGCTCATTTTCACGAGGATAATTTTCTCTTCCAAGATACTGGAATTCACTGCGCAGAAGACCAATCCCGGCAGCTCCGTAATACAGCACACTGTTCAGGTCGTCCATATTTCCGATATTGGCATAGATTTCAATTTTTCTGCCATCTTTTGTGATATCCGGTTCTCTCCTTAATTTCAGAAGTTCTTCTCTTTCTTCTTTATCAGCCTGCCTGCGGATCTCATATTCTTTTTTTACCTCTTCATCCGGATCAATATACAAAGTTCCGGTATATCCGTCCACAATAGCCTGCCGTCCGTCCCACTCCGAATCTGTGTCAATTTCCAGCAGCGCCGGTATATTCATTGTTTTTGCCATAATGGCAGCATGAGACATGTCGGAACCATGATGGGTAACAATAGCCATCAGTTTATCCTTATCCATCTCCATCAGTTCTGTTGGCGTGATACTCTCCGTCACAACGATCACAGGCTCATCCCCAAGATCTATCCTGGGAGAGATACCTCCCAGTTCACCGATCAGGCGGTCGGAAATCTCCCGCATATTATCCAGCCGTTCTTTAATCGCAGGCTCTTCGAGAGTTCTGAAAGTCTTAAGCATCTCATCCCTTGTAGTCATTACCGCATAGGCAGAATTTACTTTTTCACTCTGTATGACACTCTCAATGGCACGTTGAAAGCTTTTTCCCTCCAGCAGATTCTTCTGTCTGAGAAAAATCTCTGCCTGGGTTCCCTGAATTATGCAGTTTTTTTCATATAAATCCTCCAGCTGTTCCATGACTCTGGTGCGCGCCTGCCGGAAAATATTCAGCTCTGTTTTCACATCTGTGATCTCGTACTGGCGCATCTGATATTCGCTTTTATGATAATACAGTATCTTACCGATGGCAATTCCGGAAAAGGCACCGGTTCCCTTGTAAACATCCATATTAACTCCTTAGTTGATTAACCCCTTAGTCGCAGGCAGCCTTAAATTCAGTCCAGTTCTTCTGATACTGTGCGTCTGCGTCCTGGCTTACATTCTGGACGATCTCGCCCTTTGTAACGTCATCCGGAACTACCAGATCCGGATTTACCAGCTCATCTGCTGCTTTATTTGTGCTGTAATAGCCGATATAGTCTGTGCATTTCGCTGCAACCTCCGGCTGCATGATGTAATCCATGAAAGAATATGCCGCATCTTTATCCGGCGCTTCACTTGGAATAAACATACCCATAATACCAAATCCAAGTCCTTCTTCCGGATATACCACCTTCAGATCAGGATTCTCAGCCAGAGCAGCTGTTACCTGAGAGGTATAAAGAAATGCAACACTTGCTTCTCCGTTGAGAAGTGCATTCTGTGTATTGTCATCCTGGATCAGACGTACATTCGGAGCAAGTTCCAGAAGCTTCTCTCCTGTCTTCTTGATCACGTCAACGTCCTCTTCATTCATGCTCTCGCCCATGGAAAGCTGGGTGATACCATTGATCACACGATAGTTTGCAGTCAGTGCAATGCTGTCCTCAAGAGACGGATCCCAGAGATCCTTGTATCCTTTGATATCTATGTCTACCTGCTCCGGATCATAGACGATCAGCGGGATTCCGGCACCGTATGGTACGGTATATTCATCATCCGGATCATAGAACTGTCCCTGGTAAAGCGGATTGATATTCTTAAAATTGGTAACAGTATTCTTATCGATTTTCTGGATAAGGCCTTCTTTTACTGCGTTTTCAATGATATAGTCGTCTGCAATGACAACATCGTAATCTCCGCCCTTTGCCTGGGAAAGCTTCTCAAGCATAGTCTCATCGGTATCAAAGTTAGAGTAAATGATCTTTGTTCCGGTTTCTTTTTCGAAATTATCCAGTACCTCCTGCGGGAACATTCCTTCCCATGTGTAAAGTACCAGTTCGTCTTTATCCTTTGCACTGACGCTTACCCCCGTCATCACGGACGCGCCAAGAACTGTACATAACATAATCGCTGCTGCTTTTTTTGCTTTCATAGGACCTCCTTAATTATGTCTGTGTTATTATTTTGCTTTTACTTTTGTCCAGAGCTCTGCAAATTTCTGTTTGATCTTCGGCTTCTGGTATGCAAAGATCTCATTCTTCGGATTGTCGATCTGCGGAATGTAGGAATCAATTCCCTCATAGGTTCCGTTCTTCATCTCCTCAAATGCACTCTTCACAGTAGAAGTATATCCTACCTCTTCGGTATTGGAAAGAGCATTTTCATCATCCAGCATAAAATTGATGAACGCATGTGCCAGATCTACCTCACTGCAGTCCTTTGTGATGACCATTGCATCATACCAGGTGTTGGTTCCCTGCTGCGGTGTGTAATAATCAAGCTCCGGATTTTCGCTGATAATATAGGAAGCATCTCCGGAATAAACAACGGCCATAGCCTTGTTTCCTGAGATCATATTATCGATCACATCGTCGCCTGCATAGATCGGATCCATGGTATCTCTCTGCTGGATCAGCCATTCATAAGCCTCCTCGATCTCACTGAGTTTCGTGGTATTCATAGAATAACCTAACGCTTTCAATGCGATCATAAAGGAATCCCTTTCGGAATCATACATGTAAACATTTCCTTTATA